>Ga0315273_10004320_pt1 | contig 17395 bp, 16 predicted proteins | sample YL17G02_0_MG_FD_205753 | JGI IMG/M metagenome (GOLD analysis project Ga0315273, IMG submission 205753) | Sediment microbial communities from Yellowstone Lake, YNP, Wyoming, USA - YL17G02_0 | ecosystem: Environmental > Aquatic > Freshwater > Lake > Sediment | place: USA: Wyoming | collected...
CTCCTCGAGGCAAGACTCGACCTGCCCTTCCTCGGCGAGCGCGAGGATGATGTTCACGCCGAAGGGCTTCCGAGTGAGCGAGCGCAGGCGCCCGATCTGCTCGCGAATCACCGGGGAGGGAAGGCCTCCCATACCGAGTACGCCGAGGCCGCCGGCGTTGGACACCGCGGCGGCGAGCGCCGCGCTCGCCACCCCTCCGCCCATACCGGCGTTGAAGATCGGCAGCTCGATGCCGAGCTCTCTGCAGAGCGGTGTCTTGAGCATGGGTCAGCCTCCTCAGAAGGGCGTGTGATCTGACTCGCTCCCGCCGGTCGCGAGACGGCTCCGATCAGATCGCCTAGCCAGTTCGCCTCGATCCGAAATTTCTTCCGTGACCTGAACGCGGCAGGCTCGCGCCTGGCTTGTCCGCCACGAGCTTCTTTCTCGAAGCCTTCCATGCCCCAAAAGACGGCATCGTGGTAGACCTGGCGCTCGAGACGCGGCCTGCGCCAGGCGCGAGCCCGCCGCGTCTCGCCCCGCCGGATAATTTCGCTTCGGGGTCAGCGTCCCGTGAACTTCGGCTTGCGCTTCTCGACGAAGGCGGCCATCGCCTCGCGCAAGTCGTCGCTGCCGAGGAAGGCGGCGTTCCATGTGGCGACGTACTGGAGGCCGTCCTCGACGCTCTTCCCTTCGCAGAACTCCAGCACCCGCTTGGTGCCCTGCACCGCGAGCGGAGAGTTGGCCGCGATCCGCTCGGCGAGATTGCGCGCAGCCGCGACCGTGGTCTCGCCGTCGGCGAAAACCCGGTTCACCAGGTGGATCGCCTCGGCGCGCTCGGCGTCGATGTCGTCTCCCGTGAACGCCAGCTCGGCGACGTGTCCCTTGCCGATGATCGCCGGCAGCCGCTGCAGCGTGCCGACGTCGGCGACGATCGCGATCTTGGTCTCGCGGATCGAGAAGATCGCATCACGGGCGGCGTAGCGGATGTCGCAGGCGGTGACGAGGTCGATGCCGCCGCCAAGACAGTAGCCATGCACCGCGGCGATCACCGGCTTCGTGCAGTCGGCGACCGCCGTGATCGAGCGCTGCAGCCGGTCGATCTCGTCGACGACCGCGAAGCGGCCGCGCGGCTCCGAGCCGAAGAGCGCGCCGCCCATCGCCTTCAGATCGAGCCCGATGGTGAAGTCCTTGCCGCGTCCGGCGATCACCACCGCGCGGACGGCGGCGTCGTCCTCGAGCTCGCCCATGGCCCGCGGCAACTCGTTCCAGAAGGCCGGGCCCATGGCGTTTCGCTTCTCGGGGCGATTCAACCAGAGCGTCGCCGTCTGATCATGCTTCTCGATCTCGAAGAACTCGTAGTGCATCATCCCCTCCGGGTCGGCGATTCGAAGCTCCACGTCAATCCGGGAACGCGCCTCGGGTCAAGGGCTGCCGGTCGATCGCAGCCCGATCTCGGTGATCTCTGCGGGCTTGAAGAGCCGCATCGGCGGTCCCCAGAATCCGCTCCCGCGGCTCCCGCAGAGCACCGCCTGGCCGCGACGATACATCCCCGCCGGTGCTCGAGCGACTGGCCGCCGCGCGGAAGCTCCCCCCGCCGCGAGCTCGCCGCGCGTCGTCAGACGGGCTTCAGGATGCCTCTGCGCCGGATGCGCTCATGACGTCGATGACGGACCGCGACGGGTCATTTCGGCGACCTCTTTTCGACTGCCGAGCGTGAGCGTGTTGAGGTTCGCGCCGCCCGAGACGGGAATCGCGGCGCCGTTGATGAATGCGGCGCGATCCGAAGCGAGAAACGCGATCAGGTAGCCGATCTCGCGGGGCTCACCGAGCCGGCGCGCCGGTATCGCAGCGATCGCCGCGTCGCGAATCTCCCCCGGCATCCTCTGCACGTTCTCCGTGGCGATCAGCCCCGGCAGGATCGCATTGCAGGTGATGCCGTGTCGCGCGAACTCGAGCGTCACCGTCTGCGTGAGGCCGAGGAGGCCCGCCTTGCTCGCCGCGTACGCAACCTGATTGTGCAGACCACCGGTCGCGGCGATCGACGATACGTTGACGATCCTCCCCCATTTCTTGGCGACCATCGGGCCCACCACCGCCTGAATCAGATGGAACGCGCCACTCAAGTTGACGCCGATCTCCCGCTGCCACGCTTGCTCGGTCATGCGCTGGAGCGGCGCGATGTTGTTGACGATCCCGGCGTTGTTCACCAGCACGTCGACGTCGCCGAGCTGGCCGCGAATCGCCGCCACGCCGCTCTCGACCGAGGTGGGATCGGAAACGTCGAAGACCGCCGCTGCCGCGCGCCGCCCGAGCTTCTCGATCTCCGCGGCGGTCTCTGCGACTTCGGGCAGGCGATCGGCGACCGCGACGGCCGCGCCTTCCTCGGCCAACACCAGCGCCGTGGCGCGGCCGATGCCGCGCGCGGCGCCGGTCACCAGAGCGACTCTTCCTTCGAGCAGCATGCCGACCTCCGTTTGTGAGCGCCCTCCCCCGCCATGTATCTGAGTATCTGAGTATCTGACACCTGGGCCGCTGTACACGGAGGTGGAGCGATGACGTGGCGACGGGGTTTCGACGTGCTGTGCGCGTGCGTGCTCGCGACCGTGGGCCTCTGCGTTGTCGTGCAGGCCGAGCCACTTCCCCGCGAGCAAGTCCCGGAGCCACTCAAGCCGTGGATCGACTGGGTCCTGCGTGGCCACGAGCAGGACCTCTGCCCGTATTTCGAGGGCACCGCGGACCGACGCCAGTGCGCCTGGCCTGCCAGGCTCGTACTCGAGCTCGACGAGAAGAGCGGTCGATTCAGCCAACAGTGGCGCGCCTATTCCGACGCCTGGATTCCGCTCCCCGGCGACGTGCGGCGCTGGCCGTTGGACGTACGCATCGACGGCAAACCCACCCCCGCGGTAGTCCGCGACGGCGCGCCCGCGCTGCGCTTGAGCAGAGGAAAACACGAGATCAGCGGCAGCTTCGCGTGGCCCGAGCTGCCCGAGCTGCTGTCGATTCCCGCAGAAACCGGCCTCGTCGCGCTCTCGCTGGACGGCAAGGCGGTGCCGTTCGCGCGGCGCGACCCTCAAGGTCAGCTCTGGCTGAAGAGCCGCCCGAGCACCGTCGCCGAGGAAGCCCGCCTCGACATTCGCGTCTACCGGCGCGTCACCGACGACATCCCGCTCGAGCTCACGACCCGCGTCGAGCTTCGCGTCTCCGGCAACAACCGCGAGGTGGTGCTCGGCCGCGCGCTTGCGGATGAGTTCGTGGCGATGACGCTCGACAGCCCGTTACCGGCGCGGCTCGAATCCGACGGCCATCTGCGCGTTCAGGTTCGACCGGGGACATGGACGATCGAGATCCGCGCACGCCATCTCGGGCCGGTCGCGACGCTCGCGCTGCCGCCGAAGGATGGTCCCTGGGCACCCGAGGAGATCTGGGTGTTCGACGCACGCAGCCCGCTTCGCGTCGTATCCATCGAGGGCGTGCCCTCGATCGATCCGCAGCAGACCGAGCTCCCCGCCGATTGGATGCAGCTGCCCGCCTATCCGATGCGGCCGGGCAGCATCATGCGCCTCACCGAGAAGCGCCGCGGCGACGCGGTCCCCGCACCGGACCAGTTGACCCTGCGGCGCACCTGGTGGCTCGACTTCGACGGCAACGGCTACACGATCAAGGACGAGATCTCGGGAACGTTGAGCCAGAGCTGGCGTCTCGAGATGCCGCCGCCCACCGTGCTCGGACGCGTGTCGCTCGCCGGACGTGATCAGCTGATCACTCGCAGCAAGGATCCCGCCACCGCCGGCGTCGAAATCCGCCAGAGTCAGCTTCAGATGGAGGCCGAAAACCGGCTCACGGGATCAGGCGCGCGGATTCCCGCGGTCGGTTGGAACGAGGACTTCCAGCAGGTCAGCGGCGTTCTCAACCTGCCCCCGGGATGGCGTCTATTCCATGCTGCGGGTGTCGACGACGTTTCCTCGACGTGGGTCACGGACTGGACGCTCCTCGATCTCTTCCTCGTGCTGATCATCGCCATGGCGGCCGCGAGGGTTTGGGGCCTCGGCTGGGGGGTCGTCGCGCTCGCCACGCTGGCGCTCACCTACCTCGAGCCGGATGCGCCGCGATGGCTCTGGCTGGCCCTGCTCGCGGCCGAAGCGCTGCTTTCGGTGCTGCCGAGCGGGCGACCCCGGAGCGCCGTGCGGCTCTACCGCGGCGCAGTGCTGGTGGCGTTCGTGATCGTGGCGGTCCCGTTCATGGTGAAGGAGATCCGTTCGGGGATGTACCCGGCGCTCGAGACGCCGAATGCGATCGCCCCGTTCCCGACCGCCGCCGCGGTGGGTCAAGTGATGGCCGCCAAGAACGCCGCGGTAGCGGCGCCCGAGGCGATGATGGGCCTCGAGCGCGCGCCCCAGGCGAGGGCGCTCCGAGCCTACGAGGAAGCGCCCGGGCTGGCAGGCGGCAGGCCTTCGATTCCGGGAGAGGAGCATCGCTACGTCGACGACAAGGCGATCGTCTCGACCGGCCCCGGCCTGCCGCGCTGGCAATGGAGAACGATCTCGCTCCGCTGGCGAGGGCCCGTGGAACGAGGGCAAGAGATCCGCTTCGTGCTCTTGTCGCCGCGTACGAATCTCGTGCTTGCTTTCCTGCGGGTGGCGTTGCTCGCAGCGCTCTTTCTCAAGGGCCTGCGGGGCGTCGCCGCGCCGGTCGTTCCGCGCGGAGCCGCGCTCGCCGCCGCTGCCGTCGCGGCGCTCTCGTCGCTCTCGGTTTTCGCGCCCGTCGCGGATGCCGCCGACTTTCCGCCGGCGGAGCTGTTGAAGACCCTGGAGCAGCGCCTCCTCGAGCGGCCCGATTGTTCCCCGATCTGTGCGGCGAGCCCTCGCCTGCGCCTCGAAGCAACCACGACCGCGCTCTTGCTGCGCGTGGAGATCGACGCCGCGGCGGAGACCGCGGTGCCTCTTCCGGGCGGCGCCAAGGGCTGGACTCCATCGAAAGTAGTTCTGGACGGCGAGCCGGCGGAGGCTCTTTCGCAAGACGGCAACGGCGTCCTGTGGCTCGCCGTCGGCGCCGGCAAGCATCAGGTCATCCTCGACGGGCCGATCCCGCTCCTCGATACGGTGGAGATCCCTTTGCCGCTGAAGCCGCACCGGATCGATGCCGAAGTCTCGGGGTGGACTCTCTCGGGCATCCGCGAGGACGGCTTGCCCGAAGACAGCCTCCGCCTGGTGCGCGAGCGCAGGGGCGAGAGCACCGAACCGAGGCTCGAGCCGGGCTTCCTGCCGCCGTTCGCTCGCCTCGAGCGCGAGCTTCGTCTCGGGCTGTCGTGGGAGGTCGAGAACGTGGTCACGAGGCTCACACCGCTCGGCACGGCGTTCCATCTCGAAGTGCCTCTGCTCGCCGGCGAGTCCGTGACCGGGAACGTGCGCGTCGAGAACGGCAAGGCGCTCGTCGTGCTCGGCCCCTCGGCGAACCAGGCACGCTGGCGGTCGATCCTCAAGGAAGCGCCGACGATCGACCTCAAGGCGTCCGAGAACGAGCCGTGGACCGAGGTCTGGCGGCTCGACGCGAGCCCTCTCTGGCACGTCGCGGCGAGCGGCATCCCTCCGATCCATCTGCCACCGAACGTGCGCCGCATCCGCGAATGGCGGCCGTGGCCCGGCGAGACGGTGTCGCTCGCACTCGCCCGTCCCGAGGCGTTTCCGGGCCAGACGCTGACGATCGACCGGAGCTCCCTCGAGATGAGCCCGGGGCGGCGCTCGACCGACGTCACGCTCTCCTTCGAGCTGCGCAGCTCGCGCGGCGGACAGCACATCGTGACGTTACCCCAAGATGCCGAGCTCCAATCGGTGGCGGTCAACGGCGCGCCGCAGCCGATCCGTCAGGACAAGCGAGCCGTGACGCTGCCGATCGTTCCAGGGAACCAAACGATCGGCCTCGTGTGGCGATCGCCGCACGGCATCGGCGCGCGGGTCCAGTCTCCGGATCTCGACCTCGGCGCGGCGAGCGTCAACGTGGACACGACGATTCACGTGCCGGCCGATCGCTGGACGCTCGCCGCGGGCGGCGGTCGGCTCGGTCCCGCCGTGCTCTTCTGGAGCCTGCTGCTCGTCGTCCTCCTCGCTTCGATCGTGCTCGGTCGAATCGAATCGACGCCGCTCGGAACCATCCAATGGTCCCTGCTCGGCGTCGGCCTCACGCAGGCGCCGATCTGGGTCGCGGTCATCGTCGCCGGCTGGCTGCTCGCGCTCGGCTGGAGGCTCCGGAGCGGGGCGGCGCTCAGCGACAATCGATTCAATCTCGTACAGGTCGGCCTGGCGCTCTGGACCGCGGCGGCACTCGTCGGGCTCTTCGTCTCGATCGAGCGCGGTCTGCTCGGTCTTCCCGAGATGCAGATCGGCGGCAACGGCTCGACCGCGCAAGCGCTTCGCTGGTACCACGACCGCGCCGCTGCACACCTACCGCCGACCTGGGTGATCTCGGTTCCGCTCGCGGTCTACCGCCTGGCGATGCTCGCCTGGGCGCTGTGGATCGCGTGGGCGCTGCTCTCGTGGCTTCGCTGGGGCTTCGGCGCGTTCGCGACGGGCGGGCTCTGGCGCGCTTCGGCGCGCGCTTGGAGGCTATCGCGCAAGACCGCGCCGCCGCCTTCCGGCACGCCGGCGCGTTGACGAAACCACATTGCGCCCCTCATCGATCTGCGACACGCTTGGCCTTCGAGGAGGAGACACGATGCGCGGAGCTCCCACGCTGCTGCTCGCGGCCTTGCTGATCATCGGTGGCGGCGCGGCGACCACGGGCTGCTCGTCGTCAACGACGACCCACACCGTTGAGCGGCCGACGACGAACGGCGATGCCGCCACGCAAACCGAAACGACGACGACCGAGACACACGAGACGAGCGGCCCCGGAGTCGGCATCGTCAGCGGCACGGTTCACGTGATCGGCATGATCCTGGCGCTGCCCTTCAAGATCATCGGTGGGCTGATCGAGCTGATTTTATGAACAAGAGGCTACGGGCTACAGGCTACGGGAGAAGACTCCAAGATTCCTTGCCTGTAGCCCGTAGCCCGTAGCCGTTTGTTCAGCCGAGCACCCGTTGCGTCAGCCGGTTGACCGCCCGCTCGATCGCCATGGACGCGATCGCGAGAAGGGCGATGAGCGCACAGGTCGCCGCCACGAACCGCGGCGTCGACATCTCCAGCATACGCGCGGCGAAGTAGAGCACGAAGGGCTGGTGCAGGAGGTAGAGGCCGTACGAGTAGACCCCGACGGTGGCGAGCAGGGCGCCGAGCCCGGGCACGGATTCACAGGTCCGCGCGACGCGCGCGAGAATGATCGAGAGGCCCGTTCCGATGAGCGCATCGGTGAAGCAGTACGACCAGAGCCTGCGGTAGCTGTAGAGTCCGAGGGTATACAGAACGACTCCGGCGGCCAGAGCAGCGGAGGAGAAGAGCCACCGATCGACGCGCTCGCCGTCTCTTCGGTAGACGAGACCGAGCGCCATTCCGAGCGCGAACTCCCAGAGGCGGCAGAGAAAGAAGGCGCCCTGTACGTAGTAGCCGTTCACCGGCCAGACGCAGAGAAGCACGTAGCGGCAGCCGAACGTCGCCAGCGCCGACAACGCCAGAAATCCGCCGACGCCCGCCCTTTGAAGCAAGCGAAACAGGACCGGAAACACGAGGTAGAGCTCGAGCAGCAGGCCGAAGTACCAGAGCGCCGGATTGAAGTAATAGAAGATCATGTCGACCGGCCAGACCCGGTCGCCGAGGAAGCTCAGCGCGAAGCGGTAGTCGATCGCCTCGTACTGAGCCTGGAATGGGAAGACGAGGTAGACGAGGTGCGCCGCCCAGTACATGGGAAACAGGCGGAGCAATCGGCTGCGGTACCATCCGATCCATCCGCTCGCCGGCCCGCCGGTCTTGGCGAGCGAGTACGTGAGGCCGAACCCGGAGAGCACGAGGAAGACGGCGACCGCGTGGAAGCCGAGCTGGCCGAACGCCGCGCCGAAGGCCTCCAGGCCGCAGCGAAGCTCGTCGGCCGCCGAAGCCGGCGCACAAGCCGTCCGGAATTTCGCGACGTATCCTTCGGAGAGCGCCGATGGAAACCGCCCGTCGGGCCCGCAGAGGAAATTGAAGGCGTGAAAGTAGGCAATCCACAGAATCGAGATGCCCTTCATGCCGTCGAGCCAATCGAGGCGGGCGGTCACGCGCCTGGCGTCCATCGCCTGGCTCTATATCGCTCGTCGCGAGCGATCGAGAAGAGCCGGTTGACTTGGCTTCGCTCATCGCGGAGGCTTCGCCCTTCGGGAAAGGAGATCGCGGAATGCAGACACGCACTCTCGGACGAAGCACGTTGAGCGTCTCGACCCTCGGACTCGGATGCATGAGCATGTCGGAGTTCTACGGCCAGAGCGACGAGGCCGAATCGATCGCCACGCTCCATCGCGCCTTCGAGCTCGGCATCGATTTTCTCGATACCGCCGACATGTACGGAGTCGGCCGAAACGAGGAGCTGGTCGGCAAGGCGGTGCACGGCCGCCGCGACCGTGTGGTCATCGCCACCAAGTTCGGCATCATGCGGGGCAAGGACGGGAGCCGCCTCGGCATCAGCGGCAAACGAGACTACGTGCGTTCGGCGTGCGAGGCGAGCCTCGAGCGTCTGGGCGTCGAAGTGATCGATCTTTACTACCAACACCGGGTCGATCCGGCGACGCCGATCGAAGAGACGGTCGGCGCGATGGCGGAGCTGGTGAAACAGGGAAAGGTGCGCTTTCTCGGCCTCTCCGAGGCGAGCCCCGCGACGATCCGGCGCGCGCACGCGGTCCATCCCATCGCGGCGCTGCAGACCGAGTATTCGCTGTGGAGCCGCGACCCCGAAGACGAGATCTTGCCGACGTGTCGAGCGCTCGGCATCGGCTTCGTGCCCTACAGCCCGCTCGGCCGCGGCTTCCTCACCGGTCAGATCAAGCGCTTCGAAGATCTCGCCGCGGATGACTTTCGCCGCTTCAACCCGCGGTTTCAGGGGGGGAACTTCCAGAAGAACCTCGATCTCGTCCGTCGCGTGGAGACGATCGCGCGCGAGAAAGCTTGCACGCCCTCGCAGCTGGCGCTCGCCTGGGTGTTGGCGCAGGGGGACGACGTGGTGCCGATCCCGGGAACCACGCGCCGCAAGCACCTGGAGGAGAATGTCGGCGCGCTCGCGGTCACGCTCACCCGGCAGGACCTCGCGCGCATCGACGAGGCCGCGCCCAGAGGCGTCGCCGCCGGCGAGCGCTACGCCCCCGACGGCATGCGGTTCGTGAATCTTTGACCGCTACTTCTTGCCGGCAGTCGGCTCGACGATCTCGATGAGCTCGATCTCGAACGTGAGCGGCGCTCCCGGCTTGATGAGCGGTGGCGCACCACGGTCGCCGTATGCGATCTCCGCGGGGCAGACGAGCTTGGCCTTGCCGCCGACCTTCATCTTCTGCAGGCCTTCGGTCCAGCAGGGAATCACCTGCTTCAGACCGAACGTGACGGGGCTCTTCCGCTCGTAGGAGCTGTCGAAGACCGTGCCATCACGGAGCGTGCCCTTGTAGTTCACTTTGACGCTGCTGTCGGGGGTCGGGCTCGCACCCTTACCGGGTGCGACGTCGCTGAAGATCAAGCCGGACTCGCTCTTCGTCGCGCCTTTTTCGGCAGCGGCCTGCTTCAAGAACTCCCCGGACGCCTTCTTTTCGACTTCCGCGACCTGCGCCGCGCGCACCTTGGCGAGCTCTTGGAGCTTCGGGCCATAGGCGGCGAGGTCGACCTTCGGCGTCTTGCCGAGAACGCCGTCCGCGAGGCCCTGCTCGAGCACCTGCATCTCCGCCTCGCTCAGGTTGAAAACCGACAGGCTGCGGGCGACCGAGAGGCCGAGCGCATAGATCTCCTTGTCGGTGTCGCTCTCGAGCTTGACGTCGGCCGCGGACGCCGCGGAAACGAGCCACAGCGCAGTGGCCACTACGATGCCGATCGTGGATTTCATGACTCTCCTTCGTGCAGTTGGTGGGTCGGCGCGAACGATGGCAACCTATAGCCGGGAACATCCCTGGAAGCGAGGGGGGAACCTGGCGCCGCGGCCACCGCAGCGATCATGGCTGCAGGGTGGCTCGCAACACGATCGACGTTTCGCTCTCGGCGGTCCTCGACCCCCGACCCAGGATACGGCGGGTGATCTCCTCGGTTCGAGTCGTGCCGCCGCCGATTTCGACGGGCTTGTCGTTCTCGACCACGAGCTCGGTTGCCGCGTCGGTGAACTCGATCGCGCCCGAGCCGCCGGGCGAGAAGTAGCTCACGGTCGGTACCAGGCGAAGCCGGATCCGCCGGTCGGGTAGGACTTCGGCGTGGACCTTGAGCGAGGTCCCGACGTTTTCGAACGCGAGTCCGCGTGTCACGTATCCCGCCCCCGTCGCGTAATCGCTGTAGAACTGAACGTCCTGGTACGGGACCCGCGTTGCGACGCGCAGCTCCGAATCGCCGCCGTCCTGAACGATCGTGAAGATTCCCGACGAATGCGTCACGCGGGTCGTCTGGCTTTCCGCGCCGAGTCGCGTGCGGCTGCTGGTTCCGCCCGGATCGGTGATGATGATGCGGGTCGATCCCTGCACGTCGTCGCGTGCTTCGCTGCCGGACTGCCGGAACTCGATGGAGACGCGAACCTGCTCGGACGATAGCGCCGCTGCGGGGGCGCCGAGCAGAGCGATCGCCAGACAAGCGAGGAGCGACCGGCCCATTTCTCAGCCCGCCGCACTCAGGGAGGTTCGCTCCTCCCGTCTTGCGAGATATCGACTGTAGAGAAGAGCGAGGAACCGCTCGACACCGCCGAGCACCAGCTCGCCGCGGAGAGACGGAAAGATCTCGAACGCGTGCTGCGCCCCCGCGAGCTCCGCATAGGCAACCGGGGACCTGGAGAGACTACGAAGATCGGCTGCGAACCGCCGGGCCTCGGTGACCGGCGCGAGCGTGTCGCGGTCGCCGTGGATGATCAAGAACGGCGGCGCCGCCGCGCTGATCGCGCTCATCGGGGATGCCTTCTCGTAGGCGGCACGATCCTCGTCGCACGACGCCTTCATGACCTTTTCCTCCAGAAGCTTGGCGATCTCCGGGTTCGGCCAGAGCTTGTGCCGGTCAGTGAAGTCGTAGACGCCGTAGAAGGAGACGCAGCCGCTCACGGAGGTATCGAGCTCTGCGAAGCCTGGCTGGTACTCGGGCTGATTCGCGGTCAGCGCGACCAGCGAGGCGAGGTGGCCGCCCGCCGACTGGCCCGCAACGACTACGAAGTCGGGATCACCCCCGTACTCGGCAATGTGCTCGCGGATCCACGCCAGCGCCTTCTTGAGATCGACCAGATGGTCGGGAAAGGTCGCGTGCGGCGACAACCGATAGTCCGCACTCACGCAAACCCATCCCTGCCTCGCCATGCGCAGCATCAAGGGAATGCCCTGCTCGTTCTTGCTGCCGACGATCCAGCCGCCGCCGTGGATCTCGAAGAGCACCGGGCAGCCCCCGGGGCACGAACGATTGCGGTACACGTCGAGCTTCAGGTTGATGCCGCGGACCCGCCAGTAACCGATGTCGCGAATGCGCTCGACATCGGGATGCCGCATCGGGAACGGCTGGGCGATTTCCTTCCAGTCGACGGCCTCACGGAAGCGGCTCGCCAGCTCGGGCCGGACCTGCACCCGATAGTCGGCGCCGAAGGCCTCGCGGAGCGCCCCTTCGATCGCCGCCGCCGCCGAGCCTCCGCGGAAATACGCCAGGCCGAGGCCGATCCACGACGCGACCGAGATCCACAGCGCGAGCCGGCCTGCGGCGTGATCGAGCGCGCCTTCCCACACGAAGAAGAGCGTGGCGAGCACCTGCCAGGCGATGTGATGCAGCGCGAGCTCACCCGTGAGCCATCCCGTGACGAAGCTGAGCAACGCGAGGCGACCGCTCACGTAGTGTGGGCGATAAACGTTGTACGTCAGCCAGGCGCCGATCAGGCTCACCGCGAGGAAGAACCACGCGATCATCATCCGCCCCCACGCTTGCGAAGCTCGTGCTCCACGAGGACCAGCCGGTCGTTACCGAAGAACATGGCGTCGCCGACGAACATCGTCGGCGAGCCGAATCCGCCTCGGCGAATGCACTCGTCCGTGTTGGCGCGAATCTGCTCCTTGTAGGCGGGCTGCTGGATCTTCTCGAAGTACTCGGCGGGATCGAGCCCGACCTCGCGGACGATCGAGGCGAGCACGTCGTCGCGGCTGATGTCCCGATCCGCTTCCCAGTACGCGGCAAAGACGGCCCGGCTGTAGGGCGAGATCTTGTCGTGCTCCACGGCGACGAGCGCTCCGCGCAGCGACTTCACGGAATTGACCGGAAACACCGCAGGCGGAAACCGCACCTTCAGGCCATGGAAATCGGCCCAATCCTGTAGATCCTTCGCGTAGTAGCGCGCCTTGGCCGGCACGGGCCGCTCGCGCGACTCGTAGACGGATGGATTCACCGTATTGAAGATGCCGCCGACCAGAATCGGCCGCCACACGAGCTCGGCTTCACAGCGCCGGCAGAGGTCTTCGATCCGCGTGAACGCGAGATACGTCCATGGGCTCGAGTAGTCGTAGAAGAATTCGACGCGTCCCGGCATCCGTCTCTACTAACTCACCAAGGCTTTCTGTTACAAATCGAACATGCCGGCGGTGGTTCTTTTCGACGGCGTCTGCAATTTCTGCAACTCGACGGTGAATTTCATCATCGATCGCGATCCCGCGGGGTATTTCCGCTTCGCCTCGCTCCAATCCGACGCGGCGCAGCGTATACTCGCAGACTGCCGGCTGCCGTCCGGGTTCCTCGACAACATCATTCTGTTCGAGAACGGCACTTGCTATGGACGCTCGACCGCTGCACTGCGGATTCTACGACACCTACGAGGGCCCTCGGCACTCGTCTACCTGCTCGTGCTCGTTCCGCGGCCGATCCGTGACGCCGGTTACGACTGGTTTGCTCGCAACCGATATCGGTGGTTCGGCAAGCGATCTGAGTGCTCGATTCCCTCCCCTGAGATTCGTGCCCGCTTCCTGGAGTGATCATGGCGTGTGCTAAGAGCCTACATGATAATTGCGTGACGTTGCCGTTTTTTGACGGCGAACATGAACACGATTTTGACGGGGACGTTTGAATTCAATCGGGAAATCCTCAGGTGCTTGCTAGGCATATCCTTTGCATTCTCGTCTATCATGAATAGGCGCTTCCGTTCGGCGGCCGCGGGGTTCACCCTCGTGGAACTACTCGTGGTGATCGCGATCGTCGGAATCCTCGCTTCCATCGCGATTACTCAATACACCCTCTACAAGGGGAAGGCCGTGGACGCGCAAATGCAGTCGGCCCTGAATTCGGCCCGTGAAGCGATGGAGTGTCACTACGTAAAGGGCAACCCGCCGTCGTACCAGGGTGCCGATGAGGCCGTGCTACGCGCTGACTGCGACTACCGCGGAACGGCACCGAACGTCCGTCTCCTCATAGTTTCGGCAACCCTCGATCAATACACCCTCCTGGCGTGCGCCGCGGGCGCATCGAGCCCGGCGTGGCGCTACGATTCCAACGTCGGAACGATGGTTCCAGACTCCGGCGGCGGTTGCTAGAAAGGCTCGTCGTTCACGCCTCCGCCGCGAACCCGTGCCGCAGCGCGTTCTCGGCCACCGGCGATTGGCGGAACTCGTCTTCTTCGAGCGCGGCGCGGAAGGTCGCGAGCGTCGTCCCCTTGAACGCGTGCTGCTCCATGTCCACGGTGCTCGCCGCCCGGCCGCTCGACGCTGAAGGTCGTGCGCGATCTCGCGCACGCTAGCTCGGGAGGATGCTGGGCCGAAGACGGTTCGCGACCAACGGGGGCGATCTGTGGCGCAGCCTCCTAGCCTCGGGGCGGGGAAGATCGCTCACGTCAATAGGTGTCCAAGGGCGCCTCGCGATCGTCGCCCGCAGGGCCCTTCTGCTCGAGGCCGCTGCGAGCCTCCGCGAGCGTCGGGCAGTAGCGAAGGGCGCGACGGTAGAGATCCTCGCGCTCGGCGGGATCGTGCGAGTCCCGCGCCATGTCGACGTACACCGCCGCGCGCCGGCAGCGTTCCGGATCCACGCCGCTAGTCGAGGATTGCGCGCTACGCGGAGCCCCGTTCGCCGGCCGCTCGCGGGACGGGCCACCGTAGGCATTCGCGCTCTCGTGCCGAGCCCGAGAGGCTCCTTCGTCCGCGCGCTCGAGCGCCAGCACCCCCGCGCGGCCGGGGGGATCGCCGCGCGCAAGAAGCTCCTCGGCCTCGCGGCGCGCCGACACGGCCCGCTCGACCGAGGACGGATGACTGTCGAAATATCCGGCGCTCATCGACTGCGGCACCTCGACGGCCATGCGCTCCTGAATGTCGGCAGCGACCCGAGGATCGTACCCCGCCTCGTAGGCGTAACGCAGACCGACGTCGTCCGCCTCGCGCTCCTGGGTCTGCGTGTAGTGATTCAGGAACAGTTGCCCGATGCCTCCCGCCGCCCGTCCCGCACCCGGCGCGCGGGCCTCGAGAACGATCGCCAGGACGTTGAGCGCCAGGCTGCTGATCGCGCCCTTCAGGACGTGACCTTCCTCGATGTGTGCGAGCTCGTGTCCGATCACCACGGCCATCTCGTCGTCGGACTGGAGAAAGTTCAGCATGCCCGACGTGATGGCCACCTGCCCGAAGGTGGCGCCGGCGTTGATCGAAGGATCCCCGTTGACGATGACGAACTGGACGTTGGGATGCCCCGGGATGGTCTCGAGCAGGCGCCGTCCGACGCGCTCGACGCGCCGCTTCTGCTCCGCGAAGTGCCGCTCGGCTCGCTGCTGAAGGCGCTGAGACTCCTGCGCCATCTCGGCGTCGATCGACGAGGCGCTACGTGTCGACAGCGGAGCACGCCGTCCTGCAGGCACAGCGGCGCAACCCGACAAGAGCAGCAACAACGCCGTGAAGCGTCGAGCGGTCACGTCCGCTACGATACGGTGGCCCCGGCGGAGCGGCAATAGGGTACGGCCGCTCGCAAGTGGGCTTCCGCTCAGGCGAAGAATTCCGCGAGCCTGTCGCGCTGCCGCTCGGCGTCGGCGATTCCGAGCTCGAGCAGGTGGCCGGCATAACAGCCGTCGAAATAGAGATAGGAGAGAAAATCGGCTTCCCCCCCCGTGTTCTTGGAGGCGTAGCGAAGGAAGATGCGCGAAAGCCAAGAGCCCGGCTGCGGTCGCGGGCGGCGATGCGCGAGGCACTCGGCTGCCAGCACCCCGAGGTCGCGCGAGGGTTGTAGAAAGAGGTCGCGGACGATGCGGTAGGCAGTGCCGCGGCTCTCGATGATCGGCTGGTTGATGCGCACGAGGAAGTCGTCACCGTAGATTCTGCGGCCTTGCTCGAGGATCGCGTTGAACAGCCGCAATCGGTCGGCGTCGTAATCGACGCGATCGAGAAGAAGCGCGTTCAGGATTTTGCCCGCGAGGAAGGCCGGGCTGCTGACGCTATCTTCCGCGACCGCCGGAGGAGCCTCGCCGGCGGGGCGCTGATGGTGCATGCCGACGACGAGCACGCGGTCCGCGCCGAGACGGAGCGCCGGGGACAGCGGCGTGTTCAATCGCAGGCTGCCGTCACAGTAGAAATGCGGGCCGATGCGAATGGCAGGAAAGATGAGCGGGATCGCCGCCGAGGCGAGCGCGTGCTCCGGCGCGAGCCGCGCGGCGCGTGCGACGACGAAGGGGTCGCGCGCCCAATGATCGACCCTGCCTTCGCGGTTTTCCACGAAGATGACCGTATTCCCGGTCCTGACCTCCGTCGTCGCGACCGCTACCGCGTCGATGTCTCCGCCCGCGATCTTTTCGCCGATTCGCGGCCACGGGACGCGATCGAGGATCACGCGCTCGAGCGGCGAGAAATCGAGGAGGCCGGGGATCCGCACCGGGGCGCCGGGCTCTGCGGCCGGCTCGGGGCGCGCCTTGCGGCCGATGCCGAGCAGCCGGGCCGGCAGCGACAGGAGCTTGAAAGGCGTGAGACGGAGCACCTTCTCGATCTCGAACCCCCGCCAGATGTCGAGCAGCTCCGCGAGCGCGCCCCGCTCGCCCGCATGGCCGCCGAGGAAGCAGGCATGGATCGCCCCGACGCTGCTCCCGCAGATGATGTCGAAGCGAACCGGCCGGCCGAGCAATGCGGGCAGCTTCTCGACGATGTAGTAAAGCACGCCGGCCTCGTAGGCGCCGCGCGCTCCGCCGCCGGAAAGCACCACGGCGATGCGCGGGGGAGCGCCGCTCATCGGTTGGCGCTCCGCTCGGCGCATAGACTGTGGTTGGCGCTCCGCGCGTCCCAGGAACTAAGGTTGGCGCTTCGCGCGTCCCTTGGGCTAGAGGAGTCCATGCCTCTCTTCGGCCGGCCCGACGCGGTGCTCGCCGAGCGCGTGCCTCTGGTGCGACGCTTCATGCCCTTCCTCATGCGCCGGCGCAACGAGTCGCTGGTCTGGTTCGAGCAGGACGTCGCGGTCGACCCTGCGCTCGCCTTCGCGGATGCCTTCTCGCGCGAGCACGACGTTCGCCTCACGTTCTTTCATTTGGTGCTGCGGTCGATCGCGCGAGCGCTCCACGAGTTTCCCCGGCTGAATCGCTACATCGTCGGCCGACGCCTATACCAGCGTGCCGACGTCGCCATCTCCTTCAGCGGCAAGGAGGCATTCGAGACCGATGCCCCGCTCTACGTGCGCAAGCGCATCTTCGACCCGCACGAGACCTTGGAAGCGATGGCGCGAAGCTTAGGCGAGAGCGTACGGAGCGGCCGAGCCGGACGGAAAACGCAATCCGACCGAGAGATGGCGATGCTCTCCCGCATGCCGCGGCTGGCGATCGACGGCGTCGTCGTGCTCGGGCGCCTGCTCGACTACTTCAACCTGCTGCCCGCTCGGATGCTGCTCGAAGATCCGCTCTACGCGAGCGCCTTCGTCGCCAACCTCGGCAGCGTCGGCATCGCCGGAGCGTACCATCACCTCTACGAGTACGGCACGATTCCGATCTTCGTCGTCGTCGGCGCGTACCGCAACGTCGCGATCGGCGAGGACGATGGCCGGCTGGCGGTCCGACGGGTCTCCACGCTCAAGTACACTTACGACGAGCGCGTGGATGACGGCTTCTATTGCGCGCGCGCGGTGTCGCGAATGAAGGAGCTTCTCGAGCGCCCCGAGCAGCTCGCCTGACGTCCGGCGTAACGGCGAGCGGGCAGTGCACTGCGTTCGACGCTCCCTCAGGCTTGGCGATCCTGGTAGCGGTCCATGTTTCGGTCGAGCCGTACTCGGGTCGACCGAAACATGGACCCACCGCGCGAAGGCGCGGAAGGCAATAACCCCGCGCGGGGGAATCAACATCTTCCGCGCTTCGCGCGGTTGCGCGCGGTCGCGTCATTCCG
>Ga0315273_10004321_pt1 | contig 17395 bp, 15 predicted proteins | sample YL17G02_0_MG_FD_205753 | JGI IMG/M metagenome (GOLD analysis project Ga0315273, IMG submission 205753) | Sediment microbial communities from Yellowstone Lake, YNP, Wyoming, USA - YL17G02_0 | ecosystem: Environmental > Aquatic > Freshwater > Lake > Sediment | place: USA: Wyoming | collected...
CCGAAGCCCGCATCCTCAAACTCACCATCAGTGCACTGGAAGCAACTGGCCTCACCAAGTTCCGCGTCATCCTGGGCGACCTTGGACTGTTTTCAGCATTGCTTGAGGATACGCCCATGCCCAAGCGCTGGCGCAGCAGGCTGCGGCACCACTTCTGGCGGCCCCACTCATTCCGCGAAACGCTGGACAGCTTCACCTCAAACAACCGCATGCGGCGCACCAGCCTATCAGCTATCATTGATCTCCTGGAGAAGCAACCTGTAGAGCAGGTCATCGCCGGCGAGATGGAGAAAAGGGGCCTGCCGCTGGTTGGTGGTCGCAGTGCTGCGGAGATTTCGGCCCGTCTTGCCGATAAGCTGGCTGATCGTTCGGAACCGCAACTTCCCCAGAAGAATGCCGACGCCATAACGACCTATCTCGATATCGTGGATCGCGCCGACAATCTTGAGGGCCATCTCAACAGGATGGAGTGTGGCAAGAATTTCAATGCGGCCCGCCACTATTTCCAGAAGCGGCTTGACGAGATGGAAGAGCTCGGGCTCAACCCCAAACGTTTCGAATTCAAGGCCGACTTCGGCCGTGAGCTTGAGTATTACACGGGCTTTGTGTTCCAGATCGATGTTGAAACGCCTGAGGAGTTTGTGGTGGTAGCCGGCGGCGGGCGTTACGACAACCTGCTGTCTGACATGGGCTCGCCAGTTGCGGTGTCTGCCGTGGGTTGCGCCATCTATGCTGAGCGGCTCAAGGCGGTTCTGCCATGAAAACCCTGACCCTTGCCATTCCCTCCAAGGGCCGTCTGATGGAACAGTCGGTGGTGGCGCTGGAAGACCACGGCCTCACTATAGAGCGCAGCGGAACCGACCGGGGTTACAGGGGTGTGCTCAAGGGCATGGCTAGCGTTGAGGTGGCTTTCCTGTCGGCTGCAGAAATTGCCCAGAATCTTCGCGATGGCAATATTGATTTTGGCGTTACCGGACAAGACCTCCTCGATGAAAAATCGAACCCCGCAGAAAAGCTTGTGCAGATTTTGGCCCCCCTCGACTTTGGCTTTGCCAATGTTGTGGTGGCCGTCCCCGCATGCTGGCTCGATGTGGCCTCCATGGCCGACCTCGATGACGTGTCAGAGAGTTTCTACGTGGCGCACGCAAGACGGCTGCGGGTGGCAACCAAGTATTTGAATCTGACGCGCCGGTTTTTCGCCGAAAAGGGTGTGACCGGTTACCGCATCGTGGAAAGCCTAGGTGCCACGGAAGGCGCACCGGCGGCAGGAACTGCCGAGATCATTGTTGATATTACAACCACAGGTTCCACGCTGTCTGCAAATCATCTCAAGATTCTGGATGACGGCGTGATCCTGCGCTCAAGCGCTGTGTTCGCCGCCAACCACGCGGTGCTAACTGATTCTCGGGCAGTTGAATTCCGGGAAATCCTCAACAAAACAAATTGATAGGTCATAGCGCTGTTGGGAAAGACTATACCGGAAATTGCATGCTTGTGGTTTTGAAAAGTGGTTTTGAATAGTCATACAGCTCCGACAATTCTTGATTATATGGGAATTACAGGGCTAAGGCAGGGTGCAGGCTCAGGAGTTTGTGTTTTTTTGAAAGTCTGATATTGCCCCCGGTTCAAATTTTCCTTGCTGAGTGCGGAATCAAATTTTGCTCCAGTCGCCTGAGCAAGGGGCCGTAGTTTACTACGGCCCCTTGTGATTTTAGGCTAATGTCCACCCACTGATTCTCCCCAAAGGATGACCTCTCGTGTCCGAAATCTCTAGACGATCTGAGGAGTTTACGCCGAAGCTGGTGAGTACGCTGGTCGACGGTTACAACCTTAGCCTACTCCGGAAGGACACAATTGCGGGCCTCAGGGTTGCCATTGTGGCCCTGCCGCTGTCCATGGTGATTGCCCTTGCGATTCACGCAAAGCCTGAACAGGGACTTTACCTGGCCCTTGTTGGCGGCCTTGAAATTGGCCATGAGCTGAAATAACGAAACTGAAAATTCAAGGAGTTCTCTGCATGATGACGTTTAGGCTCTTGCCCGCCCTGCTGCTTTCAACAGCTGTGATGCTCCTGAATGCCGGGTCTTCACAGGCGGCTTCCTGCGGCAATACGGCCCAGGGCTTTGGCGGCTTCATCAAATCCTTCCACCAGGAAGCCGTAGCGCAGGGCCTTGGGGGTGCCGCACTTGCGGCCCTTGATGGCATCACCTACGACGCGGGCATCATCAAGAAGGACCGAGCACAAAATGTTTTCTCCCAGAGCTTCCTGCAGTTTTCTGGACGCATGGTGACTGACTACCGCATCAAACATGGTGGCGAGCTCATTCAAAAGCACAAGTCAACCTTCGCAGCTGTTGAAAAGCAGTTTGGCGTTCCTGCCCCGGTCATCGTGGCCTTCTGGGCGTTGGAGACGGATTTCGGTGCCAACATTGGTGACCTTCCAACCATCCAGTCGCTTGCCACCCTGGCCTGGGATTGCCGGCGGCCTGAAAAATTCCGCCCGCAATTGATGGCTGCTCTGGAACTCATCCAGCGAGGGGACCTGCATCCAGAGGAAATGCGCGGGGCCTGGGCCGGCGAGATTGGTCAGACCCAGTTCCTGCCATTCGACTATAATGAGAGTGCCGTTGATTTCGATGGTGATGGACGACGCGACCTGCGCAACTCCATTCCCGATGTCATCGCCTCTTCGGCAAACCTTTTGCGCAAGCATGGCTGGCAGCCCGGTCAGCCCTGGATGCAGGAGGTGCGTGTTCCTGCCGAGTTGCCTTGGGAAGAAGCTGACATTGCCATCCAGCACCCGCGCGCCCAATGGGCAAAATGGGGCGTGAAGGCCGCTGGAGACAAACCCCTGAAGGCGGACAAGTTCCCCGCTTCGCTGCTCTTGCCCATGGGCAAGGACGGGCCTGCTTTCCTCGTCTATGAGAATTTTACTACGGCCTATCTCAAGTGGAATGAATCGCTGGTCTATTCCACCACGGCTGCCTATCTCGCCACCCGCATTGCAGGTGCGCCGAAGGTCGGCACCGGCAGCGCCGAGATTGTTCCCCTGACCTATAACCAGGTCGCGGCACTTCAGAAGATTCTCGTGGCCAAGGGCTACGATGTTGGCAAGATTGACGGCAAGATCGGCGCCGGCACACGCGCTGCTGTAAAGGACCAGCAGATCAAGCTCGGCCTACCCGCCGACAGCTATCCCACCCTGGAACTCTTGCACAAGCTGGGTGGCTAGAGCGAGATGAGAAAGGAATGGAAGTATCCCGTATTTCCAATCTGAAAACATAATCTTGATAGCAGTGATGAGTGAATACCAGAAGCTGGCGTTGGGCGGTCCTGGCGGGTGCCAGCCGGCAGGGTCGAGGACCTGCAGCAGGGATTTTGATGCGGCCGCACAGCATGCGAACTGCCACTGGCCAGATGGTCCTCGATCAGACCCCGATCGGATTGATCTATTTCATAAAGTATAACGGAGAGTTTTCCGTTCTATGACTTCGCATGGATAGAGCGCGGAAACCGGCTTTTGGTGGGGTTTATTGGCCAGGGAAACGATCAGTTCCACTGATTTTAATATGATGTCTTTGATCGGCTGATGAATTGTTGTAAGGTTATAAGAAGACCAACTTGCTATCGACATATCGTTGAACCCGAGAAAACCAATATCCTCGGGAATTTTCCGTCCGGCATCTCTCGCTGCATCCATGGCTCCCATGCAAATGAGGTCATCGCCGCAGAATACCGCTTCGATCGCGGGTTCTTCCAGAAGTGATGCCATCGCCGTCCGACCCGCATCATAGGCGTAGGCGTGGGCAAAGCAAACTCTTGCCAGCCTTGCTCCTGCTTTTTCAATACAACTGGAAAATCCTGAGGCGCGGTCTTGCGTTGATGTTGCAAACTGCGGCCCCCCCAGGAAGGCCATTGACCGATACCCATGGCCGAGTAATGTTTCGGCAGCTAGCTTTCCGGAGGCAACATTGTCGATGCCTACCACGTTCAGCTTTGGCCGCTTTGAATAACGCCCAAAGGTGTGCACAATGGGAATGTCGGCATTCTTGAAAGCGAGCGCAAAGGCAGGGGGCAGCGTGGATGTGGCGATAATGACGCCGTCTACGCTGTATTGGCGCAGCAATCGAATGGATTCAGAGGGGTCTGTTACGTGGCTCAAGTTTACGAGCAATGGCCGAAGCCCGCGATCCTGCAGCGCCTGTGTGTAGAGGTCGAACACTTCAAGGAAAACCGGATTCTGAAAATTATTGGCGATGAGCCCGATGAGCTTTGTACGGTTAGTCATCAGGCTTCGCGCGATCAGATTGGGAGTGTAGTGGAGCGCCTTAGCGGCTGCCTCAACTTTCTTTCGCATTTTTGCCGAGACACTGGCACCATCGGTATAGGAGCGCGAAACGGCCGAAATCGATACGCCGGCACGCTCTGCCACTTGCTTTATTGTTGCCACCATCAGCTATAGTCCAGTTTGTCGCTGCATAGGCTCACACCGGGTATTATGGCGCATCTTTCCACAATGCTTTCATTATGACCTTTGCTTCTTCCTTGATCGCTGGAATGGTGCTCCCAAGGAGTTCAATCCGGTCAAACACTGCTGGACTATCCTTGATGGATTTTCGCAAAGCCTTTCCAAAAGCCATCCTGAGCTCGGTTCCAATATTGAGTTTTGTGACGCGACTTTCTCGTGCCAGTTTCTGACGGACGGCAACCGGGATGCCGCTACCGCCGTGCAATACGAGGGGGAGTCGGGTTACCGCTTCAATAGCTCTAAGCGCATGATAATCGATTCCGGAGGTTTTCTCCATATTGAGGTGAATGTTGCCGATGGAAATCGCAAGAGCGTCGGCACCGCTTTCTTGATCAAACAGGCTTGCCTCTTCTGGTGAAGTCATGTGGGGTGTTTCCTCATCGACATAGCCCACCACGCCAACTTCACCCTCTACTGATACCCCGGCTGCATGCGCTGAATGTACGACCCGAGCGGTGAGCCGGATGTTCTCGAATATTGGTAGCTTTGAACCATCAATCATGACCGAGGTAAAACCGCAATCAATGCCTTCGAGGCATTCCTGCAGCGTATAGGCATGGTCAATATGGCAAACGACCGGACTGCGGGCCTGTTCCGCCAGATGGCGAAACATTTTTCCAAGAATTGGGACAGGTGTGTGTTTCCGACACCTGGGTCCTGCCAGCAGGATGAGCGGAATTTCCGTATCGTCGGCAGCTTCAACGAAGGCCCTCGCGTCTTCCCATCCCTGCACAACGAGACCAGCAATGGCATAGTTGCCGGTCATTGCGGGCTGAAGCACGTCTTTCAGGGTGGCGAGTGTCATTTGAACTTCGCGATCATATCCTTGATGCCAGGAATGGTTTCAACCTGGTAGGCGTGGGTGGGCTGGAAAAACTGGACGAGTGGTCGCTGGCTGAGCCCGCCCAAGATGGTAAAGTAATACATTTCATATCCTGGCGCGGCCACGCAAGGGTGGTAGCCGCGGTCCAATACTACGGTGGAACCATCGATCAAATGATAGGCATCCCCGATCTTGCCGTCCTCCCGCTGCACGAGTTGCAGGCCAAACCCGTGATGTGGCCGGAAGCGGAAGTTATAGGTCTCGTCGTGGCGCGTTTCGATCGGCAGGCGGTCGGTATCATGTTTATGCGGAGGAAACCCTGACCAGCCTCCTTGCCCCACGGTAAAGAGCTCTGAGACAAGGAGGCGGCCCACCCGGTCACGATACTTAGTTCCGATGATGTGCTTGATCTTGCGATGGGTCTTAGTGTTGTCTGAGCCGTATTGAATTGTGTCAATGTCGCTGCTGCGCACGGCAAAGGGCTTAAGAACGTCATCAAATTTGGCACCCGCAATGAAGACTTCTGTGGCGTTGGACGTGCATACAATGCGAACCGTAGTCCCCGTGGGGGCATAGACCCCTTCGGGTTCACCGTCCCACACGTCGGCGACCCTTTGACCGATACCTCCAAATATTTCACCTTTAACATCGACATCAACGGTACCGGTGGCTGGAACAATGCCTGTTTCGTATCCTGGCACTGCATACTCAAACGCCTCACCGCGCTTTAGCTTCACGATATTGAAGTAGTTGAGAGGAACGCGTGCGTCATTTACATCGACGATAGCGCGGTTTTGATTTTCGAACGGTGCAATATGCATGTCTTTCACCCTTTGTCTGAATGGGTTGCGAGGAATTCGTCGAGTTCCTTTGCCGTAGGCATTGCGGGGGCGCATCCCACCCTTGTGACAACGATGGCCGCCGCCGCCGTTCCCCGTCGCACGCTAGATTTGAGATCCAGCCCGGCGCCAAGGCCAGTTACAAACGCCGCCATAAAGGCGTCGCCGGCTCCTGTCGGTTTCAGGGCGGTCACGCGGAATATGCCAGTTTCGAAGCACCCGTTGTTGTGAAAAGTCACACAGCCTCTTTCGCCCATCTTGTAGATGGCAATCTTCGATGCCGACTGCGAAAGTGCTCTCGCATAGGCCTTGCCATCACCCGCCGCCATCACTGCAAATTCCACGTCATTGCCGATCACGAAGTCACACAAGTCCGCTGCTCTTGAATAGGTAGCGGCCGCATCTTGCGCGCTGGCCCACGTGTAGGGCCGGTAATCGACATCGAGAATGACTGGCATGTGGGCCTGGCGAGCGCGTGCAATTGCCCCGAATGTGACAGTGCGCGAGGGTTCAATTGCCAGGCAAGTGCCCGTAATGATCAGGGCGCCGAAACTGTCAAAGGAGATATCATTGATTTGGCCTTCGCTCATTGCAAAGTCAGCGGCTCCATTGCGATAGATGACTGACTGGCAATCTTCGCTGCGGGTCTCAACAACAGCGAGGGAGGTTCGTGCCCCACCACCCACTGTGGCCACATGGGTGGAACCTATCCCATAGCTTTTCAATTCATTGATGATGAATCGCCCGACGGCATCGTCAGAGACAGCACTTGCCAGAGAGGCCATGCCGCCGAGCCGCGTAATTCCTGCAGCGATGTTGGCTGCTGAACCTCCCAAGGCGGTGGAAAACCTCAACGCATGCTCAACGCATGTGCCTGGTGGATCTGCATATAAGTCGATGCCCGCCCGTCCCATGACCAGGTACGGTTTATTGTCGGTGCTGAAAATGTCCATATCACACGCCTGCGCGCTGCTTCTTGCGACCCTGTTCATTTTCGTTGTGGGCCCGGGTGACTTCAATGCGATTGGAAACCTGAGGGGATCCCACCTCCCACCATGTGTGCCCTTCGGTTGTCCAGCCGTCATAGGCATCGACTTTCAAGGAGATGACATAGGTGTTGCTGGAAGCCTTTGCCCGTGCGAACGCATGCTTGAACTCGGCAATGGAATCAACCGTTTCCGCGTTGGCCCCCATTGCTCGCGCGTGGGCGACAAAATCAACGGCAAATGGCTCGACGGCGATGTTGCAATCCTTGATCAGGTTGTTGAACGACACATTGCCTGTATTATTCTGCAATTTGTTGATCACAGCAAATCCACCGTTGTCGCAAACGATAATGATGAGTTTCTTGGCTGTGAGTACGGCAGAGTAGATATCAGAATTGAGCATTAGGTAGGAGCCGTCGCCGGTGAACACGATGGTATCCTGGCCAGGTTCCGTTTCAGCCTGTGCAATACGTGCGCCCCAGCCACCGGCAATTTCATAACCCATGCAGGAAAATCCGAATTCGACATCGACAGAGCCCAGGGACTTGGTGCGCCAGTTGGCCGTAACCTCCGCAGGAAGGCCGCCGGCTGCTGCTACAATGCGGTCCTTTGCGTCACACAGTTCATTCACGGCACCAATGACCTGGGCATAGGACATGGGCCGGTTGGTGCCCGTGGCCGTCAGCGGCATGATGTTCTGATCAACATAGGCATTCCATGCGATGCGTTCAGACACGGCATAATCTGTCCAATTGATCGGCGCCTTGTATGCTCCAAGGGCCGAGTCGAGCAGGGTGATGGACAGTTTGGCATCCCCCACAATGGGGATAGCGAAATGTTTACCTGCATCGCAACGAGCAACATTGATTCCTATGAACCGGGCATGGCGCGCGAAGGCGGTCCAGGAGCCGGTGGTAAAGTCCTGCAGTCTTGTGCCGATGGCAAGGACCACGTCTGCCCTTGCCATGATGTTGTTTGCAGAGTTGGATCCGGTAACTCCTACCGGTCCAAAATTCAATGGGTGGGTGAACAGCAGATTGGCGCGGCCGGCGATTGTTTCGACAACCGGGATACCATGAGCCTCAGCAAATCTCATGAGTTCCTGTGTGGCCCTGGCATATTGCACGCCGCCGCCAGCAATGATCACGGGAGCCCTTGCTGCGTTCAGCAAGGTGGCCGCATCCGCAACTTCCCGGGAATCCGGCGGTTGGCGGCGAATACGGTGTGTGCGTTCAGCAAAGAATTCCACTGGGAAGTCATAGGCCCAGCCCTGTACATCCTGTGGCAGGCCAAGAAATGCCGGACCGCAATCAGCAGGATCAAGCATCGTCGCAATCGCTGCCGGCAGGCTCTGGATTACTTGCGCGGGATGCATGATCCGGTCCCAGTAGCGCGTCACCGATTTGAATACATCATTCACAGATATGGTTGGAGAATGATAGTGCTCGACCTGCTGAAGCACCGGGTCTGGCAGCCTCGTTGCATAGGTATCACCGCACAGCAGGAGTAGCGGCAAGCGATTAGTGTGGGCGATACCGGCGGAAGTCACCATATTTGTGGTCCCCGGGCCCGCCGAGGCTGTGGCAAACATGAAACGCTGCCGCAATTTCTGCTTTGCATAGGCCACCGCGGCCATGGCCATGGACTGTTCGTTCTGCCCACGCCAAACGGGAAGCTCGGCGCGGAATTCGTTCAGGGCTTCACCAAGGCAGGTCACATTGCCATGGCCGAATATGGCAAAGCCTCCCGCGCATAGCCGGACGCGGTTGCCATCAATCTCGACGAATTGTGCAGCAAGATAGCGGACGATGGCTTGCGCCATGGTGAGCCGAATCGTTTGCGCACTATCAGTCATTTAACTCTCCGCATGCTTCTTGACGATTGAGCATAAATAGGGTTTACGTGTTTTGCAAGCGTTTGCAAAAAGTGACTGGATGAAGTGTCTTGACGAAAATCGGGATTGGCATTGTCGGTGGTGGCTATATGGGCAAGGCCCATGCCGTTGCCATGAGTGCGGTTGGCGCTGTATTTGACACAAGGCTTCGGCCCTCATTAGAAATCATCTGTACAACCACTGCGGTAGGTGCGGTCGACAAGGCACGCGCCTTCGGCTTTGCGAGTTCGACGGCGGACTGGCAGGTGCTGGTAGCGGATCCGCGCGTGGAAGCCGTGGTCATTGCGAGCCCACAGGAGACCCACCGTGAGATCGCATTGGCTGCGTTCGCCTTGGGCAAGCCCGTGTTCTGTGAAAAACCCCTCGGGTTAGGGCTTGAAGACAGTCGCGTCATGGTTTCTGTCGCTGAGTCGAGTGGTTGTGTCAACATGACGGGCTTCAACTACATAAGGACGCCGGCATCCCAATTGGCGCGGGATATTGTCCATTCAGGTGAGATTGGTGACATCACCTATTTCCGTGGCGAACACACGGAAGATTTTTTTGCTGATCCCACACTTTCCGCCTCCTGGCGCACCAGGGGTAGGGCGAATGGCAACATGGGCGATCTCTCCCCTCATATCATCAATGCGGCCCTTGCCCTTGTCGGGCCCATCGACGAGCTGGTTGCCGATATTGAAACAGTCCACCAGACGCGTCCCACGCCAGGTGGAATGGAGGCCGTGACCAATGATGACCATGCCCAGGTCATGTGCAAATTTGCGAGCGGGGTGATGGGCTCGCTTTACATCAGTCGCATCGCCACCGGCCGAAAGATGGGGTATGTCTACGAGATTTTTGGCACACGCGGTGCCCTTCGCTTCGACCAAGAAGATCAGAATGCGCTCTGGCTTTACAAGGGTGACGCGAAACCTGATCGACAGGGCTTCACGAAGATCCTGACGGGCCCGCTGCATCCAAGCTATCTCGCCTTTTGCCAGGGCCCAGGGCACGGAACGGGATACCAGGATCAGATCATAATCGAAGCGCGTGATTTTCTTGAGGCGATTGCAGAGGGGCGGTCGCGCTGGCCCACCTTCCGTGACGCCATGATGGTAAACCAGGTGATCGAGGCAGCATGGATGTCTTGTCAAGAGCGGCGCTGGGTTACTGTCGATGAAATTTAGCAGGTGAAGATGCAATGACAATCAGGATTGGTAACGCCCCATGCTCATGGGGCATCGAATTTGCAGCAGATCCCAGCTACCCGCCATGGACGCGCGTTCTCGATGAGTGCAGGGCGGCGGGCTACGGCGGCATCGAGCTTGGTCCAATTGGTTATATGCCGGAGGATCCCGCAGTTTTAGGCGATGCCTTGGCTTCACGAAGATTGGAACTCATTGGAGGCGTGGTTTTTCGCGCCTTTCATGACAGCGGCAAGTGGGACGATGTAAAGCAAGCCTCAATCCGTACTTGCAAAGCCCTCGTGGCCCATGGTGCCAAGCACCTAGTGCTCATCGATTCCATTTCCGAACGCCGGGCACCCACTGCAGGGCGTCCGCGCGAGGCGGTCCAAATGGATGAAAGTGAATGGGCAGGCTTCGTGAGCCGCTTTCGCGATATTGCCCGCATAGGCGTAGAAGAGTACGGCCTTGATGTTTCGCTGCATCCCCATGCTGCGGGCTTCATGGACTTTGAGCCTGAGGTGGAGAGGCTGCTGTCCGAAGTGGATGCAAGCCTTCTCAAGATTTGTCTTGATACGGGCCATTCTCACTACGCAGGCTTTGACCCCGTTGCATTCATGCAGCGCCATATGGACCGCATCAGCTACATGCATTTCAAGGATATTGACCGTGGGGTGAAAGCAGTTGCGGTAGCAAACCGCACGGGTTTTTACCAAGCCTGCGGCCAGGGTATCTTTTGTAACCTGGGCGACGGCGTAACCGACTTCACGGCCGTGCGCCAGCTTCTGCTAGACCATAATTACGAGGGCTGGTGCACCGTGGAGCAAGATTGCGATCCGGCGGGCCATACTTCGCCTGTTGATGATGCCCGCGCCAACCGGGAATACCTGCAATCTATTGGCTTTTGAGAATTGGAAAATCCATGCGCAAACTCAACTGGGGAATGATTGGGGGCGGCGAGGGCAGCCAGATCGGACCCGCTCATCGTATCAGCGCTGCCCTGGACGGATTGTATACAATGTCGGCAGGGGCGCTTGATGCTGATCCGACCAAGGGCAGGGACTATGCGATACGTCTTGGGATCGCGGCGGACCGCGCCTATGGCGATTGGCGCGAGATGTTGGCTGACGAAAAGGGCAGGGCCGAGCGGCTTGACCTCGTGACGGTGGCAACACCCAATTCAACCCATTACGAAATCACCAGAGCCTTTCTCGCAGCCGGCTTCAACGTACTGTGCGAAAAGCCCATGACCATCACGCTCGAAGAGGCTGAGGACATTGTGACGGTTGCGCAAAGGTCTGACGCTGTCTGTGCCGTCAATTATGGCTATTCGGGCTATGCCTTGGTGCGCCACATGCGCGCCATGGTAGCGCGCGGCGATCTCGGCAAGGTCCGTCTGATCAAGGCCGAGTTTGCCCATGGTTTCCACGCCGACGCGGCCGATGCCGATAACCCACGCGTGCGTTGGCGTTACGATCCGGCACAGGCCGGCATCTCCGCCCAGTTCGCCGATTGCGGCATTCACGCCTTGCACATGGCAAGCTTTGTGGCTGGCCAGGAGGCCGTCGAACTTTCCGCTGACTTTGTATCCTGCCTCGAAAGTCGCAGCCTCGAGGACGATGCCATGGTGAACCTGCGCATGGACGGTGGCACCGTGGTGCGCCTGTGGACGAGTTCCGTGGCAGTCGGCAGCATGCATGGCCTCAACATCCGGGTGTTCGGTGAAAAGGGTGGGCTGCGCTGGGCGCAGGAGTGGCCGAACCAGCTGTTCTGGACACCCCTCAACAGACCAACACAGATCCTCGAGCGTGGTGGCCCCGGACTTTCGCCGGAAGCTGACCGAGCCTCACGCGTCACCATCGGCCATGCCGAGGGCATGCCACTCGCCTTTGCCAACATTTATTCCGATCTCGCCGAAGTTATTGCGGCCAGGAAGCAGGGCCGCACACCCAATCCCCTTGCCACCCACTATCCCAAGGCCGTGGACGGCCTGCGTTCCATTGCAGCTATCCGCGCTGCCGTCGAATCCGCAAAGCATAAGGGCCAATGGACAGATGCAAGGCCGCAGAGCCTGAGGTAGAAGCCTGCTTCAATACGGCATCAATAGTGTGGCGGCCAAAAGGTGAAATTATACATATCACTCTGCCCTTTCTCGCACTTAGGGCAGTTTAGGCCAATTATTGGTCATCGCGGTTGATCACTCATGTCGGAGCGCTTCGATTGGGTCCAGGCGTGCAGCCCGGCGGGCCGGGAAATAGCCGAACACTACACCAATGAGGCCAGAGAACACGAAGGCCAGGGCGATGATGCCGGGATTGGCCGTAAAGGGAATGCTCATGGCGTAGGACGCAAGGCCGGCAAGGCTCAAGCCCAACACGATGCCGATGACACCGCCAAAGATCGATAGCACGATGGCTTCCACCAGGAACTGGGTGAGCACCTGCTTCTCGAGGGCTCCGATTGCAAGCCTGATGCCGATTTCGCGGGTTCGCTCGGTCACCGACACCAGCATGATGTTCATGATGCCGATACCGCCCACCAGCAGGCTCACGCCTGCCACCGCGCTCAGCAACCCGGTCATCAGGGCGGTTGTCGAGCTCAGGGTGTTGACCATCTGCGTCATGTCGCGCACCGAGAAATCATCCTCCGCACCTGGGGCCACGCGCCGCTGTTCACGCAGAATGTCTTCTACTGTGGTCTGTACTTCGCTGATGGCATCGGCAGACTGCACCGAAATATAGATGGTGGCGATGCGCTGGTTGCCGGCCACCCGCCGTTGGAACGTGCGGAGCGGCATGAACACGATGTTGTCCTGATCCGTGCCGAAGGCAGACTGGCCCTTGGGTGCCACCGTGCCAATGACCTCGCAGGCCATCTTGCCAAGGCGCAGGCGTTGGCCCAGGGGATCCATGGGACCGAACAGCACATTCTTCACGGTTTGACCGATGACGCAGACGGAACTTGCCGAACGCACATCGCCATCGGAGAATGGCCGGCCTGTGTCGAGCGTCCAGTCCTGCACCACGAAGAATTCTGCATCCGTTCCGGTGACACTGATGTCCGTATTTTCGGCACCATAAACCGCCCTGGCGGATTTCGTCGAAGCCGGCGCAATGCCTCTCACCTGTGTAAGGTTATCGCGCAGAGCGGCGACATTGCGCTCGGTGAAACTGCGCACTTCACCACTACCACTGCCAGGACCGAAGATATCGCGTCCAGGTCGCGCGATCAGCATGTTGCTGCCGAGCTTGGAAAGATCAGCGGTGACTTTCTGGGTCGTGCCATTGCCAATGGTGACCATGGCGATGACGGCGCCCACGCCGATCACGATGCCGAGCAGCGTGAGGATGGAGCGCAGCGCGTTGCGGCGCACTGACTGGTTGGCAAGTTTTATGGCTTCCCACAGCATCAGGCAGCCTTCTTCATGATGTCAGATTCAATCTTGCCATCGACAAAGCGCAGGGTCCGTTTGGCGAACATGGCCATGTCCGGTTCATGGGTCACCATCACGATGGTGAGCCCGCGCGATGTGTTGAGGCCCGACAGCAGTTCCATGATCTCGTGGCTGCGGGCGGTATCGAGATTGCCCGTTGGTTCATCGGCCAGAAGCACCAACGGGTTGGTGACAATGGCGCGCGCAATGGCAACGCGCTGCTGCTGCCCGCCGGACAATTCCGCTGGCGTATGGTTTTCGCGGCCCTCGAGGCCGACGAGTTGCAGGGCTTCCGCCGCGCGGGCCCGTCTTTCGGCCTTCAGCATGCCGCGATAAATCAGTGGCAATTCTACATTTTCAATCGCCGTGGTGCGGCTCAAAAGGTTGTAGCCCTGAAACACGAAGCCCAGAAAATTTCGCCGCAACAGGGCTCGGCCGTCATTGGTCAATCGTGTCACGTCCACCGCGTTGAACAGAAAACGTCCATGAGTTGGTGAATCGAGGCAACCCAGGATGTTCATGGCAGTTGACTTGCCAGATCCTGAAGGACCCATGATGGCGACAAACTCTCCAAGACCGACTGCCAAATCCACGTTATCAAGGGCGCGCACCAGGCCACCGCCCTCGCCATAGGTCTTGCTCACGCCATCCAATGCCAGCAACGTACCCATGGCTATTTAACGCCTTGCCTGGCGGCAGTGATAAGCTCTGTCTCCGGTATGATGTCTCCTTTGACCAGTTCCGTCATCTTGCCATCGGTTGCAGCGGTCGTGATGTTGACGGACACGGGCACACCATCCTTGAGAGTCCACACGCTGCGACCCTCCTGGGCTACTACCTTGCGTGCGGGCTTTGCATTCTGCGGCATCCTTGGCAGAAACAGGCGTGATAGGCTGAAGCTTTCCTTCTTGGCTGCAACCGGCGGTGCATAGCGGAGCGCCGCGTTGGGAATAAGTATGGCGTTGGTTATTTCCTGCACCACGACTTGGGCCGTGGCGGTCATGCCGGGCCTGAGGGCAAGATCTGAATTGTCCACGCTCAGGATGGCCTTGTAGGTCACCACGCCATCGGTCGTCTGAGGTGAAAATTCGATAGTTTGGATACGAGCGGGAAAACTGCGGCCGGTGAAGGCATCAACCGTGAACGTGGCGTGCTGGCCCACTTTCACTGCACCAATATCAGCTTCGTCGATATTGGCTTCAAGCTGCATGCGTTTGAGGTCTTCCGCCAGCGTGAAGAGAACCGGGGCCTGCAGGGATGAGGCCACGGTCTGACCGGGTTCCACGGCCCGCTTCAATACAATACCGTTGACGGGCGACAGGATCTTCGACTTGTCAATGTCGATTTGCTTGAGGCCAAGATTGGCCTTGGCAATTTCGATGTCGGCCTCGGCCGAGGCCACAGCTGCGACGGCCCGCTGCTGCGAGGCCTTGGTTGATTCCAAGTCTTGGGTAATGGCAAGGCCCTTGCGCTCCAGCGTTGACTGGCGATCGAGTGCGAGGTTGCTGGCCACCAGTGTCGCTTGTGCATCGGCAAGCTTGGCCTTGGCACCGTCGAGGCTTGCCTGCAGGCTGGCGAACTGTGCCTTGTATCGATCTGAATCCAGTTCGGCCAGCACATCGCCGCGCTTGATTAGGCTGTTGCTGTCCACGCTGACCACGCGCACCACGCCTGACAGCTCGCTCGACACATCAATTTGTGTGGTGGGCTGCACGGTGCCGGTTGCGGTGACCGTCACCGTCAGGTTGGCACGCTTGGCCGGGGATGTTTCGTAGGTCATGGCATTGGCCGCATTTTGCGAATTCTGGTACCCGAGGTAGGCACCAATGACAGTCACGGCCAAGAGTGCGGCCCAGACGCCGCGCTTGCCCCAGCGTTTTGCACGGGCTCCGGGGCCCAGCCCCAGGATTTTCTCAATTTCCTGCTTGTCCGGCAAATTCTGGATGTTCATCACGCCTGTCCGTTCGCTTACGCCCCTTATATAGGCATAAGAACAGGACTCCAAAACCCCAAATTTCCGTCGGTCAAGCCGTCACACTCTCCATGGTTACCTCGCGCCAGCCGGCTGTTTTTCTACAACCTTCATGTAATCGCAGACGCTCACGTAAATGCAGGGAACCAGTCCCACCAGCAGGACCAGCACGGCAGGCCGTAGGCCGTAGGTGATCAGGAGGTTGGCTTTGGCGATGCGCCAGGGGTCAACACCGGTGACCAGAGCATACCATGCAAATTCCGCCACCGCCGTGGCAAGGCTTGCGAGGATCGCACTCAGGCCCAGGACCTTGACCGAAAGCGCCACGCGTCTTGCGATGAACGCGCGAATGATCATGAGCAGGAAGAACAGGCCTGCCATCAGGGTTGCAGGGCTCACGTCGATTTTCGACTGAATGAAGTAGTGCAAGAGGCCTAGTACGGCAATGCCGTAGACGAGTTGGTGGATCTGCTTCCACCTGCAGCCGAGCTTGCGGATTGCTGCATCGAAGGAGGTGCCGGCCAGCAGGCTGAGGCCGAGCAGGGCCGCAAAGCCGATGGTGAGATAGAAGCGATGAATGATTTCTTCCGCGACGAAGTCTAAGTCATACTTCGAGTTCACGATGTAGAGAATGAAATGGGTGAGCGCGTAGGCAAAGACGGTCACACCCAGCATGCGACGCACCAATGCAATTCTTGGCCAATTGATGATGCGCTGCAGCGGCGTGAGGGCAAGCGTTAGCACCAGGAAGCGAATGGTCCAGTCGCCAATCAGGCGAAGCGTAGACTTCACCGCCAGTGGCCCCAGCTGATGGGTCATGAACCAATAGGCAATTACAAGGCCCGGCAGGAGGGCGATTGCCAGCGTGCCTGCCTTGAGGGGTGAAAACCTCCCCTGCCTATCCGTGATCGGTGTCATGGCACCCCTCTAGCAAATATCACCTGCACTGTCTTCACACGGGCAATCACCTTTTTGCGAAACCTTGGTGAGGTCAGCGCCGTGGCAGCAGGCGTGCGGGTGATGGTTTCAAGAGGTCGCCATAAAGGTCAAAGCGCCGGTCGCGGAACACACCCCACATTCGCCGGGCTTCGGCAATGGCGTCCATGTCGAGGCCGGCGGTGATCACGCATTCTGATACGCGATCGGCTTCGGCGAGCTTGGCGCCGGTATGATCTGCAATGAAGGAGGAACCATAGAAAGCAATCTTTCCGGTTTCTCCTTCTTCCACACCTACACGGTTCGACGCAATCAGCGGCGTAAGGTTGGCACCCGCATGGCCTTGCATCACGCGCTGCCAATGGTCTCGCGAGTCCCAGGCAGGATAGGAGGGCTCCGAGCCAATGGCTGTTGGATAGATCAGAAGTTCTGCACCTTTCAGCACCATGGCGCGGGCTTCCTCCGGAAACCACTGGTCCCAACAGATGCCGGTTCCCACCTTGCCCACCGCCGTCTCAAAGACCTTGAAGCCCGTATCGCCATCGCTGAAATAGAATTTCTCGCTGTAGCCTGGACTGTCGGGAATGTGGCTCTTGCGGTAAAGGCCCAGAGTTTTTCCATCCGCATCGATCAGGGCCAGCGAGTTGTAAAGCTTGTTGCCATCCGCCTCGAAGAAGGACACTGGCAACACGATACCGAGGTCACGGGCAAGTCTGGAAAATCGGTCAATGGTCGGGTGGCCCGCAAAGTTCTTGGCACGCTCGTTGTGCTTTACATCCATGTCGACGCAGAAGTAAGGCCCCTCAAACAGCTCCTGCAGC
>Ga0315273_10004322_pt1 | contig 17391 bp, 15 predicted proteins | sample YL17G02_0_MG_FD_205753 | JGI IMG/M metagenome (GOLD analysis project Ga0315273, IMG submission 205753) | Sediment microbial communities from Yellowstone Lake, YNP, Wyoming, USA - YL17G02_0 | ecosystem: Environmental > Aquatic > Freshwater > Lake > Sediment | place: USA: Wyoming | collected...
AAGTGCTCCGCGACTTCGTGATCCGCGAAGAGTCGGAGCGCGGTCGGCCGGGGTGGGTCAACCTTGTGGGCATCGAGTCGCCGGGGCTAACCTCCTGCCTGGAGATCGGGGCGCTGGTGGCACGGACACTGGAGGAACGGGCGTGATCGCGCGCGAGCGGCTGAAACAGATCCTGGACCGGATGGAGCAGCAGCGCGTCGTGGTGCTGGGCGATGCGATGCTCGACATCTACCTCATCGGCGACGTGGAGCGCATCTCGCCGGAGGCGCCGGTCCCGGTGGTGACGGTGCACGAGCAGCGGCACGCGCTCGGCGGCGCGGCCAACGTGGCGGCCAACGTGGCGGCCATCGGCGCGAAGGTGACGCTGGTGGCGGCGATCGGCGACGACAGTCGCGGGGAGCAGCTGCGCACGGAGATGGCGACGGCGGGCATCTCCGACGGCAGCCTGGTGACATTGGCCGGCCGGCCTACCACGTCGAAGACCCGGGTGGTCGCCCGCGGGCAGCAGCTGGTGCGGATCGACGAGGAGGAGGAGGGGGGGATCAGCGGCGCGGCGGAGGCGCAGGTGCTCGCGGCCGTCCAGCGCTCGATCGCCGACGCCGATGCGGTCCTCGTGGAGGACTACAACAAGGGGGTCCTGACGCCGGCGGTCATCGAGGCGATCCTTCTTGGCGCCAAGTCGCGCGGCATCCCATCGGTGGTGGACCCCAAGTTCCGGAACTTCTTCGCCTATCGCGGCGCCACGGTCTTCAAGCCGAACCGCCGCGAGCTGGAAGCGGCGTTGGGCGCTGCGGTGGACATCGAGCACGCCGATGCCCTCCCCCAGGCGATGGAGCGCCTCGAGGTCCAGAACCTGCTGCTCACCATGGGACCGCACGGCATGGTGCTCGTGGGCCGGGACGGCGCGCTGACGCGCATCCCGACGGTGGCGCGCGAGGTGTACGACGTGAGCGGCGCCGGCGACACGGTGACGGCCTGGGTGGGCACGGCGCTGGCGGCGGGCGCGAGCGTGCGCGAGGCGGCGGAGCTGGCGAACTACGCGGCGGGGATCGAGGTCGGCAAGTCCGGCGTCGCGGTAGTCACTCGAGATGAGGTCCTCGATCGCTTCGAGCGGCTCCTCGACCCGGCCGGGATGTTCCGGCGGGGAGGGGTGATCTAGGAAGTGGGTCGCCTGGCCGGTTGGCTCGAGGCCGGCTTCGCCCTCGCACGGCGGCGAGGGACCAAGGATGTCGGCTGGTCGCTCGCCGGCACGGCGTTCCAGACGGCGGCCGGCGTCGTCACGACGGTCCTCCTTGCCCGTACGCTGGGCCCCACGGGATTCGGGCTCCTCAGCGTGATCATGGCGCTGGTCTTCGTCGTCAGCGGCCTCGCCGACATCGGATTCACCGCCTCCATCATCCGCCTCGGCAGCCCGGAGATCATGCAGGGACGGGATATCCGCCACCTGCACACCGTCTTCCTGCTGCTGCGCGTGGCGGCCTCCGCGGCGCTCGGCGTGGTGGTCACACTGGCCGGGCATTGGCTCCTCCCCGCCCTTCAGTTGCCGCCGCGGTTCGCGTGGCTCGCGGGCGTCGCCGCTGCCGCAGGCGTGGCCATGGCGGTCGGCTCCCATTTCGTCACGATCCTCCAGGTGGCGCGGCACCAGCGGGGGATCGCCATGGTGCGCTCGGGCGCCTCGGCGCTCCGACTCCTCGCCTACGGCACGCTCGCGCTCGCCCGCGGGCTGTCCCTATCCTCAGCGATCCTGGTCGCGCTCCTCGCGATCCCGCTCGAGATGGCGCTCGCCGCGCTCGCGGCCCACCGCACGCTACCGCTCTGGCCACCGGTGCTGCGTCTGCCGCCGCACGACTGGCTGGCCCTTTCGGCGTGGGCAGCCGTGCCCGCGATGGTGGGCCCGCTCATAGGGCAGACCGACACTCTCCTCCTCGCCGGGATGTCGAGCGCTGCGGAGACGGGCCTGTGGAACGCCGCCGCGCGCATCGCCGGGATGGTCACGCTGGCGAGCGGAGCGCTCTTCGCGGTCGCGTTCCCGTACGCCACGGGCGTCACCGAGCGCGGCGCGCTCGAACGGTACCTGCGGCTCGCGGGCCTCGCCTGGGCCGGGCTCGGAGCGGTGTGCGGCGCGGGCATCATTGTGGCCCCGTGGGTGACAGCGCTCTTTTTTGGGGGTGCATACGCAGCGGCCGTACCCGTGTTGCGATGGCTCCTCGCGGCGAACGGTCTCGCGGTGGGAGTGCTCCTGCTTGCGCCGGTGGCGTATCGCCTCGGCCGGGAGCGATTGGTCGCCGGCATGGCAGCCACTCAAGCCGTGGTCAACCTCGGCGGAGACATCCTCCTGATCCCCCGATTTGGCGCCGAGGGTTGCGCGGCAGCCACGTTGTTCATGTATGCCACTTCGCTCGCGTTGCTGCTGCCGCTAGGGCGACCCCGCGCATTGACCCACATGGATGCGCCGCAGGCCGCCGGCGGACCGTCGAGCGCCGCGGGCAAGAATTCGTGAGGGGCTCCAGGTGGCCAATCGGCACGGTGCCAGACTCGCGGCCAGGGGAGTATCCATGCAGACGGCCGATTCTCCGTTGACGCGACTCATGGGCTGGGGTCGCGACCTCGTGCGCGGACTCCTACGCACGAACGCTGACCCCGCCATGCCGACGCGCTGGTCCACCAGCCTGTCGGACAATGAGTCGTACCCACAGGCGTGCTTGCGGGCGAGCTACGACTATCGGCACTTCAACCGATTCCGTATCGATCCGAGCTACAATCAGATCCTGGAGAGCCTGTCGCGAGACGAGGGCGCGCGATATGCGGAACTGGTGGCGGGCGACGCGGAAGTACTAAGCGCGATGCCGCTGCTGAAGGCCAATGACGACTACGGCAGCCCGCAACTGTTTGACTACCCCGTGGTCGGGCGGGTCTCCCCCACCACACTCCGATACGCAAGTGTCCTGATCGATCTCAAGCGGCACTTCGGCTCGCTCAACGGCTTGAGCGTCTGCGAAATCGGGGTCGGCTATGGTGGACAGTGTCGGATGGCGAGCACCTTCTTCCGGCCAGCCACGTATTGCCTGGTCGATATCCAGCCCGCGCTTGCGCTGGCGCAACGCTACCTCGACCACTACGTCCTCCACTCCGTGATCGCGTTCAAGACGTTGAACGAGCTGCCTCGGACGCCATTCGATCTCGTGATGAGCAACTACGCGTTCTCCGAGCTCAGGCGTGAGGTGCAGGACGTCTACATGGAGCGAGTGCTAACGCTGGCGCGCCGGGGGTACATCACCTACAATGAGATTTCGCCGGCCGAGTTCAACTCCTATTCCGCCGCGGAGTTGAAGGTCATGCTCCTGGGGGCGCGTGTGCTCCCGGAGATGCCATTGACTCATCCCGGGAACTGCGTCATCGTTTGGGGGCAGCTGGGTCCCTAACCGCCTAGCTTCATCCCGTCGATCGACGCCAACGAAGGCATCCTTCCACGAATCCTCGGGCCCTTAGCTCAGGTGGTTAGAGCGGCGGACTCATAATCCGTTGGTCGGTGGTTCGAACCCACCAGGGCCCATTCCGTACAAGACCCGGAGTCAGACGATGACCCACGATGCAGCGGGACTCGTGAGGCTGCTGCGAGGCGTGGCCCGCGCTGTCCTGCCGGCCGCCACGTATTCTCGCGTGGCCAACGAGCGGGTCTATCGCCGGTGGCTCCGCGAGGGTCGACCGGTCCCGCCACCCAACGTCGTGAAGTGGAAGACGGTGCGGGCGTATGGACGACGGTTCGGGCTGCGAACCTTCGTCGAGACGGGCACGCACACCGGCCAGATGGTCAACGCGGTACGCGACGTGTTCGACCGCATCGTCTCGCTCGAGCTTCACCCCGACCTGCATCGCGGCGCGCGGGACCGATTCCGGCCGTACCCGCACATCACCATCCTGCGCGGGGACAGCTCCACGCTCCTTCCGATTCTCCTGACCTCCCTCGCGGAACCGTGCCTCTTCTGGCTCGACGCGCACGTCACCGGAGGGACCACCGGGCGCGGCGCGAGCGACACGCCCATCCTGGCGGAACTGCGGAGCATCCTCGATCACGACGTGCGGGGCCATGTCGTTCTCATCGACGACGCACGACTCTTCACGGGCGCAGCGGACTATCCGACGATCGAGGAGGTCGAGCGCATCGCCAGACACGGATTTCGCGGCGGTGTGCACTGCTCGGTGGCCAACGACGTCATCCGCATCTGCCCGTCCACCCGCGCCTAGCACCATGGCCAGCAGGACCCCCCTCCTCTCCGTCGTCATCCCGACGCACGACAACCTGGCGGCCCTCCGGCAGTGCCTGGACAGCTGGCGGCGGTTCACTGCCGCCGAGCGCGTGGAACTCCTCGTCATCGAGGACGCGTGCGACGACGGCACTCCGGCGTATCTCGCACAAGTCGCGAAGACCCCGTGGTGCCGCAAGACGCTGCGGGTCTTCCACGAAGCGGACGTGCACGAGCTTCGCTGCGACAACCGCGGTTTCGCAGAAGCGCGGGGGAGTCTCCTGCTCGCGTGGCAGGACGACATGTTTGTCCGCGCCGGGTGGTTCGTGCCGGAAGTGCTCCGCGCCTTCGCTCGCATCCCCGAGCTGGGGATGCTCGGTCTCATCCGCGGCCTGCGGCTATTCCCGCTCGTCCATCCGCTCGAGCGGTGGGCCGATCTGCACCGGCCCCAGCACCTCGAGAGCACTCTCGGCCCCGGAGGGCCGCTGAACTGGTTCCGCCTCGCCGAGGTGGACTCCGTCGTGAGGCCGTGGGTCGTGCGCCGCGCGTGTCTCGATGCCGTCGGCCCGTTGAACGAGGCCTTCGTTCCCACCGAGTGGGACGAGGCGGACCTCGCCTACCGCGTGCGGCGCGCCGGGTGGGCCGTCGCGACGCACGGTTACGAACGGCTCGGCGCGTTCTTCCACGTGGGCAGCGCGACGGTCGGGCGGGAACTCGCCGAGAGCTACAAGGCTCGCGCGCTCAGGAACGGGCAGGTGTTCCGCGAGCGATGGGAGGCGACGATCCACGCCGAGGCGGATCGCATGCGCCGGACCTGGGCCCGGCCGCTTCGCCCGATCAGCCTGCCAGCGCTGGTCGCGCGCGCCGCCGCAGCCGGCGCAGGGCGGCTCCGCCGGCCGCGAAGCCGGGACACGAGCGCGCCATGACCCTGCTCTCGGCGGAGCCGCTGGACACCTCCGCGGGCGATGCGCAGGACGACCGGCACTACCTGCTCCGATGCGCGTCGCGGTAGTCGCGCCTTCGCGTCAGCTGCTCGGCGGCGCCGAGCATTACGTGCACGTCCTCCTGCCGGCGCTCCTGGCGGCGGGGCACGACGTCTGCCTCGTCTACGAGCTCGACGACCCGCACGTGGCCGAGCGCCTCGACGCCGACATCCCAGACCTGACCACGCACCACGCGAACCCCGACGACCCCGGCGGCGCCCGAGCGTGGCTCGCCGCGTGGGCGCCGGACGTGGTGTACTGTCAGGGATTCTACGCGCCGGAGCTGGAGGCGCGGGTGCTCGCCGCGTTCCCGTGCGTCCTCTTTGCGCACGGCTACTACGGCACGTGCGCGACCGGAGAGAAGCGCATGCAGCGCCCGGCCCTGACGGTGTGCGACCGGCGCTTCGGGCCTTCGTGCCTCGTCCTCAACGCCGTCCGCGGCTGCGGCCTTCGGAGCCCTGGCCGTGTCCTCGCTTCCTACCGCCTGCAGGCACGCCGTCTCGCGGCTCTGCCCTCCTATCGCTCCGTGCTGGTGAGCAGCCGCCGCCTGCGCACCGAGTACCTCCGGCATGGGCTGCCCGATGACCGGGTCACTCTGCTGCCGCTCCCCTGCACCGGCACGCCCGCCCTGGAGTCGCCTCCCGTTGCGCAAGATTCCTCGGGGCGCGTGCTCTTCGTCGGCCGGCTCACGGCGCTCAAGGGCTGCGACTACCTCATCGAGGCGCTGCCGATGGCCGCGCGGGCATTGGGGCGGGCGCTCACGTTGACCGTGGCGGGAGATGGTCCGGAGGCGCCTCGGCTCAAGACCCTTGCGGCGCGGCGGGGCGTCCCGGCGGAGTTCCTCGGGTGGATCGGCAGGGATGCGGTCTCGGCGCTCTACCCGCGCGCCGATCTCCTCGCGGTCCCCAGCGTCTGGCCGGAGCCCTTCGGTCTCGTGGGCGTCGAGGCGGCCGGCAGCGGGCTCCCGAGTGTCGGCTACGCGGTCGGCGGGATCCCCGACTGGCTCAGGGCCGGGGTCACCGGAGAGCTCGCCCCCGGCGATCCGCCGACGCCGGCAGGCCTCGCCGAGGCCATCGCGCGCGCGCTTGCCGACAGCCGCCACCACGCCGCGCTTCGGGCGGGCGCATGGGCAGCGGCGCGGGAGTACGGACTCGCTCGGCACACGGAGCGGCTGGCTGAACGTCTGGCCGCCGCCGCACGCGGCGGGTAGCCGATGCGCGTCCTCCTCGCGTCGTTCGGACCGGACAACGCTCACACCGGCCTAGGGAAGTGGACCCATCGCACGGCTGCAGAGCTCCGATCGTCCGGCCACGAGGTAACGCTGTGGTTCGGCGACGACTTCCCGGTCGCGCAGCGGGCGGGCAGATTCGCAGTCCTCGTGGCGCCCATCGCGCTCGCCGCGCGCCTGGCGGCGCGCCGGCGCACCTTCGACGTCGCGGTGCTGCACGAGCCGACGGGTTGGTGGTGCACGGTCCTCGCCTCCTGGATGCGCCCGTTCCCGGCCGTCGTAGCCGTCTGCCACAACGTCGAGAGCAAGGTCGCCCGCCTCCTGGACGAGGCCGCGCGCCGCAGGTTCGCGCGGCGCACTCGGTGGGGATGGCTCACCGTCCCGCTGTTCCGGCGGTGGCAATCCGACGGCGTGATCCGCCGCGCCCGCGCCGTAATCTGCCTCTCCGAGGAGGACCGCGCCTACATCGCCGACGCGAGGCTCCGGCCCGTAGGGGGCGTCACCGTCATCCCCAACGGTGCCGACCCACCCGTCACGCCGGTCCCCGCCGCGCCGTCTGGCACGCATCCCGTGCTCTTCGTGGGGGGGTGGATCGACGTCAAGGGTCGGCGGCTGCTTCCGCCGCTCTGGGCCGCAGTGCACGCGGGGTGCCCTGAGGCGAGGTTGACGCTCGTGGGCACCGGGGCGCCGGCCGAAGCGGTGCTCTCCGAATTCCCTCCCGACGTGCGACAGACGCTCACCGTGTATCCCCACGTGGCCGATCCGGAGCGAATGGCCGCGATCGTCGCGCAACACACCATCCTTCTGGTGCCGTCGCTCTCCGAGGGATCTCCCCTCGCGATGCTGGAGGCGATGGCCGCTGGCCTGGCCGTGGTCGCCGCGCGCGTGGGAGGCGTCCCGGACATCGTCCGCCACGAGTGCGAGGGACTCCTCTTCCGTCCTCTCGACCCGGAGGACGGCGCGGCACAGGCCCTGCGACTGTTGGCCGAGCCCGACCTCGTGCGGGCCCTCGCGGCCGCGGCGGCCGCCCGGGCAAGGACGTTCACTTGGGAGCGGTCTGCCCGTGCATTGGTCGAAGTGGCCGCACGGGCCGCCGCCGGATCGGACTGAGGTCACCGTGACGGACGACGCGCGCTGCGCGTACGACGCGTGGCATGCCGGCTTCGACGTGGACGCCGGGGCCGAGGCTCCGTGGCACCGGATGGTCCTGGCGCACCTGCGCCCCCTCGACGGCGCGCGGATGCTGGAGATCGGGTGCGGCCGGGGTGGCTTCGCCGCCAAGCTGGCGGAGACCACGGCGGCGGCCCGGGTCTGCGGCGTGGACTTCTCGCGCACGGCGGTCGCGATGGCGGCACGCCACGGCCGCGCGGGCGGGCACCCCCAGCTCGCCTTCGCCGTCGGCGACATCCTCACGATCCCCTACCGGGACGGGGCCTTCGACGCGGTGGTCTCGTGCGAGACGGTGGAGCACGTGGCGGACCCGGCGCGAGCGGTGCGGGAGCTGGCGCGGGTGCTGCGTCCGGGAGGGATGCTCTACCTCACGACGCCGAACTACCTCGGCATCATGGGCCTCTACCGCGGCTATCGTCGACTGACGGGGCGACCGTACACCGAAGTCGGCCAGCCGATCAATCGGCTGACGCTGCTACCGCGCACGGTGCACTGGATCCGAGCCGCCGGACTTACCGTCCGCGCCGTGGACGGCCACGGCCACTACCTGCCCGCGCCGGGGCGCCCGCCGGTCGAGCTCGCGCTTCCCACCGCGGCGCAACGGCTCCTCCGCGCGTTCGCGCTCCACTCCCTGGTGGTGGCGGAGAAGGTCTAGGCGGCGGGCCCCCCGGGCTCGGGCGCGGGTCCCCAGTCATCGAACCACCAATAGGGCCCCGGCCGCCAGGCGTTGCAGTTCCTGCACATCGCGATGCTGCGGGCCGTCCCCGCGAGGTGGTGAGGGCGCGCCGACTGCAGCGGGCCCCCGGTCCAGATCTCCCCGATGGATTGGGTCCGGGCGTCACCCACGACGTGGGTCCCGTTCCAGTCCTCGCAGCAGAGCACGGCGTGGCCGTTCGCCCAGATCTGCAGCTTGCTCCACAACTCGTAGCACGGGCGCCCCTGGTTCAGCATCAGCGACGGGTCGATGCCCGGCACGCGGTTCGCGAGACCGTCCACCTCGACGCAGTCCACCCGCCCGCGCCACTTCGCCAGGAACTGGGGAATCTCGTGCCGGTTCTGGGGCATCGTGATGATCCCGACGCGAACCGCAGGCCGTCGCTTGCCCGCAGCGTCGCGTCGCCGCACGAGCCTCAGGACGTTCGCCTCCACCTGGGCCAGCGAGAGGTGCTCGCGGATCCGCTCGAACGTCGGCGCCGTCGCCCCGTCGATGTCGGTGTGTACCGCATGCACCCCGGACGCGACAAGGTAGCGCGCCGCCTCCTCGTCCATCCCCTGTCCGTTCGTGTTGATCACGACATGGGCGGCGGGCGCCCGCTCCCGCACGTAACCGATGTAGTCGCGGTAGCGTCCGTGCGTCAGCGTGAAGATGTCCCCGTAGCCGTTGAGGGCGATCTCCGGCACGCCGAGGTCCGCGCATTCGTCCACGACCTTGCGGAAGAGGCCGAGGTCCATCGGGCGCATCGGACGGTCCATCTCGTGGCGCGGGCACATGATGCACCGGGCGTTGCACGCGGAGGTGACTTCGAGTCCGACCTGGCCCGGGCGCCGCAGCGCGAGCGGCAGATGCGCGCGGCGCGCCAACGCGCGTGCCGGCCCGACCCGCGAGACCCACCCCTGCAGCCGACGCTCCGCCCGCGCCGCGCGCGCCCGCCATGCGGGAGAGAGGAGTGCCGAGATCCGATCCCGAAGCGCCATCGCCCTACTCCTCCCGCATCATCGGCGTGAACTCCTTCGCGACATCCGGCCCGGTGGGCCGGGGCGTTCCTGGTCACACCCACCGCCCTTCCCCCAGTGACCCCGCGTAGCGCAAACGCCGGGCCGCGCCTATTTTCGTTGTCTGCGTTCGCTGGCGCAACCGCGGGTGGTTAGCTCAGCTGGTTAGAGCGCTGGTCTCACATACCAGAGGTCGGGGGTTCGAGTCCCTCACCGCCCATACTCGACGCCCTCGCCTCCCGGTGGGGGCATCTTCGCATGGCAGCATCCCTCGGCCCCGTCCAGATCCGCCGCCTCCTCGCGCGCACCCTTGGCCTCGCGCTGGGCGGGGGCTCCGCCCCCTCTCAACTCGTCGAGCGCTGGGCCGATGCGGAGGCCGCGGAAGAGTCGTGGCTGGCCGCGCTGACCTGGGACGGCATCGGCGCCTCGGTGGGCTGGGCGCTCGACGCCCTCGATCTCCGCGAGGTCGCCCCGCCCGAGGTGGACGAGGTCGGCTCTCAGGCGTTCGCGGAGGCGCGCGAGCAGGCGGTGCGGCTCACCAGCGACCTCGTGCGATTGGGCGCCGGACTCGAGGCGCACGGCGTGCCCGCCGTGGCACTCAAGGGCTCGGCCCTCCTCGTGTCCAACCTCGCGCCGGCACTCGGCGTCCGCTGGATGAGCGACATCGACCTCCTGGTGCCGGAGAGCGCCGTCGACGGGGCCGCGTGGGTGGCACAGTCCCTCGGATACGCGCGGGGCGGGCGGGCCAACGACCAACTCCCGGCGCCGCAGCGCCCGCATCACGAGACGTTCGTCGGCCCGGAGGGGCATCTCCTCGAGGTGCACCGGCGCCTCGGGCCGCCGCGCTGGGGCCCGGCCGCGGACGGCACCGGCTGGTTCGACCGCGCGTCCCCCTCGACGATCAGGGGCATCCTCTCCCCTGCGGCGTGCGACCTCCCCGGTGCCGCCCACGCCGCGGCGTGCCCTGCCTAGCCCAACGCCTCGCGATAGAGACTGACGTATCGCGCCGCCATCAATGCGGCGGTGTACTCCGATTCCAGCACGCCTCGGGCCGCAGCCCCGTAGGCCTTGCGGCGCCCTTCGTCCGCGAGCAGCGCGCGCAGGGCCTCGGCCAGCGCGCCCGCATCCCCGGGCGGCACCGCGAGCCCCGTGACGCCGTACCGGTTCACGGCGGACACGCCCGTGGGCAGGGCGGTCGTCACCAACGGCAGACCGCACGCCATCGCCTCCAGCAGCACGATGCCGAACGCCTCGGCGATGGTGACGGATGGCAGACAGAAGACGTCGGCGGCGTGGTAGTAGGCGACGAGGTCGTCGTCCGACACCCGGCCCGCGAACTCCACCCGGCATCCGGCCAGAGCACGCAGCCGCGGCTCCTCCGGTCCGCCGCCCACCAGGACCACGCGCGCCTCGATCCGCTCCGCCGCCGCCAGCAGGATGTCCAGCCCCTTGTACGGGACCATCCGTCCCACCGCGAGCACCACCGGCTCACCGCCCCACCGCGCACGGAACTCGGCCACGCGCGCGTCCACGTCGGGCGTCCGCACGAAACGCTCCGGCGGGATACCGAAGGGGATGACGCGGGTCTTCGCCTCGAAGCCGCGCAGCTCGCGTGACACGCGCAGGAGTTGCTCCGATCCAACGGCGACGAACCGCGCGCGCCTCAGCGCCCTCCGCACGAGGGGACCGTACGCCGGCCAGAGGATGCGCTGCCGTATCACATCGCTGTGCTGCGTCACGACGAGCGGGCGACCGGCGTCCGAGAGCGCCGCTACGTCACCGAGGAGATTGGGGTGATGGAGGTGGAGCACGTCGCCGGCCGTGCGACTGACGAGCGACGGCAGGGACGGGGCGAGTGGCTGGGAGAAGAGCGTGCCCAGGCTGGCGGCGCGGTGGACGGTGACGCCCTCGAAGGCGTCGGTGCGGCTCCCGCCGCGCACGGAGGCGACGACGCATCCGACCTCCACGCCGACGCGCAGCAGCTCGCGATTCAGATTGACGATGACGGACTCGAGGCCGCCGTGGTACTCCGGCGGGTAGAACTTGCCGATGTGGAGGACGCGCAGGGGCCCGCCTACGTCGCGGGTGCTTCGAACCGCGTCGCCGCTTCCTCCAGCGCGGGGCGGAGCGTCTCGACGAGCAGGTTCAGGTCGGCCAGGAGCGGGCGGCGCCCGTACCGGCGGAAGACCGCCAGCTCTCCGCGCACCCCGCCGAGCGGCCCGACCTGGAAAGGGATGTGAATGCCCCACTCGTCGGCCGCGGCGGCCCTGGCGTGCTCTCGGAACATCCCATCCTCAAGTTCGAAGTCGCGCCGACGGCCTCCCCCTGCGGCCGGTTGCATCGTGAGACGGACCCCATCGAACTCGCTCTCCGCGAACGCGTGGGCCAGCGTGGCCGTGAACTCCTCCCACGAGGCGGCGGACCGGAGCGCGACGGCCGCTTTGCGCAACTCCACGTTGAAGGCGATCGCCTGCGTCTGGGTCATCCCCCGCCGGGCGAGCCGCGCCAGCTCGGCGAATTCGTGGAGGTGCAGGTAGCGCACGGCCAGCCAGGCGACGACGCCCACCATCGTGAGCACCACCGCCATCCCGCGGACATTCGGGTTGATGAAGAGCATCGAGGCGAGCGCGAACGCCGCGGAGACCGCGTACACCGTGATGGCCGCCTGGGCCGGGCTGAGCCCGAGGTCTAGGAGCCGGTGGTGGACGTGCCCGCGGTCGCCCGTGAAGATCGGCGCGCCGCGCAGCGCCCGCCGGACCACCGCCACCCCCGTGTCGAGCACCGGCAGGCCGAACGCCACCAGCGGGATCGCCAGGGCCACGATCGCAGGGCCCTTCTGCGACCCCTCGATGGCCAGCGTGGCCAGCATGAAGCCGAGGAATAGGCTGCCCGCATCGCCCAGGTAGATGCGCGCCGGCGCGAAGTTGTAGCGGAGAAAGCCGAGCGTGGCTCCCGCGATCGCCACGGTGAGGAGCGCCACCAGCGGCTGTCCCAGCGCGACCGACGAGACGAACATCGCGAGCAACGCGAAGACCGCGGCGCCCCCCGCCGCCCCGTCGATACCGTCGAGGAGATTGAAGGCGTTCGTGACGCCGACGATCCAGACGATCGTGACGGCGAGCCCGAGCACCGGCCCGAGCTCCACGATGCCCAGGGGCAACCAGAGGGTCGAGGCGCGGACCCCGCCAAAGAGAAAGAGCGCGGCCGCCAGGAGGATCTCGACGGCGAACTTCGGCTTCGCAGTGAGCCTCTTGATATCGTCCACGATTCCGAGGACGAGCAGCGCCGCACCCGCCCACAGGACCGGCTCCAGCTGCGCCAAGCCGTCCCGCAGGATGGCGCGGGCCGGCGCGAAGCCGGCGGCGAGGCCAAGGAGGGCAAGGACCGCCGCCGCCACAATCGCGAGCCCCCCCGACCGCGGGATCGCCGGCTCGGCCGATGTGTCGAGCATCCCGAGCCGCCGCCCGACGCGGATCGCGAAGGGGGTTAGCACGAGGCCCAAGGCCAAGGCAGTGACGAAGGTCAGGAGATACGATCGCATAGAGGCGCGGAAGAGCGCTTCGGCAAGAGACATAACGTGGCGCTGCACGCAGTGCAATCCCATATTACAGCGTGATCTACGCCATCGTACCGATCCTCGTGCTGGCGCTATGCCTGTACCTCGGGAAGCGCCTTGCCACGCTGGTTGTGATCATCGCCTACCTGAACGTCGAAGGCTTCCTCAAGCTCCTCTCGAACTACAACCGTGTCGTGCACGTGGGGATGGACATCGTGGTACTGAGCCTGGCCATCGCGTGGAGTGCGAGCGCCGTCGCCCAGCGCAAGGCCAGCCTGCCGGCGCTCCCCTGGGTCCGCCTCATCCTCCTCTACGCCTTCTGGATCGTGCTCCAAGTGGCGAGTCCGATGAGTCCCGGCATCATTCCGTCTGTGGCGGCCTTCAAGCTCTACCTCACGATGATTCCGCTGTACTTCTTCGCAGCGACGATCGTCCGCACGCGCGAAGACGTCGTCCGGCTGCTGAGCGCCCTTACCGCCATTGCGCTGCTGCCGTATGGAATGGCCCTCGTGCAGTACGCGCTCGGGCCCGCGAGCGTCGTGGACCTCTCGCCGCGCTTCGCCCAGAACCTGCGCGGCTTCCACGAGTGGCGCCCCTTCGGCACGAGCGCGGTCCCGGGAGGGACCTCGGTGCTGGCGTTCCTCGTGACGCCGCTCGCCGTCGCGCTCTTCGTCGCGTCGGAGCGGGGCGCGCGGCGGCGTCTCGTGGCCAGCGTGGCGATCGGCCTGGCAGCCGCCGTCTTCTTCGTCTCGGGCGTGCGCCAGATCTTCCTCGGGTGCGTGCTCGCCCTGCTCACGATGGTCGCTGTCATCGGGGCCGCGCAGCGCCGGCGGGGCGTGGTCGCGCTCGCCCTCGTCCTGGTCCTCGGCGGCGGCGCGTGGGTGCTGGTGCAGGACGTCCTCCGGCCGATGGCGACGCAGGCGCTCCTCAGCGACCCGAACGCCCCGGACATCTGGCGCGAGACCTCCGTCACGGAGCGCCTGGGAACTCTCACGAGAACGAACGTGCTCCTGACCGCGCGTGCCGGCGGGCTGAAGGCCATCTACACTCGCATCGTGCACTACCCGCTCGGCGCCGGCCTGGGCCGCATCGGACCCGGCGCCGCCGCGCTCGAGGTCGCACTGGGGCGCGACCCCGAGACGGCCAACATCGCGCGCGAGTTGGGGTTCACGGAGAGCTTCTTCGCGGTGGTCCTGCAGGAATTGGGCATCCCGGGCGCGCTGATGGTGACCATCCTGCTGTTCGGCCTGCCGGTGACCGCCGTCCGCTTGGCCAGGAGTGCGCACGACCCCGTCGTCGCGGCGGGGGCCGCGGCGATCGCCGGCATCTTTGTTGGCGTGCTCGTGATGTCGTGGGGGTCCCAACCCCTGACCAGCAACCCGATCACCGCGTACTACTGGCTCCTCGCCGGTGTCCTGGCCGCGATGGGCCGCATTGAGCGGGAGACCGAGGGAACGGCGGAAGCCCGCGCCGGGCATCCGAGCGGCGATGCGGCTCGCCCTCTACTCGCCTGACGTCCCCGGTGCGGCGGGGGGCGTGGCCGACCACACCCTCGTCCTCGCGCGGGCCCTCGCGGCGCGCGGCGCCGATGTCGTGGTCCTCGCCGGTCGCGGCGAGCCGGCGCGGTTCGCACCCATCCCGTGCGTGGTCGGCGTGCGCCCCCTCGCACAGCACGGTACGTCGCTCGGCGACGCACTGCGCGCCGCCAACGCCGATTGGGTGCTCGTGCAGTACGTACCGTTCCTCTTCGCGCGGCGCGGCGTCGCGCCCGCGCTCATCGCGGGCCTCCTCGCCGCGCGCCGGGCCGGTGTGCACATCGCGCTCTTCGTCCACGAGCCCTTCGTGCCGTTCACCAGGCTCCCCTGGCTCGTCACCGGCATCTTCCAGCGCGCACAGCTCTTCGCCCTGCTCCGCATGGCGTCCCTCGCGTACACCGCGGTCCCCGCGTGGGCCACACTGCTGCGACGCTGGGTGCTCACGCGCACTCCGGTGCGGCTGGCCCCGGTCGGCGCGACGCTCCCCCGGTCGGCGCTCACGAAGGCCGACGCGCGGACGCGGCTGGGACTGCGTGAGAGCGAGGTCGCCATCGGCGTCTTCGGTGCTTCGGCCAGCGGCTTCCTCGTCGAGTGGATCGTGGCCGCACGCTCGGCCACGGCCGGCGTGGCGGACGTCCGGTGGTTCCTCTTCGGCCGCAGCGCACCGCCGGTGCGAACGCGGCTCGCCGGGGACGGCGTCACGATGCTGGCCGAGGCGGCGGCCGCCGACGTGTCCGACACCATGGCGGCGATGGACATCGCCCTCGGCCCCTACGTGGACGGCCTGACGATGCGGCGAACATCGGCGATGCTGGCGCTCTCCCATGGCGTCGCCACGGTCAGCTCCAGCGGGCCGCTGTTCGATGTGTCTCTCGGCGCAGCCGCGCGCTGCTCGGCGACGCGCGAGGCGTTCGTGCGGGACGTCGAGGCACTCGTCGCTGACCCACAGTTGCGCGATGCGCTCGGCGCCGCGGGCCGGGTCCACTACGAACGAGGAGCGTCGGTCGAAGTGCTCGCCGACCTCCTGCTGCACGACCTGAAGGCGAGCAGCACATGACCGACAGTCGGCCCGCCCGCGTCCTCTACGTCTCGCCGCACGCGGCGCTGGGCGGGGCCGAGCGCGTCACGCTCGACCTCGTCGAGCTCCACGACCGCCGCGAAGTCGAGCCCGCGGTCTGCTTCCTCGCGGACGGCCCCCTCGTCGGCTTCTGCCACGACACGCTGAAGGTCCCCACGCACCTCTTGCCCGCGCCAAGCCTGCGCGACGTTTTCGCTGCCCGCCGGACGGTGAAGGCCCTCGCGGACCTGATTCGCCGCGAGGAGATCGACCTCGTCCACGGCGTGATGGCGTGGGGCCACGTCTACGGCGGCCGCGCCGCCGCACGCACGGGCCGGCCAGCCGTCTGGTACCAGCACATCGGGGCGTCGTGGCGCAGCGCGCTTGAGGTGGCGGCCGCTCTCACTCCGGCCCGGCGGATCCTCGCGAACTCCGCCTTCACCGCGACTAGACAGCGCCGGGTCAACCCCCGGTTCGCGCCCGTGGCCGTCGTGCACCCGGGGACGCGGCTGCCAACGGAGCCCCGCGACGTGCGCCGGCGCCGCGGACGCGCCGCGCTCGAACTGGCCGAGAATGAGTTCGCCGTCGGCATCGTGGCGCGCCTGCAGCGCTGGAAGGGGCAGGACGTGGTGCTGCAGGGCGCGGCATCACTCCTCCGCGCGTGGGCGAACGCTCGGCTGCTGATCATCGGCGAAGCCGCGTTCGGCTTCGAGCCGGAGTACCCGGCCCAGCTGGAGCAGATGGCGCGCCGCCTCGGCATCGCCTCGCGCGTCACTTTCACCGGTTTCCGCGCCGACATCCCCGACTGCCTCGCCGCGCTCGACATCGCCGTGCATGCGTCCGTCACCCCGGAGCCGTTCGGCCTCGCCCTCGTCGAGGCAATGGCCGCCGGAACGGCGCTCGTCGCCGCCGAGGGAGGCGCCGTCCGCGAGATCGCCACGCCCGGCACCGACGCGCTCCTCGTGCCTCCCGGCGAGCCGGAACAGCTGTCCGTGGCCCTGCTCGCGCTCGCAGACGACCCGGCGCTCCGCGAGCGCCTGGCGGAGGCGGGCGCCGCCACGGCCCGCACGCGGTTCGACGCGGTCGCGATGACCCGCACGGTGGAGGCGATCTACCGCGAGATCCTGCGGCGATGAGGGTCGCCCTCGTCGTCCACCACGCGAGGCCGACGGGAGGTCAGGACCGCTACGCCCTAGAACTCGCGCGCCACCTCGCCGCAGACTGCGAGGTGACGCTCGTCGCGATCCGCGCCACGGGCGACCTGCCCCCCGGCGTGCGGCTGCTCCCCGTGCGGGCGCCGGACCGGCCTCTCCTGCTCACCGCCCCGCTCTTCCGCCGCGCGGCCAGCGCCCTGCTCCGCCACGAGCACTTCGACGTCGTGCACGCCATCGGCGGCGCCCTGCCCGGCTCCAGCGTCATCACCGCGCAGTTCTGCCACGCGGCGTGGGCAGCGGTGGCTCCTCGAGCATCACTGAACCAGCGTTTGGTGACCCGCCAGGCCATCGCGGACGAGCGCGCGGCGTACAGGCATCCCGCGCTCCGCGCCGTCGTGGCCGTCTCCCGCACGACGGCGGCGGACGTCGCGCTGCACTACGGGCCGTTGCGGTCCCCCGTCACCGTTATCCCGAACGGCGTGGACCTCAACGTGTTCCGGCCGAAGGGCGCGCCGCGCCCCGCGCGGGACCCGGCCGTCGTGCTCTTGGTGGGGGCCTACGAGCGGAAGGGGCTCGAGACGGCCATCGAGGCGCTCGCACTGATGCGGACCCGTGCACGATTGAGAGCGGTGGGCGCCGGGCCGCGCCGCCGATACGAGCGGCTGGCCGAGCTGCTCGGCGTGGCCGACCGGGTCGCCCTCGAGCCGCCGCGGCCGGACATTGCCGCGGTCTTCGCGGAGGCCGACGCGTT
>Ga0315273_10004323_pt1 | contig 17389 bp, 12 predicted proteins | sample YL17G02_0_MG_FD_205753 | JGI IMG/M metagenome (GOLD analysis project Ga0315273, IMG submission 205753) | Sediment microbial communities from Yellowstone Lake, YNP, Wyoming, USA - YL17G02_0 | ecosystem: Environmental > Aquatic > Freshwater > Lake > Sediment | place: USA: Wyoming | collected...
CGACCACCTCCATCGTGCCGATCGTTCTTAAAGATGTGTACCAGTGGAGGGTCCCGGAAAGAATCGTAAAAGAGATTAACAGCATCAAAACAAACTCAGTGTCTAATTAATTCAATAATTAGAGGAATATATGTTTGGTCCGAAAACGCAATCATTACAACAGCGCGCGCAAGAAGTATTGCCATTGGGTGTAAATTCCAATTTTCGCTTTTGGGGCAATGGCATTACGCCTTACGTTGAAAAAGGTAAGGGCGCATACTTGTGGGATGTAGATGGTGAAAAATATATTGATTATCGCATGGCTTTCGGGCCGATTATTTTGGGCCACGCCTGCGATGAGGTGGATCAAAAAGTAATCGAAGAAATTCAAAAGGGTGTATTGTTTGCGATGACGGGGGAGTTGGAAATCTCGGTCGCGGAGATGATTATAGAGATGGCTCCCGCCGTTGAAATGGTGCGCCTTGCTTGTTCGGGAACGGAAGCCACCATGCACGCCATTCGGGTTGCCCGTGCTTATACCGGCCGTGATCTTATTGTAAAGTTCGAGGGCAATTATCACGGTTTCCATGATCATACGTTGTGGTCAACCTATGCGCCCGTGGAGGCATATGGCAATCGTCGCAGTCCGATTGCTGTGCCAGCTTCATCGGGTATTCCGAAATCCATGCGCGAATTTATTATCACACTTCCGTTCAATGACTTTGAAGGTTTCGAGCGCGTCATGCGTTCTTATGGCGAGCAAATTGCCGCTGTGATCACCGAACCGTGTCAGGGAAATTGCGCGGCCATCAATCCGCAGGATGGATTCCTTGAACTGATCCGCAAGGGGACCGAGGAGCATGGATGTGTCTTTATCCTGGATGAAGTCAAGACGGGATTCCGCATTGCGAATGGCGGCGCGCAGGAATACTACAGCATCAAACCGGACCTGGCAACTTATGCAAAGGCTTTGGGCAATGGTTACCCTGTGGCGGCGTTTGGCGGCAGGAAAGAGATCATGTCCATTATCGGACAGGGTGTGGCGCAAGGCGGGACGTATACCAACAACAAGCCCGGAGTCGCAGCCGCGTACGCAACATTGAATTTGTTGAAATCGAAACCAATCTTGAAAACAATTGAGAAGCGCGGACAAAAACTTATGGACGGCTTGAAAGAGATTTTTGAAGAGAATGACATGCCCGCCGTGTTCACTGGTTACCCCGCCATGTTCTCGTTCTCATTTGGTATCGACACAGTCACCTGTCAGCGCGAATGGGCGAAGAGTGACCATGGTCTTTATCTTTCATTGGTGGAGAAAGCGATCAAGCGCGGCGTCATGCCTGATTACGATTCGCGTGAACCCTGGTTTATGTGTTACGAACATAGCGAGGCGGATGTAGATGAAACGTTGGGCGTCTATGCCGAGATCCTGAAAGAAGTGAAGAAATAATATTTACAAGTTGGCAGGTTTGAACGTTTCAACCTGCCAACTTGTAAACGATTCAACTTGCTAACTAAATGGAGAATCCTGTGACCAAACTTACAGCAAAAGAAATCGTTGATTTGAGCAAGGAATATACCTTTTTCTCCTGGTCAGTTCAGGGACAGGTCAGCCCCATTCCGGTAACAAAAGCAGAAGGCATCTATTTCTGGGATGCAGACGGGAAGCGCTACATCGACTTCTCGTCACAATTGATGAACACCAATATCGGCCACCAGCACCCGAAGGTGGTGAAAGCCATCCAGGATCAGGCGGCTCAGGTGTGTTTTGTGCATCCGGGCAACACAACCGAGGTGCGTGCCCTGCTCGGCAAAAAACTGGCTGAAGTGACGCCTGGAAATCTCAAAAAGACCTTTTTTTCGCTGGGCGGCTCGGAAGCGAATGAAAACGCCATCAAAATTGCCCGTTTCTACACCGGGCGGCATAAAATCCTGGCGCGCTACCGCTCTTATCACGGCGCGACGTATGGCTCGCTTGCGCTGACCGGCGATTATCGCCGCCTGGCCGTTGAACCCGTCATGCCGGGCGGCGTGCATTTTCTCGACCCGTTTTGCTATCGCTGTCCATTTGGGCAGAAGCAAGAGTCTTGCAAGCGCGAGTGCATTTCCCACCTGGAAGAAATCATCAAGTATGAAGGTCCCGATAAAATCGCCGCCGTCATTATGGAAGGTGTGGTTGGCTCAAACGGTCTCATTGTTCCGCCGGATGATTATTGGCCGCGCGTGCGTGAGATTTGCGATAAGTACGGCATCCTGCTCATCTCTGATGAAGTGATGAGCGGCTGGGGCCGCACCGGCAAGTGGTTCGCGGTGGACAACTGGAACGTGGTCCCCGACATCATCACTACCGCAAAAGGTATCACCAGCGGATACGCGCCGCTTGGTGCAGTGATTGTCTCGGATAAAATCGCACAGTTTTTCGATGACAAGTATCTTTACGCGGGACTGACTTACAACGGTCACGCACTGGCCTGCGCTGCGGCTCTGGCGACCATCGAAGTCTACGATGATGACAAACTCATCGAAAATGCCAGGGTGGTTGGCAAATATCTGGGTGAGAGATTGGAAGCTGTCAAGACGCGTCACCCCGCGGTCGGCGATGTGCGCTATATCGGCTTATTCTCGGCCATCGAACTGGTCTCCAATCGCGAGACGAAAGAAAGCTTCCCGGCGGCGGTGATGGGCGAGGTTGGAAAAGCCCTGCGTCAGAATGGATTGTTCACCTTCCTTATGGCGAACAATATGGGCAGTATGGTCTTTATCGTCCCGCCGTTGTGTATCACCAAAGAGCAACTTGATGAAGGTTTGGCAATTGTCGAGAAGGCTCTTGAAGTGGCAGATGCTGCTGTAAAATAATGTAATTACTCAGTCGTCATTGCGAGCCGCCGCTCTTGTACTTTGGCGGCGTGGCAATCCTCAAACAGGAGATTGCTTCGGCAAACCTGCCTTGGCGGGCGGTGCCAGGGAAGAACGCCTCGCAATGACATTTGAACCGTATAAAAATCAGGAGAAAATATGAGCGAACGACTAGTTTTAAAAAATTACGTCAATGGTAAATGGGTGGCATCCGCATCCGGGAAATTCCGGGATGTACCGGACCCGGCAACGGCGGAAATCCTGGCGAAAGTACCCATCTCCTCGACGGCCGAACTGGATGAGGCCGTCCAGCTGGCCCATAAAGCCTTTAAGGATTGGCGCAGGGTGCCGGTCACGACGCGTATCCAATACCTCTTTAAACTCAAGGAACTACTGGAAGCCAACTTCGAGGATCTGGCCCGTGGCATTACCCTCGAGCACGGCAAGATACTTGACGAGTCGCGCGGTGAAATGCGCCGCGCAATTGAAAATGTCGAGGTCGCCTGCGGGACCCCAACCCTGATGATGGGGGATGTGGTCGAAGACGTGGCCCCCGGTATTGATGAGTTCATGATCCGCCAGCCACTGGGTGTGGTAGGTATTATCTCGCCCTTTAACTTCCCTGCCATGATTGCCTTCTGGTTCCTCCCGTATGCAGTCGCTACCGGGAATACTATTGTGGTCAAACCGTCCAGCCGGGTGCCGATTACCATGGACAAATTGTTTCGGCTCATGGAAGAAGCCGGTTTTCCGGCTGGCGTGGTTAACATGGTACATGGTGGTGCTGACATCGTGAACGGCATGCTCGAACACCCGCTGATCAAGTCAATCAGTTTTGTCGGTTCAACAGAAGTTGCCAGGCACGTTTACAGCCGCGGAACGGCAAACGGCAAACGCGTCTCGGCCGCGGGCGGGGCCAAGAATCCGGTGCTTATTCTGCCGGATGCGGATGTGGAAACCACCACTGCCATTATGATGGACAGTGCCTTCGGGTGTTCCGGTCAGCGCTGTCTGGCGGCTTCCACCGCCATCATGATTGGCGACGCGGACAAGATCTTTATCCCGGCCTTCGCCGAAGCAGCTTCGAAGAGAGTCACGGGATACGGGATCAAGCCTGAGGTGCAAATGGGGCCGGTGATAACCCCACAGGATAAGGTCCGCATTGAAGGTCTAATCCAGCAAGGTTTGGACGAAGGCGCAGAGATGCTGTTGGATGGCCGCAACGCAGTCATCCCCGGTTACGAGAAAGGCAACTTCATCAAGCCGACCATCCTGACCGATACTCCGGTCAATGGTATTATTGCCACCACCGAGGTCTTTGGGCCGGTGCTGGGCATCATGCATTGCAAGACAGTGGAAGATGCAATTAAGATTCTGAATGACGGCGTGTATGGCAATATGGGTTCCATTTTCACCCGTGATGGCTCGGCGGCGCGCAAGTTCCGCAATGAGGCGGACGCGGGCAACATCGGTATCAACATTGGCGTGGCCGCCCCGATGGCATTCTTCCCGTTTAGCGGCTGGAAGAATAGTTTCTTTGGCGACCTGCATGGTCAGGGGAAACATGCGATCGAGTTCTTCACGCAGACCAAGATTGTGATCGAACGCTGGCCGAAAGAGTGGACGAGGAAGTTTTAAGCCTTAGCCGGTGGCTTACCCACTCTGTGTGATTTGAATTACAATAGAATGTGACAAATAGGAGGTGGCAGGGAAAAATGTAGGATCTGTTTCAGATTGCCGGGCGGGTTTGCCTGGCGTAAAGTTAACCCTTTTGATGAGGAGGTTGCAATGTCTGAACAAATGGCTTTTGCTCGTAAGGCCAGCGGCCTTGTAAGAGGCCTGTCGTTTATTGACGCTTTTGGCGTCGGTTTTATGAACCAGGGTCTGACCCCCAGCATGTGGGTGATGATCAGCCTGGGGCTGGGCGTCTATACCGGTGGTAACCTGATTATTGCCACGCTGCTTTCGGCGCTTCTGTGTGGCATCGGGTTCTCTTTGGTTTGGGGCATCCTAGGCGGTTCAATGCCTCGCTCGGGTGGTGAGTACATCTACAACTCCCGCGTCCTTCACCCACTCATCGGTATCGCCGAGTCGTTTGGCAATGCCTTCGTGTGGATCATGTGGATTTATATCCTGGCTCCGTGGACAGTGGATCCTGGCCTTACCATGATGTTCCAGTTCCTCGGCCGGCCGGATATAGCCGAAACTCTTGTCACCCCGGTCAATACCCCGTTCGGTCCCTTTGCGCTTTGGTTTTTCTTGATCGCCTCGCTGGTGAATTTCATTGCTTTCCTGTTTGTGGTTTTTGGCATAAAGGTTTTTGCCCGAGTTCAGAAAGTGATCATGGTACTGGGTGTTGCAGGCACTCTGGTAATCTTGCTGGTATTTACCTTTACCAGCCACGATGCTTTCATCACTGCCTGGAATAACCTGGCGGTGCAATACGGCTCGCTGGATTACAATGGCTTCCTGGCAACTGCACGGTCAACCATCGAGGGAGCTGGTGACGTGCTGCCAACAACCTGGAACTGGTACGATACGCTGGGTGTGATGGTGGCCGGATCGTGGCTTTTTGCTTATGCCTACTGCATCACATTTATCGCTGGCGAAGTTAAACGCCCCGATAAGACCATCATTCTGGCAAACCTGTCCGCCGTCCTAGTCCCGGCCTTTTTCATGACGTGGCTAGGGATCGTCCTATACCGGACGGTTGGGTTCGAGTTCCTTTCGGCAACTGCCTGGGTGGATAATCTCGGCGAGGGATTGGCCGGATATACACTGCCATGGGCGCCGAATTTCGTCGGGTTGGCGGCAGTTATCAACCAGAACGCGATTGTGGTGTTCATGATGGCGCTGTCGTTCATCTTGTTCAACCTGTGGTGGGTGGCACTCTCCTACCTGGCCTTCCCGCGCATCCTGTTTGCCTGGGGTATGGACCGCATGGGCCCCAAGTGGTTTGCGGACATTGACTACCGCTGGGCTTCGCCGGTTAAAAACCATATCCTGTGCTTTGTTTTGGGTGAGATTGGTATCCTGCTGTACACGATATTCCAGGATCAGATGAGTGGTCTTTCGGTCACCGGTCTGGAGATTGTCTCGGTATTCGGAGTGACTGCCTTCGCAGCGGTCATCTTCCCGTTCTCAAAGAGGGCCAAGAGCATCTGGGATTCTTCGCCCTATAAGAAATGGAATATCCTGGGCATTCCGGTTGTCACCATCGGCGGGATCGTGAACCTGATCTATCTGGCCATCCTCTTCTACTTCTTTATCGTTATGCCCGATCTGGAAGGGTTGGCCATGAGTTCTCTGCTCTTCTATGTATTCATCTGGGCAATCGGGGTCGGATGGTATTTCTATTGGAAGGCACGCAACAAACAAGTTGGCGTGGACACCGATATGACCTTTGGCGAGTTGCCTCCCGATTAAGTTACAGTCTGTAATCGAGGGGCGGAGGTCATATCCTTCGCCCCTTTTTGCAATTATCCGATAGACCTCTTGCAAAAGTCGAAAGCCGGGGCCTTTATCCGCTAATCCGCGCTAATCTTCACTAATCGTAAAGCTAATTCGTGTGGATTGGCGAAGATTAGCGGAGGAGAAGATCAATGCGCCAACTTATGCAAGAGGTCTGATATCATTTTAAAGGAGTCTCTGATGGGTAAAACGACCAAAATCTTTTTTGTGACAGACATCCACGGATCGAACTATTGCTATAGGAAGTACCTAAATGCTTTAAAGGCCTATAACGTGGATGTCGGCATTCTGCTTGGCGACCTGACCGGCAAGGTGCTTGTTCCACTGGTTGAAAAGGCCGGCGGTGGCTGGGAAACCACGCTGATGGGCACGCATACTGAATGCGCTACGCAGGAAGAACTGGATAAATTGAAGAAAACCGTTGAGATGATGGGTTACTATTGGGTTCACCAGACTCCCGACGAGTTCCAGGAATACAAGGCTGACCCCAAGAAGGTGGATGCCTTGTTCAGGCAGTTGATGCTTCAGCGCCTGAAAGAATGGATTGCACTGGCAGACGAGCGCCTGGCGGGTACGCCGTTCAAAGTTTACATGGCTGCTGGAAATGACGATCATTTTGATGTGGATAAAGTCATTGAGGACTCGGCGGTTATCGTCAATTGCGACAATAAAAATGTCATGGTCGGCGAACATGAGATGGTCACTTTTTCCTGGGCGAACCCGACTCCCTGGAATACGCCGCGCGAGAAGCCGGACGAGGAACTGGAGCCGATGCTGGAGGAGTTGGTTGCCAAAGTAAAAGATAAGTCGAACGCCATCTTCAACTTCCATGCCCCTCCCTATGGTTATGCCCTGGACATGGCCCCTAAGTTGGACGAGAATTTGGTTCAGGCCGCTGACAATAAAATTCACGTTGGAAGCCGGGCTGTCGCAAAAATGATCGAGAAATACCAGCCGCTTCTGGGTCTGCACGGCCATATCCATGAGTCGCGCGGCGCTCAGAAGATCAAGCGCACGCTCATCATCAACCCGGGCAGCGAATACTCCGAAGGTATTCTAAAAGGGGTGGTTATTGTCCTGGAAAACAAAAAAGTAAAAGACTATATCTTCACGTCGGGATAGGAGTAATCTGATGATGCCGCATAAAGTATTCAGACTTCCCAAAGATATCCCGTTGGATGAGTACCCCAAGCCGGAGGAATACCTCGAAGAAGCGCGCCATTTGACGGACGATGCTCAAAAGCAGGGAATTATCCTGCGGGTGATGGGCCCGATTGCATTGCACTTCCATTTTCCCGAGTATGTGGAACTATACCGCCGGATGGAACGCCTGGGCGATCGCGTCTTTACGGATATTGATTATGCCTGCTATGGCAAGTGCCGCGGCAATATTGTGCCATTCTTTGAAAAACAAGGCTACGAACTCGAAAAACGCTCGGCCATGCTCAGTGGGAACACCCGCCATATTTATTTTGCCGGGCGCATCCCGATGATTGACGTTTTTTTTGATAAATTGGATTACAACCATCCGATCGATTATCGTGGGCGACTGGAATACCATCCACATTGCGTCTCTTTGGCAGATCTGATGCTCCAGAAACTCCAGATCGTCGAGATCAATGACAAGGATCTCAAGGATGCCATGCTCCTTTTATTGGCTGGACAAGTTGGCGACTCCGACAGTGGAACGATCAATGTCAAGTACATCGCCAGGATCATGTCGGAGGATTGGGGTTTTTATTACACGGCGACGCTGAATTTGCATAAAATCAAAGACGCAACTGCCGGCGTAGCCGCCCTCACTGACCAGGACCGCGCGACCATTTGCAAGCAGGCTGACCTGATGCTGAAATACATCGAAGACGCTCCAAAATCATTTGGTTGGAAAATACGCGCCAAGACCGGCACCAAAAAGATTTGGTATAAAGAAGTAGAAGACTGGGCGTGAAAAATATCTGGAGTCCAGAAACTTGTTTCTGTATGACGATTAGTTTGACAATGTCACATTAAATATCTGTTCTATGAATTCGGCTCGGCATCTCTACCGTATGCAGCCTTCCTGCATGAATTTAGGCCATATTACCCAAATATGGTGATGCCAACGATGTGCCATATATGGCGGTATACGGACAAAGTGACCTGCATATACCGAATGTGACATTGTCAAATTAGTTGATAAATTATAGTGGCGGCTTCAGTCGCTAATGATCGCACGGCTGGAGCCGCCACTATAAGCTAAAAAGGGAGAATGATATGCCACAAAATTTGAAGCAGGCTCAGGAATATGCCGAAAAATGGCTGGGGATTATCAAGAAGCCGGAGCAACCCGAAGAAGCTATGGGCAAGTGGATTATTGAAGAATCCATGCGGAACTTTGGCGAACATTTCAATAAAGGTTGGCTGGAGTATCGCAAATCGGTCACGCAGGCCGGACAATGGGCCGCCACCGAATGGACGGGACACGGCGCCATCTTTGAAGATGTGCTTGGCCGCAAATACATTGACTTTTTGGGCGGCTTTGGCATGATGGATTTGGGTTGGAGTCATCCCGAAGTGGTGGCCGCGGTGCAAGCCCAGCTTTTGCGCACGCCCATGCCCAGCCAGGAATTGATTGATCCCTTGCGCGGTGTGCTGGCCAAGTTGATGGCCGACATCACTCCCGGCGATTTGAAATACAGTTGGTTTGGTGCCAGCGGCACCGAATCCATTGAAGCCGCCATTAAGCTGGCGAAGGTATTTACCAAGAAACCAGCCTTTATCGTTGCGGTCAAGGCTTTTCATGGCAAAACGATGGCTTCGCTCTCGATGTTGGGAAAGGCCGATTATCGTCAACCTGTCGGCATGTTATATGGCGGCCCGGTGTACCACGTCCCATTTGGTGACGCGGCAGCAGTTGAACAACAGCTCGATATCTGTGACACGATTGGTGTGGGCGTGGCGGGTGTATTGATGGAACCGATTCAAGGCGAGGCGGGTGGTATTGTCCCGCCTGATGACTTTTGGCCGCGCATCCGCGAGGCGACTAGGAAATACAGCGCGCTGTTGATTGCCGACGAAGTACAGACTGGCCTGGGCCGCACCGGCAAGCTGTGGGGCGTGGACCACTGGAATGTCATCCCCGACATCATTGCGGTTGCAAAGTCGCTGGGCGGTGGGGTGATGCCGATTTGTGCCATCTCTACGACAGAGGAAATATTCGAGCCGTTCATGCATCCCAATCCCTTCCTGCAAACGACCACCACTGGCGGCGGCGCGCTGGCTTGCTCGGCGGCGATTGCGGCCATCAATGTGACTGTGCGCGACCGGCTGTGGGAAGCCGCAAAGGAAAAGGGCGAGTACATCATGCCCAAGCTGAAGGCGCTGATGGAGAAATATCCGCATGTGTACAAAAGCGTCACCGGCAAAGGCTTGCTCATCGGCCAGCATTTTCAGACGCCTGAAATCGGTGGGCAGGTGGCCGCGGCAATGTTCAAGCGCGGCGTGCTCGTGGCTGGGACTCTGACCAGCGCCCAGACCATCCGCATAGAGCCGCCATTAATTATCACTTATGAAGAGATTGACGAAGGCTTGAATCGCTTGAGTGATGCTGTGGCTGAGGTTGCTGGGACGCTGTAAATTCGCCCCTTTTTCTCAGAAAAACCGGGGCTGAGAGTAATGATACAGCGTGGGAAAATATCCCGCGCTGTATCGTAAAAATACTGCTGAATGTCTCACCGGTTATATTCCGCGTACGCTATAATCGCTTTGTCGCAAATGCTGTTCTAAAGGTGCTTGTTTTTACCTACCTGTTTTGTATGGACTATAATGATTTTTTCTTGATCCTGATGTGAGTTATGGCAAAACAATAAGTTATATCTGAAAGCCGTGTGTATTTATTGTCGTTTTCGGAAACATCTATTGTTTTGTAAAGGATGAAGAGATGAGTAAAAACAATCTGTTTCAACTGCTGGCGCTTCTAGTCTTTGTGAGTATCGCCCTGACAGCTTGTAATGGTGATGGCGTAAAAGAAACTGCCACTGCTACAGGTGTAAAGGTCACCTCGGCTGGTTTCGAATGCCCCGCGCCCGAGTTTCCAATGGAAGTTACGTCCACGGAGTTACACCTCTTCGTGTGGACGGAGTACATCCCTCCCGATATGCAGGAATGCTTTGAACTGGTCTATGGCGTCAAGGTCAATCGTGATGAATATTCTGCCAGCGAGGAAATTTATGCCAAGCTTTTGGCTGGTGGCTCTTCGTATGATCTTGTTCTGCCTACTGATTATATCGTTAGCCTTTTGGTGCGTCAGGATTTTCTGCGGGAATTGGATCATGGCAAATTGCCTGTTCTAAAGAATTTCGACTCGAATTATCTCGACTTTTCTTTTGACCCGGGCAATAAGTACACTATTCCGTACCTGGCAGGCACGGACGCCATTGTAGTTAATACCGATGCTGTTCAGAATATCCCGCAATCATGGGATGACCTGTGGAACCCTGAATACGCTGGTAAGATGGTCTTTCTTGACGACTCGCGTACAGTTATCGGCGCAACCCTACTCACCTTGGGGTACGATGTCAACACAACCGATCCGGCCCAGCTGGATGAAGCCAGGAAAAAACTGGCTCAACTGATTCCGAATATCAAACTGTTTGATAGTGACAGCCCGAAGACGGCTCTTATTGCTGGCGACGTCGATCTTGGTATAACCTGGAATGGCGAGGCCTTTCTTGCTCAACAGAAAAAGCCTGCCATCCAATACGTTTATCCTATAGAAGGCGCGATCCTTTGGCAGGATAACTGGGCCATGCCCAAAGATGCTCCGCACAGCGATGCCGCTTATGCCTGGTTGAACTATATCAATCAAGGCAATATCTTCTGGATGGTGTTGCGTGATTTTCCGTATACCAATCCGAATAAGGCGGCGCTTGATTATGCCAAAGGTAATCAAAAAGATATTTACGATGCCTATATGGGTTCTCCTATCACGAATACACCCGTAGAAATGATCAAAAATGGTCACCGAATTGATGATGTTGGTGAGGCGCTGTCTCTCTACGAACAGATTTGGATCGATGTAAAAGGTCAGTAGTCCGCGGTGTAATACAAGAGTGCCCGATTGCAAAAGTATTTGGCGTTTTTGTTTTCGGCAGGCGAACTTGCGTTTAGGAATACTAACAATGCGCAAATCTAAATAGACATAATATTACACAACTAGTGCATAATCGTCATTCAAGTATTGACAAAATTGCAAAATAGTTATAATATTGACACATGGAAAGCGTAATCGTTACCGGGCAAAATGAGCGTCTTGACGCAACTGATTTGAACATCATCGAGTCTTTGCAAAAAGATGGCCGCGAGGCCTTTGCTCAGATCGCCGAGCGGCTCAACGTCTCGCCGGGAATGATCCGCCAGCGCTATAACCGCCTTGTTGAAATGGGTTATCTCAAAATTGTGGCGGTTACAAATCCGCTCATGATGGGCATTCGTACAATGGCTCTGATCGGCATCCATACCGACGGTCATAAGTTGATGCAGGTTGCCGAGAAGATATCCAGACTTGATGAGGTTGTTTATCTTGTGATTGTGAGTGGCCGTTACGATATCATATGTGAGGTTTTTTGCCGGGACCATGAAGACTTGCTCAAATTCCTGACGGAAAAACTGGCTAAAGTGGATGGTATCCGCGAGACCGAATCTTTTATGCACTTGAAGATCATGAAAGAAATTTATTTTTAGGAAATTCACGCTTCACTCTGGATCTCGATCCTGGTGCGGCGGAATAAAGCTTCGTCCCCCGCAAGGGGTACATGATAAAATTTTTAGTAAACCTACATAGTCATCCTAACTCGCGTGTGTGCGCGAGTTATAAAACAAAATGGAGTTAATATCATGAAAGTATTACTTGTGGGTGTTGGTGGGGTGGGAGAGGCAATTGCCGTAATTGCAAAGCCTCGTAAATGGCTTGAGCAAATGGTGCTTGCTGACTACAACGTAAAACGCGCCAGGGAAGTTCAAAAGAAACTTGGTGAGAAAAAACGATTTCCTGTGGAGTTCATAGATGCCAGCAAGAAATCAGACATCGTAAAACTTGCGAAGAAATACAAGGTGGATATGATCATGAACGCAGTGGATCCCATCTTTAACGAGCAGATTTTCGATGCCGCCTTCGCAGCTGGTGTGCCCTACATGGATATGGCGATGACTCTCTCTACGCCGCACAAAACTGACCCGTTCAATAAGTGCGGCGTCAAACTGGGCGACTATCAATTCAAGAAGGCCAAAGAGTGGGAGAAGAAAAAATTGCTTGCGCTGGTCGGCATGGGCGTTGAACCTGGCATGGCAGATGTATTTGCCCGTTACGCTCAGGATTATCTCTTCGATGAGATCGACGAGCTTGGTATCCGTGATGGCGCGAACATCGAGATCAAAGGCTACGAGTTCGCCCCCAATTTCTCGATCTGGACGACCATCGAAGAATGTCTTAATCCTCCAGTCATCTGGGAAGAGGGCAAAGGCTGGTTCACCACCGCGCCATTCTCCGAGCCAGAAGTCTTTGATTTCCCCGGTGGCATAGGCAAGGTGGAAATTGTCAATGTGGAGCATGAAGAAGTCCTGCTCATGCCGCGCTGGGTAAAGACGAAACGCGCCACCTTCAAGTACGGCCTCGGTGACCAATTCATCGGCGTGCTCAAGACTTTGCACATGCTCGGTCTCGACAACAAGGAGAAGATCACCGTCAAGGGCATGCAGGTTGCACCGCGCGATGTGGTGGCGGCATGCCTGCCTGATCCCGCCTACTTGGGCGATAAGATGTCTGGAAAAACATGCGCCGGCACATGGATAAAGGGCAAGAAAAATGGCAGGCCGCGCCAGGTATATCTCTATCAGGTCGCGGACAATGCCGAGTGCATGAAGGCTTGGGGATGCCAGGCCGTGGTAGCGCAGACTGCCTTCAATGCGGTTATCGCCATGGACTTGCTTGAGCACGGCGCCTGGAAAGGTGTGGGCGTACTTGGGCCTGAGGCCTTCCAGCCTGATCCTTTCATGGAGAAGATGGCTGATTACGGCTTCCCGTATGGGATGAAGGAAATGGCTGCATAATGTCATGTAAAGCGGACAAACGCTAGAGCGTTTGTCCGCTCATTTTTTTATGGAGGCTAAAATGACCAAAAAATCCGGGGAGAATAACATTATTAGCGTTGAGACCAAAAAACTCAAGCGCGAGTTGACACTTTTGCCGCTGTTTGGACTGATCTATTTCACAGTCTGTGGCGGCGCATTTGGTGCGGAGCCTATGGTGGGTTGGTCAGGACCGGGTTTGGCGCTTCTGCTGTTCGTTCTCACGCCGTTGTTCTTTAGCATTCCAAACATGCTCATGGTGCGTGAGATGCAATCCATGATGCCAGTGGAAGGCGGTTACTATCACTGGATTAAACAGGCATTTGGCCCTTTTGCGGGATTTATGGGCGGCTGGATGAACTGGGTGGTCTCGTGGGTGGATGTTTCGATTTATCCTGTATTGGCCGCTTACTATCTCGGTTACTTCATCCCTGCATTGCGTGAAGGCGCAACGATCGGCGGCGTGTTTGTGGACAGCACATGGCTTTCGTTCGGCGTTGCAATTGTGCTGATCTGGCTCGTCTCTGCGTTGAGTGTCCGCGGGGCGCGCCTTTCAGGTCTGATAACCAACTGGTTGGGCGCGGTCATGTTGCTTCCATTGATCATAATGACAATCATTGGCTTCATGGCATGGTTCAAGAGCGGCACCACCGTTCACTTGCCGTTCCTGCCTGGCGGCGCGGAAGTTAATTTCAGCAATACCATTGCCGCGCTTAGTACGGGTATTTTTGTTGCCATGTGGAACTTTATGGGCTGGGAATTGCCCGCTGCGGCTGGCGATGAGATCGTCAACCCCAAGCGGACCTATCCAATGGCGATGGTGCTGGTATTGGTCGCTGCCATTGCGACCTATGCTCTGCCGACGCTGGCTGGTTTATACGGCGGCGCGGGCGAAGGTGGCCGTTACCAGATGTGGGGTATTGAGGAATACGAGAGTGGCGAAGGGATTGCCCCTGTCCTTGATGAATATGGAGTTCCACCAGAAAACGTAGAGGAATGGGGGGTGGATACTTCCAGTTCAGTCGGCTGGGAATTCCCTGATATTGCCCATGTAATTGCAGATAAATTGACGGGTCAAACCAACGGGACGCTTGCTCTCGTCCTGGGAGGCTTGGTCACGTTCTCGGCAGTGTTAAGCATGATCGGCTTGTTCATCGGAAATGGACTTGGCGGGACGCGCGTCCCCTTTGCGATGGCGGAAGATGGGATGATGCCGAACTTCATGGTTAAAGTCCATCCGAAGTTTGGCACGCCATGGGTGGCGATTCTGTTCTGCGGGCTGATCTATTCAATCTTCTCGCTTTCGGCATTTGCCGCGCTGGTGGTGATCGATGTATTCCTCAATATGCTCGTGCTGATGGCGGAGTTTTTCGCGATGTGGAAACTACGCTTCTCCATGCCTGAGTTGGAGCGCAACAAGGTGCCTGGAGGTTATTTTGGCTTGACGCTCGTGACCCTCGCTCCCGCGTTGATCATTGGTCTTGCGATCTATAGCCAATATACCGAGGAAGGCATGGCGTCTATTTCATGGGCATTGGGCGCGATGGTAGTTGGCGCAATATTGTATTTCCCGATTCGTATGTTCATCAAGCCTGGGGTTCCAGATATTGACCCATTCGTGGCGGGTGATTAAGGCAAAGGGAAGAAAAAGCTATTCGAGGCCGCGCCAGTTCAACGTTCAGAACTGACGCGGTTCTTCATCCGCATGTGTCAATTTCGGAAAAACCAAGTTGTCGTAAGTTCACCCGACCTGTATAATGATAAAAAATTCGAGGAGGATACCATGCCCAATGGTTATATCGGCAAGATCTTGCACGTAGATTTGACAAAGGGCGCATTTGCGGTGGAGGAGCCGAATGAGGCTTTTTACCGCAAGTACCTTGGCGGAAGCGCGATGGGAATGTATTACATCCTGCGCGATATGCCTAAAGGTGCGGATGCGCTGAGCCCTGAAAATGTTTTGACGTTGATGGCTGGCGTTACGACGGGGGCGGCGATCTCCGGCCAGAGTCGTTTGAATGTGAACGCCAGGTCTCCCATCAGTGGCGCTATTGGCGATTCGCAAAGCGGCGGATTTTTCCCTGCTGAATTAAAGTTCGCGGGCTTTGATGGGATTGTGATCATGGGAAAATCTACGAAGCCTGTTTACCTGGCGATAGTGGAAGGCAAGCCCGAGTTGCGCGACGCCGTGCATTTGATGGGCAAGCTTACGAGGGAGGTGGACGATATTCTGCACACAGAAGTACACCCGAAGGCTGAAATTCTGCAACACGGTATCGGCGCTGAAAATGGTGTGCTGTTCTCTTCACTTGTTTCGATGTCCAACCGCCATAATGGCCGCACAGGCATGGGCCTGGTGATGGCTTCTAAGAATCTCAAGGCTGTGGCAGTGCGCGGCACAAGGAAAATGCAATTGGCTGACCAGAAGGCCCTGACCGCGTTGAACAAAACTGGTCTAAAGGCCATTCCTGAAAATGGTGATATGGACGGTCTCGCCAAACATGGCACCGCAGTTGTGGTTTTGTTCAATAATACAATTGGAACATTGCCGACTCGCAACTATAGCGAAGGTCAATTTGAAGGTTGTGAATCGATCAGCGGCGAGAAGATGACCGAGACCATTCTGAAGAAACGCGATACCTGCTATGCGTGCGTGGTCAAATGCAAGCGTATGGTCGAAATCAAGGAAGGCAAATACAAAGTTGACCGGCGCTACGGCGGCCCGGAATATGAAACACTCGGTACGTTTGGTTCATACTGTGGCATTGATGACCTCGCGGCTGTTGCACGGGCGAATCAAATTTGTAACGAGCATGGGGTTGATACCATTGCTTGTGGCGCAACGATCGCCTTCGCCATGGAATGTTACGAGAAGGGTGTCATTACCAAGCGGCAGACGGGGGGCATCGAACTTAAATTTGGCGATGCTGATGCAATGCTCCGTGTGCTGTATCAGATCGTTAAAGGTGAAGGTGAGCTGGGCAAGGTGCTGGGTCAAGGCTCTGAGCGCGCCGCCAGGATTTGGGGCAATGGTGCAGATGAGTGCCTTATCACCGTCAAAGGCGCTGAAGCTCCCGCACATATGCCGCAGGCCAAGCGCAGCCTCGCGTTGATCTACGCGGTCAATCCGTTTGGCGCAGATCATCAATCCAGCGAGCATGATCCCTATTATGAAGAAGGCATTGGCGATTTCAATCTTGATCGTCTCAAGCAAATTGGCCTCGGCTCACCGCAGCCTGCTTATAGCCTCACCGAAGAGAAAGTCCGCTTCGCTTATGAGACCGAAGTCTTTTACTCGATGATGGACTCGCTGGAACTTTGCCAGTTTGTTTTTGGCCCCACGTGGACTCTCTATGGTCCTGCTGAAACCGTCGAAATGATCAGAGCAGTCACGGGTTGGGATATAACCGTGGATGAATTGATGGAAGTCGGCAGGCGTCGCCTGGATCTCTTCCGCACGTTTAATGCCCGTGAAGGATTTGGCCGCAAAGATGACAAACTTCCAAAGAAATTCTTCGTGGCTTTGAAGGGGGTTGGTCCAACGGCGGGCTTCGCTCTGACTCACGAGGAAGTTGATTCTGCCATTGACCACTACTACAAGCTGGCAGGTTGGACATCCGATGGTGTGCCGACGCGCGCGACCTTGAAGAAGCACGACATCGAGTGGGCGGCGGAATATTTACCGTAATGCGTGATATGTAACCCGTAAAGAGATTGAGGATGAGATGATGAGTCTCATCCTCAGTTTTGGTGTGCTCAGCATGGGCATTGACTAGAGGGTGAAAGACCCTTATGGACGCCGAAGGCGGATTGCACCAACCATTAGCGGAAGGCAAGGGCGTTGTCGTGAGGCAAGGTCTGGAGGAAGCCGGAAGCAAACCTGCAGCTTGAGGAACACGAAGCGCGTAAGAGGCTGTCCAAGTCGGGCGAGTTAGCCAGAAATAACGAAGCCCAATGCAATCAAAGACTTGGGAAGTAA
>Ga0315273_10004324_pt1 | contig 17389 bp, 12 predicted proteins | sample YL17G02_0_MG_FD_205753 | JGI IMG/M metagenome (GOLD analysis project Ga0315273, IMG submission 205753) | Sediment microbial communities from Yellowstone Lake, YNP, Wyoming, USA - YL17G02_0 | ecosystem: Environmental > Aquatic > Freshwater > Lake > Sediment | place: USA: Wyoming | collected...
TTCACTCGAAATTCCTTTCTTCGGTTGAGAGGTCTGTTTTGTCAACGTCCTTCTTAACCGCACAGGTGAAGGGATTTCGAGTTTTTTTTCGCCAGGCACGCTAAAATCACGCTTGTTCAGGGGCTAGGGCGGGCAAGCCGGGTCGAGGGCAATGAATGGTTGTGCAGTAGCCTGCACCTTCTGCACAGCCTTCTTCTCTTGGCTGGCCCTGCCCGCCAACTGTGCAGCGGCGATGGCGACCGGCGCCAAGGCCGTCACGGTCTACGAGACCCCGAAATTCAGTGACTCCTGTCCCAAGCAGGGGTTAATATAAGCGAGGTTGGCGCGAGGCGCGGGGCCGTGCCGCGCGCACCATTCACTAAGAAACTATCTCAGAACTGTGGCACGGTCGCCGCGGCGACCGTGCAGATTGGCCACAGAGCACAGCCGAGGGCGGCTGTGCCACAGTTCTAAGATAGTTTCTAAGGGGACCCACGATGGCGACCAAGGGCGCTGGGATTCGATGGGCTGTCCTGCTGGGCATCGTCCTTCTGGCGGCGGCGGTCTGCCAAGCGGCCGACGCGCCCGATGCGGCGGCCCTCGCCAAACGCCTCGGCTGCCAGCGCGGCGTGTGCGTGGTCCTGGGCGACAAGGACGGCAAGCTGGCCCTTGGCATCGCCCGGGCGGGCGAGGCGATCGTCTACGTCCAGCTACCGGGCGCCGCGGAGACGGAGGCCGTCCGCCGCGCCGCCGATGCCGCCGGCCTGTACGGCAAGCGCGTCTTCGTCGAGCAGGGGGACCTGGCGCGGATCCACCTGGCCGACAACCTGGCCGACGCGGTCGTGGCCACGGGTGAGGCGGCCGGCGTCGCGAAGGCCGAGGTCCTGCGCGTCCTGAGGCCCGACGGCAAGGCGCTCCTCGGCGCTACGGAGATCACGAAGCCCTGGCCCGAGGGCGTCGACGACTGGAGCCATCACTATCACGGGCCCGACAACAACACGCAGTCGCGCGACAAGGTGGCGCGGGCCCCGTTCATGACGCAGTTCATCGCCGAGCCACGGTACGCCCCCGCGCCGCAGTGCGCGGTGGCCTCGGCCGGGCGGATCTTCATGGCCTTCGGCCACGTCGCGTGGCACGAGCGCGAAGAGCCGGTGCTCAACACCCTCGTGGCGATGAACGGCTTCAACGGCACGGAGCTCTGGCGCCGGCCGCTGAAGCCCGGCTTCATGGTCGACCGCGGCACCCTGATCGCCACGCCCGCCACGCTCTACCTGGGCGACGACACGTCGTGCAAGCTCATCGACACGGCCACGGGCGAGGTGACCGGCGAGATCGCCGTGCCGCCCGACGTGGCCGACGGCACGTTCTGGAAGTGGATGGCGCTCGACGGCGGCGTGCTCTACGGCCTCGTGGGCAAGGACGAGCCGCCCGACGCGGTGGCCAAGTGGAAGATGCCGAACCACGGCTGGCCGTGGGACCGCATCTCCAACGGGTACAACGCGCCCCAGTACCCGTGGGGGTTCGCCCGCACGCTGGTGGCCTACGACGCCAAGACGAAGAAGCTCCTGTGGCGCCACGCCGAGGGGCAGCCGATCGACAGCCGCGCGCTGGTCCTGAAGAATGGACGCATCTACTTCTGCCAGTTCGGCAGCGCGCTCGCCTGCCTCGACGCGAAGACCGGCAAGGACGTGTGGCGGAAGACCGCCGGGTCCGACGCCGGCCTCTTCGAGGGGATCGGCCCGTTCCGCCCCGGCCAGGGGTACGTCGAGGGGTGGCGCAGCGCCGCCTTCCTCAAGGCCGCCGACAAGGCGCTCTACTTCGTCGGCCCGCAGGTGCCCTGGGTGTCGGCCGTGAGCGCCGAGGACGGGCGGTTCCTGTGGAAGTACCCGGAGAAGGACCAGCAGGTGGTCGTGCGCGACGAGGGGCTGTACGTCATCGCGCCGCAGCGCGACAAGGCCGAGTCGAAGAAGCTGGACCCGATGACCGGCTCGGTGCTGGCGAGCTACGCGGTCCACCGCCGCGCGTGCACCCGGGCCACCGGGGGCGTCGATGGCATCTTCTTCCGCGCGAGCGAGGGCAGCGTGCGCCTCGACACGGCGGCCGGGCAGCCGCAGTGGATCACGCCGATGCGGCCGTCGTGCCACGTGGGCGTGGTGATCGCGGGCGGCCAGTTCTACTGGCTCCCGTGGGCGTGCGACTGTAACCTCCAGATGTTCGGCGTGATCTCGTGCGGCCCGGCGGGCGATTTCAAGTTCAGCGAGGATGCGGTCGAGAAGGAGCGGCTCGAGAAGACGGCCGACGCCGGACAGGTCGCGAAATTCGATACGGTCGCCGACGACTGGCCGACCTACCGGGCCACGAACTCGCGCAGCGCGCGGACGGGCGCCGCCGTCCAGGCGCTGGTCCGGTTCTGGACCTACGAGGCGGGTAGCGCGGTGGAGCCCACCGCCCCCGTGGCGGCGGGCGGCCTGGTCTTCGTCGGCGGGTCGGACGGCGTGGTGCGGGCCCTCGACTCCAGCGGCAAGCCGCGGTGGACCGCCTACACCGGCGGGGCGATCCGCTATCCGCCGGCGATCGCCGACGGCCGGGCGTTCGTCGGGTCCGGCGACGGGTGGGCGTACGCCTTCGAGGCGGCCACCGGGCGGCTGCTCTGGCGGTTCCACGCGGCGCCGGCCAGCCGGAAGATGGCCCTGTATGGCACGCTTATAGATACGTGGCCCGTGGCGGCGGGTGTGCTGGTGCAGGACGGCGTGGCGTACCTGGCGGCGGGGATGAACAACTTCGACGGCACGCACGTTTACGCCCTCGACGCCGCCACCGGCGCGATCAAGTGGCAGAACAACACGAGCGGCCACCTCGAGGCGTTCTCGCGCCGCGGCGTGGCGGTGCAGGGCGACCTGCTCCTCGACGGCGGCAAGCTGTACCTGGCGGGCGGCGACGCCGCGTCGCCGGGCATCTTCGACGCCGCCACCGGCAAGTGCCTCAACAATCCGCCGAACGCCCCCGGCTCGCAGGCGCCGCGAGGGCGGGAGCTGGCGCTGGCGAACGGGGCGGTGCAGGTCTCCGGCCAGCCCTTCTACTCGCGGCCGGGTTTTCCGGTGTACGATGCGTCGGTCAAGTGGGCGCCGCAGGTGGTCGCGGCCAGGAACGCCGAGCTCTCGCTCGTCGAGCGCAAGGGCGACCAGGGCTCGGGGTGGGCGCTGGTGGCGAAGGACCTGACGAGCGGCGCCGAAGCGTGGGCGCAGCCGCTCCCGGGCGAGCCGGTGCGGTGGGGCCTGGCGGTCGATCGGCACGGGTCGGTGGCCGTGGCGCTTCGCGACGGGCGGGTGATCGGCTACGCGGCGCCGAAATAGCGCGCCATGAGGCCGCGATTGAGGGAGACGGCGGCGGGGCGGGGTTAGACCGTCTGAACCTGCAAGTCCGATGCCTTGACCTTCGGGGTGCGCTTGGACAGGTGGAGGATCTCGATTCCGACCACCTGCTTCTTGCGATTGTAGTCCAGCACGATGCCCGGGGCCACTTCTTCAGACTCGACGATCTTGGAATCATCGAGACGCAGGTAAAGCGCGTCGGCTTTTTCGTCGATCTTGAGTTTCATGGCTTGCCCCTCATGGCCCGGTCGAAGTATACCGTAACGATCCTCGCAGGTCTAGCCTTTCGGTTCAGCACGATCCTGAGGACCCGGTGGCCGTGCTCAGGGATGCGTCCCAGGCGGTGCTCCAGGGCGGGGTCCTCCGCGTCTGGCTCAATGCGTTCTGGGGCATCCACGATTCGCCGCACCCAGTTGAGGGGAATCACGCGCTCCTCCATGACATCCCTGGCGTGCCGGGTGAGTAAGAACCGCATGGCTGGGTCTCCCTGGTGGCAGCGTCACCGCTTCTTCTTGGCCTTTTCGGCCTCGTCTTCGCCGTCGACCTTCTTCTGAAGCTCGGCGTCGGCCGTCTCGGGGGTGAAGGCGATGCCGGGCAGGCTGAGCGTCTGGCCGTCGCTCTTCAGCACGTCGCCGAGGACGCGGTTGGGGCGGATGGCCGTCTTCCCCTTGCCGTCGGCGACCACGGGCGACCGGCGGAGGACCTTCTTCCACGCCAGGCGGCCCGTCTCCGGGTCAAGGCCATAGATAGAGATGCCTCCGCCGACCTCCGGGTGCGTCCCCGCCGCGGCGCAGACCTTCCCGCCGTGGATCACCACGCCGTAGACCGGCCACGAGGACTCGAGTTGCCCGTACGCGACCGCCTTGTGTTCGTAAGGCGCCGCGAGGAACCGCCAGGCCGGCGAGCCGTCGGCCGCCCGCACCGCGTAGACCCAGCCGTCGTGCGAGCCGAAGAGGCAGAGGCCGTCGTGCAGCACCGGCGGCGCGCTGATCCGCCCGCCCGCCGTGAACGACCACCGGACCTTCCCCGCCGCCTCGCGGGCCTCGAGGCGGTGCTCGTGGATGACCGCCACGAGCGTCGAGTCGCCGCTCGCGACCGGCGGCGTTTCCATCGCCGGCGCGCGGTCCTGGCGGAGCCAGTCGGCCGCGATGGGAAGAGCGGGCAGGGGGGATGTGCCGGCGGTTTCCGGCGGGGCCTGGTCGCCCGCGGTTTTCCGGCCGCCCATGACCTCCAGGCGCTTCTCGTCGGGCACCGGCTCGCGGACCGGCTCGGATGAGAGGGCGAGGTGGCCGCGCACCTCGCTGATGCATCCGCATGCGTTCGGCGTGTAGTACATCAGGCCGTTGGCCGGGAAGCCGCCCATCGCGCAGCCGCCGCGCGAGATGCTCGGGAACGTGCCGCGCCAGGCCCGGTCCACGAAGGCGCCGAAGCCGTAGATGAAGTACGCCTCGGTGGCGGTCAGGCGGTTGCACCGCATGTTGTAGCCGCCGTCGTCGAAGGGGCGGGTCTCCTCGCCGGTCTGCAGGGCGTGGGCGTAGAGGCGCCACGCGTCGGCGTAGTAGATTGCGCCGTCGCGCACCAGGAGGTTATAGCCAAAACGGTTGTACTTCTTCTGATAGGTAGAGTGCCACAGCAGCTTGCCGTCGCTCGCGCGGAGGTTGCCGATGAACGGCTCCTCGCCGCCGCCGATCGCGCCGGAGCCGAAGAGGGCCAGGCTGCCGTTGTCGTAGACGAGCTGGCCGACGTAGAAGCCGTCGATCTCGGTGCACCGCCAGGCGGGCTTGCCGCTCGCGAGGTCCAGGCAGACGATGGCCGACGCCTTGGCGACCGGCCAGCGGGCCGAGCCGCGCGTCACGGCGTCGGCCACCGCCGCGAAGACGCGGCCGTCCTTCGCCGTGGCCGAGGGGAAGAACAGGTTGCCCTTATCTTCGACATATTTCCACTTCAGGGCCCCGGAAGCCGCGTCGAGGGCGTAGAGCGCGTTGCCCGAGGTCTCCAGGAGCGTCCCGCCGCAGAGCCGCAGGGCGGTGCCGTGCGACGGCTCGGCGAGCCGGCCGCCCTGGTCGAACGTCCGGACGACCTGGCCCGTCTCGGCGTCGAGGGCCACGAGCGGCCCGCGGTCCTCCAGGAACGCGTAGAGCCGCCCCGGGCCGGCGACGAACTGCCAGTCTTTCCGGCCGCCGGCCGTGTTCCTGACGCTCCACAGCGGCAGACCGTTGAAGGCGTCGCGGCCGTCGTACCAGTTCTCGCGTTTGCCCTTCTCGGCCGCGCCCCACTCGAAGAAAACGCGTCCGCCGGCCACGCGGGTGCTGGTGTAAACGCGGAAGCCGGCCGGGTTGCCGCCGAGCTTGATCGGCTGTACGCCGACGGCCCACTGCACGAACGTCGGCGGCCGCACGAGCGCATCGTGCGAGACCGCGTTCCCCTCCGGCCCGTAGTCGAAGTGCGTCCAGTCGTCCATCTCCTTGGGCCGCGGCTTGACGGTGCGGGTCCACGCGCCGCCCTTGCCGAGATAGGCGGCGCCGCCGGGCGCCAGGACGCGCAGGATCTCGGGCATCGGCGGCGCCTTGGGGCCGAGGGCGTCGAGGTCGGCCACGAGGAGGTTCACGAGGTTCTCGGCGAAGGGCAGGGGATCGAGGGCCGCCGCCTTCTCTACCGACGCGAGGCCGTACAGGCCTGTCGCCCGGATGGCCTGGCGGGCCGCCGCGAGCGAGGCGCCGTCGGGCGCGAGGCCGTGCACGAGCATTTTCCCGGCGCCGGCCAGTTGGATTTCGAGGACGCCGTCGGTGGCGCCCAGGTGCACGGCCAGGCCCGCGCGGATGCCCGTGGCCTCGATGATCTTGTCGCCCGTCGCGGCCCCGGCGCCCAGCGCCGCCGTCGCCGCGATTCCGCAGAGGCCCGCCAGGGCGATGGTCAATGATAGAGCGCCACGGTGCGCAGCAGGTTTCCGATGCGCGGCGGGTCTCCTGACCCGCCGCGCGCGTGCGCTCCCTCGCGCTTGCAGAGGCGCGGTGTGCCGTGCCCCTGTGTTTCCGGCGAAACGTCTCGCGCGATGGGTCACGAGACCCACCGCGCAAGGGCTTTGTCGGCGTTGGGGCAATACCGCGATTGGCCGCATTTCCGCTCTCCTGAGAGGCCGAGAGTTGCCCAAGTTTGCAGCGTTTCATCCTACTTCGGCGATGAGGCCGAGACAACATGCCAGATTCGGGGGTTCAACAGGCCGAGCCTTCTCGCTATAATCACGGCGCACTCAAGTGGCGGGCGACCTCGTGAGACACGTGTGCTTCTGGGGCGTGCTGGTGTGTGCGGCCCTCGCGGCCGGGCCGGCGTGGGCCTGTTCGGTGCCCGTGTTCCGCTACGCGCTGGAGCGGTGGCCGGTGGCGCCGTACGAGGTCTACGTGTTCCATCGCGGCCCGCTGGCCGCCGAGTTCCAGAAGGCGCTCGCGCGTCTGAAATCCGCCGACGCCTACGTGACGCTCACCGGCGTGGACGTTGCGGGCAAGATGGACGAAGACACGGCCAAGATCTGGCAGGCCCATTCCGCGGCGGCGCTGCCGTGGATGGTGGTCCGCTATCCGAGCGACCTGCACGCCCCGGTCGACGCGTGGGCCGGGCCGCTGGCCGAGGAGAACGTGGCGCTCCTGCTGGACTCGCCCGCGCGCCGCCAGGTGGCCCGCCGCATTCTCGAAGGCGACTGCGGCGTGTTTCTCCTCCTCGAAGGCGGCGACCGCGCCAAGGACGACGCGACGGCCATCCTCTTGGAGACCGAGCTCAAGCGGATGCAGGAAACGCTCGAGCTTCCGAAGCCCGAGGGCGGCAGTTGGGGCGACCCGGTGTACGACGAGCGCGGGGCGCCGCCGCTTCACGTCGCGTTCTCGTCGATCCGCGTGTCGCGGACGGACCCGGCGGAGCGGCTCTTCGTCAAGCTGCTCACGGCGACCATGCCGGCCCTCGACCGGGCGGCCATGCCGATCGTCTTTCCGATGTTCGGCCGCGGGCGCGTGCTCGACGCGCTCATCGGGCCGCAGATCGACAAGGACGTCATCGACGACGCGTGCGCGTTCCTGATCGGCCCGTGCTCGTGCATCGTGAAGAACCAGAACCCGGGCATCGACATGGTGATGGCGGTCGATTGGCAGGCGGCGCTGTCGGGGCAGAAGTCGGCGATCCCGAAGGCGGCCCCGCTGCCGCTGAAAGGCATAGGCGATTTCTTCTCTCCGAAGCAGGGGCTGGGCATCCCGACGGAGGCGAGCGCGACCTTGATGAAATTCGTGGCCATCGGCGTAGCGGCGGCCTTGGGGGGTCTCGCCGTGGCGGGCATTCTGATCTGGCGGAAGACGCGTTCCACATGACCCTCTGGCGACTCGTGACCCGCGAAATCGCGTACCGCCGGCTGAACTTCGGCCTGGCGGTGCTCGCGGTTCTCGTGGCCGTGGGGTGCCTGGCCGCCCAGCTCACGCTCCTCAGGGCCCACGAGGTGCGGGCCGAGCGCCTGGCCGGCGCCCAGGATGCCCGCACGCGGCAGATGGTCGGCCGCCTGGCCGACGATTACCGCGTCATCACCAAGCAACTCGGCTACAACGTGCTCATCCTTCCGGCCAAGCAGGACCTGGCCCGCTTTTACGCCCAGGGGTACGCCGGCGAGACGATGCCCGAGGAATACGCGCGGCGGCTGTCGGAGTCGCCGCTCATCACCGTCCAGCACCTGCTGCCGAGTCTCCAGGAGAGGATGGAGTGGGCGGAGCGGAAGTTCCCGATCATCCTCATGGGCACGCGCGGCGAAGTGCCGCAGGGCCACCGCGATCCGAAGGACCCCATCCAGCAGCCCGTGGCGCAGGGGACGATGGTCGTCGGCCACGTGGTCGCCCGGCGCCTGGCCTTGGAGGCGGGCACGGAGGCGGTCCTTTCCGGCCGGACCTTCAAGATCGCGAAAGTCCACCCGCCGCGCGGCAACGAGGACGACGTGACCGTGTGGATCGACCTGGCGGAGGCGCAGGCCCTGCTCGGCAAGCCCGGCCGCCTCAACGCGATCCTGGCCCTGAGCTGCCTGTGCGCCGAGGCGACGCCGGAAGGAATTCGCAAGGAAATAACTACAGCCCTCAATAATGAGGTGCAGGTGCTGGAGCTGACCCCGCAGGCGGCCACGCGCCGGGCGGCCCGGCTGCGGGCCTCGGAGCACGCCGACGAGGCGGTGGCCGCCCAGGAAGAGGGGCACGCCCGGCTTCGCGCCGTGCGCGAGGCCCTGGCGGCGTGGATCATCCCCCTGGTGGTCATCGGGGCCACGGTGTGGGTCGGCGCGCTGGCCTTCGGCAACGTGCGGGACCGGGGCGCCGAGATCGGCATCCTGCGGGCGGTCGGCTGGCGCGGGCGGCAGATCCTGGCGGTGTTCCTGGCGAAGGCGGTCGCCGTGGGCCTCGCGGGCGGCATCGTCGGTTACGCGGCCGGCCTCGCGGTGGCGGCCGTCTGCGACGCGCACGAGGCTGCCGCCGGCGACGGGGCGGGGGTGGCGGCGCTCGTCGATCCGGGGCTGATGGCGGCGTCGGTGCTCCTCGCGCCGCTCCTGGCGGCGGTCGCGAGCCTGGTGCCTGCGCTCCTTGCCGCCCGGCAGGACCCCGCGGTGGTCCTGCGCGAGGAGTGATCCCCCGATGCTTCGCGTGGAGAACCTGGCGAAGATGTACCGCGTGGCGGCCCGGACGGTCTGCGCACTCGACGGCGTGTCGCTCGAGGTGGCCGCGGGCGAGTTCATAGCCGTCCACGGGCCGAGCGGCTGCGGCAAGACCACGCTCCTCCTGGCGGCGGGCGGACTCCAGCGGCCCGACGCCGGCCGCGTCACCCTGCGCGGCGAGAACCCGTACGACCTCACGCCCGAAGCGCGGGCCGCGTGGCGCGCCGCCCACGTCGGCTTCGTGTTCCAGCAGTTCCACCTGATTCCATACCTGACGGTGCTCGATAACGTCTTGGCGCCGTCGGTGGCGGCCCCGGCGGCCGATGCCGGCAAGCGGGCCCGCGAGCTCGTCGAGCGGTTCGGCCTCGCGGACCGGGCGGGGCACGTGCCGGCCGAGCTTTCGACCGGCGAGCGGCAGCGGGTGGCCCTGGCGCGGGCGCTCCTGAATCGGCCGGGCCTCGTCCTGGCCGACGAGCCGACCGGCAACCTCGACCCCGCCAGCGCCGCCGTCGTCCTCGGGCGCCTGGCCGAGTTTGCGAAGTCGGGCGGGGCGGTGCTGCTCGTGACGCACGATCCGCTGGCAGCGCAGTACGCGGGGCGGACGCTCACGATGGAGGGCGGAAGAATGCTAAATGTTAAATGCTAAATGAAAGGCGACCTGCGCCTTTGGCCGTTTCATTTAGCATTTAACATTTAACATTTAGCATTTCTTTTCACTTGCAGCAACCTCGCCACCTCCGCGTTCGCCGGCCTCGCCATCAGCTCCGCCAGCTTCCCCGTCTGCACCAGCCGCCCGTCGATCATCACGCCCGCCCGGTCGGCCACGGTCTCGGCCTCGTCGATGCTGTGGCAGACGTGCATCGTGGTCACGCCGAACTGGTGCTGGACGGTGCGGAGCTGCTCGAGCACCTCGGCGCGGGTCGGCCCGTCGAGGGCGCTGACCGGCTCGTCCAAGAGCAGCAGCTCCGGCCGCAGGGCCAGGGCCCGCGCCAGGGCGACCTTCTGCCGCTCGCCGCCGCTCAAGGTCTGCGGCGAGTGGTCCAGGAGGTGGGCGAGGTGCAGCATGTCGATGAGAGGCGCAAGCTCACGCAGGGCGTCGGCGTGCGGCCGGCCCGCGGCCCGCAGGGCGAACGTCAGGTTCCGCGCCACGTTCATGTGCGGGAAGAGGCCGTAGTCCTGCGGCACGTAGCCGATGCGGCGCACGCGCGGCTCGGCGCCCGTCACGTCGCGATCGCCGATGACCAGGCTGCCGCTCTCGGCCCTCAGGAGGCCGCACAGGCAGTGGATGAGGAGCGTCTTGCCGGAGCCGTTCGGCCCGAGGAGGACGAAGTACTCCCCCGCCGCGAGGTCGAGCGAGACGTCGCGCACGCGGAAGTCGCCCGCCCGAAGCGAGAGGCTGCGGATCCGGATCATGTGCTCCACCACCGATGCGCCTGGCCCAGCGTGTGGATGACCACCAGGGCCACCATCGCGATGGCCAGCATGAGCATCGAGACCGCCAGGGCCGGCTCGATGCGCCCGATTGAGAGTTCCAGATATACGGTGGTCGGCATGACCTCGGTCTTCATCCGCACCGCCCCCGCGAAGACCATCAGCGGGCCGAAGACGCCCACCGCGCGGGCCCACGCCATGACCGCCCCGGCCGCCAGGCCGTTCCGCGCCATCGGCAGCGCCACCCACCGGAAGGCCCGGCCGTGCGTGCACCCGAGCGTCAGGGCCAGGGCCTCCAGCCGCCGGTCCACGCCGTCGAACGCCGCCTTCGCCGCCCGGATGCCGTACGACGCCGACACGAAGAACTGGCACAGCACGATCCCCTTCGGCGTGTAGACGAACTGGAGGCCGGGCACGCTCTCGATCCACTGGCCGGCCGCCGTGCGGAAGAACACCAGCAGCGACACGCCGATCACCACCGGCGGCATCACGATCGGCAGCTCGATGATCGCGTCAACGACCACGCTCCCCGGAAAGCGGTACCGGCTCAGGGCGTATCCCACCGGGATCGAGAAGCACACCACCAGCACCAGCGTGGCGGCCGTGGTGAGGAGGCTCAGGCGGATCGCCGCCCGCACCTCCGGCGAGCCCAGGGCGTCGGCCACCGCCTGCGGGCTCGTGTAGAAAAGGTCCGCCGCGATGAGCGCGAGCACCCCCGCCACGAACACCGCCAGGAAGAGGATCGTGACGACCGAGACCCAGTGCACGCGCGAGCCGGCCACAGCGGGCATGTCACGTTTCCTTCCCGGGCGGCTCGGTGCGGTAGTGGTGCTTGCGGAACAGGGCCTGGCCCTCGGCGCTCAGGAGGAACTTGACGAACGCGTCAGCCAGGGCGCGGTCCTTCGTGGACTTCAGCACCGCCACCGTCACGTGCGAGAAGACGTTCTCGCCCGGCGGGATGGGCACGGCGTCGGCGCCGGCGGCGTACTGGGCGGCGGTGGCGTCCCACACGATGGCGGCGTCGAGCTGCCCGGTCTGGATCTGGAGGCCGAGCTCGTTCACCGTGACCGAGGAGAACGCCGTGTTCTTGCGGATGGCGGCCGCGTCGAGCTTGTTCTTGGCGAGGATCTCCTCGGTCGCCCGTCCCACCTGGCACGCCCGGGCGTCGCCGAGGCCCAGCCGCAGGCCCGGCCGCGCCAGGTCCGCCAGGCCGCGGAGGTTCTTCGGGTTCCCCTTCGGCACGAGGATGACCGGCACGAACCAGCATACGTCGGTCGCGGACTCGACCAGGCCCTCCTTCGCGGCCAGGTCGACGTACCAGCGGTCGCCGGGCATGAAGAGGTCGCCGGTCCGCGCGAGGCGCAGGCGCGAGATGAGCATGCCGCTGCCGCCGTAATCGCTCTCGACCGGGGCGCCGGTCTTCGCGGTGAACGCGCGGCCGAGCTCCTCCACCGCTGTCTGGAGGCCCGCGCCCGCGTACAGGTACAGGCTGCCCCCGGCGGCGGACGGCGCGGCGGCGGGGCTCGCGGGCGCCAGGTGCTTCTCGGCCGGCGGCGGGCCGAAGCCGTGCTCCTGCCAGGCCTTCGCGGCCGGCGGCGAGGCGATGAACTCGGCGAACGCCCTGGCGGCGGCCGCCTGCTTGGTGGATTTCAATACGTCGATGGTTACGCGGATCGCGCCCATGTCCACCGGGCCGAACGTCGGGCTCGTGACGGCGTCGACCTTCGGCGTCGGCAGGTACGCCGGCTCGATCGGCACGGCGTCGAGCTTGTCGCGCCTGAGGAAGATGACGGCGTTCCAGACGATGGCCGCGTCGGCGTGGCCCAGGACCACCGCGTTGGCCGCCTCGCCCCCGGCCCGCGTGCGGGTCACCTCGTTCTTCTTCACGGCCGCCTCGATGCCGGCCTTGCGGAACATCACCGCCACCACGTGGCCGGCGGTGCTGTACTCGGCGTCGGTGAGGATCACCCGCAGGCCCGGCTGCGCGAGGTCCTTGAGGCCCCGGACGTTCTTCGGGTTCCCCCTGGCGACGGCGATCATCGGCTCGACCGTGGCGACGGCCCAGGCGTCGAGCGACATGCCCTTGTGCTCGAGCGCCCCGTGGAATGGGTCGTGGACGACGACGAGGTCCCCCCGGCCGGTGGTCTCGGCCTTGACCAGGCACGCCCCGGAGTCGCCGTAATCGAGATCGACCCGCCGGCCGGTGTCCTTCTCGTAGAGCTTCGCGAGCGCCTCCATCGCCGGCCGCATCGTCCCGCCGACGTAGCAGTACAGCGGCGCCGCCTCCTCCGTGGCGCTGCAACCGGCGAGCATCGCCGCTGCCAAGCCGAGGGCGGCGAGAGGGAAATGACGAATGACGAAGCGCGAATGACGAATGAATGACGAAAAAGCAATGGCGAAACAGCAGAGAGCTTGTCCCATGCCGCTCGTTTCCTTCTTGATGCGCCCTTTCTCATTCGTCATTGTCGTTTCTCTCGTCATTCGGGCTTCATCATTCGTCATTCCGGCGGGCCGCGCGCCCGGCGCTGCCGGCGCCGAGGGAAATAATCTTACAAACCTCGCGGCCGATTGTATAGTTTTGCTCAGACGAATTGCGCGGGGGCGAGGTTCAATAGAGCGGGTGGCATGCCCACGCCGCCGTTGCGTGGGCATGTTCTCCGCCAGGGGAGATCATGCCCAGCGAAAGACGCGCTGGGCATGCCACCCTCATGCGGAAGGTGACGCTATGCGGACGTCATTCTGGATGATCGTCACGACGGTGGCGCTCTCGGCCGCGGCCTGCGGCGCGGAAGATGCGCTCGAGCCCGATCCCCCGCTGCCCGTCAAGTGGGACTTAAAGGCGCTCGCCTCGCCGCCGAAGGTCACGCCCCTGGCCGAGACGAAGGAGCCCGGCGTCCGCGGCATCTTCTACGACGGCCTGCCCTTCAAGGGCAAGCCCACGCGCGTCTTCGCGTGGCTCGGTCTGCCGAAGGATGCCAAGGACCGCAAGGCGCCCGGCATGGTCCTCGTGCACGGCGGCGGGGGCACCGCCCACGCGCGGTGGGTCCGCCTGTGGACCGAGCGCGGTTATGCAGCCATCTCGATGGACCTGTGCGGCAAGGCGCACGGGCCGGCGGAAGGCGCGCCCCGGCGGCACGAGCTCGGCGGCCCCGACGGCTGGGACGCTTCGTTCGAGCAGACCGGCTGGCCCGTCGAGGACCAGTGGCAGTACCACGCGGTGGCCGACGCGATCCTGGCCGGCTCCCTCTTGCGCTCGATGCCCGAGGTCGACCCCGACCGCATCGGCCTGACGGGCATCTCGTGGGGCGGGTACCTCGTGTGCATCATCGCGGGCGTCGACGACCGGTTCCGGTTCGCGGCCCCCGTGTACGGCTGCGGCTTCATCGGCGAGGACTCGTGCTGGGCGGCGAAGCTCAAGCAGATGGGGCCCGAGAAGGCCGGTCCGTGGCTGGCCCGCTGGGACCCCTCGCACTACCTGCCGAAGGTGAAGCGGCCCATGCTCTGGGTCGCGGGCGACCGCGACTTCGCCTACCCCATGGGCTCGCTCCAGAAGTCGTACCTGCTGCCGAAGGGTGATCGATATCTGTCCATCCGTCCTGCCATGCCGCACGGCCACCCGCAGGGCGAGGCGCCGGCCGAGATCGGCGCCTTCGCCGGGCAGGTGATGGGCGGCGGCGTGCCCCTGGCCCGCTGCGCCGGCCAGGGCCTCGGCGGGCGGAAGGCGTGGGCGGTGTTCCAGGCGAAGGCGCCGCTCGTCAAGGCCCAGTGCGTCTTCACGAAGGACGCCGGCCCGTGGCAGCCGCGCAAGTGGGACGTGGCCGAGGCGGCGCTCGACGCGGCGGCCGGCAAGGTCTCGTTCGAGCTCCCCGACGGCGTCACGGTCTTCTACTTCACCGTGACCGACCGGCGGAACCTGGTCGCCAGCAGCGAGCACGTGACGGTCAAGTAGTGTGGCGCGTACGTGTGTATGGCTGTCATTCCGAGCGAGGTCGCCGCGGCGACCGAGTCGAGGAATCTCGCTGTGGTCGTTGCCGCTGGGTCATTCGCACGGCGAGACCCCTCGACTTCGCTCGGGGTGACAGCACGGGGCTGCAACTCAGGAGGCCCGGCCATGCGGAGAATCGTCGGCGGCATCTTCAGCTTACTCTTGGCGAGCGCGGTGGTGGCGGGCGAAGCCGCGCCATCCGTCGCGCCCAGCGTCGGTGTCTCCGGCGGCAAGGCCGCCATCTCCTTCACCGTGGCGGCGCCGACGGACGTCGAGGTGGCGATCCTCGACGCCGAGGGAAAGGTCGTGCGGCACCTGGCCGCCGGCGCCCTGGGCGCGAGAAGTGGGCCGCCCGCGCCGCTCCAGCCGGGCCTCGCCCAGCGGCTGGAGTGGGACTTCAAGGACGACCTCGGCAAGCCCGTCCCCGACGGGCCGCTCAAGGTCCGCGTGCGGACGGGGACGCGCGTGCGCCTCGGCCGGTTCCTCGGCGGCGACGCGTGCCGGTTCGGCAAGCCCGACTCGCTCGCGGCCGACGAAGACGGCAACATCTATATCCTCGGATATGAGGGCAACCACAACCAGAACTTCAAGACCGTGCGCGTCTTCGCGCCCGACGGCCGGTTCCTCCGCACGGTCCTGCCGCTGCCGGCGGACCTGAAGCCCGAGGCCGCCAAGGACGTGGCCGCGTGGGACGAGGCCCGCCGCGCGTTTCATCCGCGCAACCTCGCGAGCACCAACCCCGAGTTCTACGCCTCGACCCTCCTGCACGTGGTCTCGGCCTCGCGCGCGCGCGGCATCCTGCTGACCGACGGCGAGGCGATCTACGCGCTCGACGGGCGCGGCGGCGTGCCCGGCGAGACGTTCCGCGTCCAGCCCCTGTGGCCGAAAGACGGCCGGCTGCCGAACTCCGGCGGCGGGCCGGTCTTCCTCGCCGAGTCGCCCGACGGCATGTGGCTCTACCTCAGCGGCCCGTACTCTTCGCGCACGCGGTACGGCCACGTGGCCGATCCGCGGTTTCCGCCGGGCCGCCTTTACCGGATGAAGCGCGGGCCGGGCGAGACGATGCACGAGTTCGCCACCCTTCCCGTCGCCCCCGGCCGCGACGCCGAGAGCGGCCACTGGACCGGCTTGCCCGACCATTACACGGTTCCGCGCGGGCCGGTGCACCAGGTGGCGGTCGACGCGAAAGGCAACGTGTACGTGGCCGACCGCGAGAACGGCCGCGTGGCGATCTTCGACGACGACGGCAAACCCATCGACGAGATTCCCGTCAAGTTCCCCGACCTTGTGGCGGTGCATCCCACGACCGGCGCGGTCTACGTCATGCAGAAGGACTGCGTGGGGTACCACAAGTTCGGCAAGCGGCTCCTGAAGTTCGAGGGGGTTGACAAACGCGCGGTGCCCGTGGAGGGCCACCAGTTTGCTGAGGAGGGCAACTGGCCCGCGATGGTCCTCTCGACCTCCGGCGGCCGCACGCGGGTATGGGTGACCGGCGTGAACGGCGGCTTGGCGGTGCTGGAGGACGCGGGGGAGGAGTTCCGCGAGGTCGAGACCGCCTTCCGCCCGCGGCCCGAGGCGCAGACAATGTTCGCGCGTCTTGCCGCCGACCCCCTGCGCGAGGAGGTCTACGCCAGCGATGCCGGTAACAGGATATGGCGATACGACGGCACGTCTGGCCGCGAGGAGCTGCTCCAGCGCGGCGGCAAGCCGCTCGCCGCGGTCGACCTCGTGGTCGGCTGGGACGGCCTCCTCTACGTGCGCACGGGCGAAGGTTTCAGCGGGCCGCTCGAGCGCCTCACGCGCGATATGGAGCCCGCGCCGTACCCCGCCACCGGCACGCACGTCCTCTCGCCCTACATCTACAGCCGCTACGGCGTGGGCAATTGCGAGAAGGGTCTCGGCGTCGGGCCGGACGGCCGCGTGTATATCTCGTTCATGTACGAGTGGGCGAAGTACCTGGTGAGCGGCTTCGGCCCGGACGGCCGCCCGCTGAAGGGCGCGTACCTCGAGGGCCGCATGAGGCCCGACCACTACAAGGCCGGCATGCCGAAGGACCTCACGAGCGCGATCATCGGCCCGATCCCCGACGCCTGCGGCGGCATCCGCGTCGATCGCGACGGAAACATCTATGTAGGTCTGCGCGTGTTGCCCAGGGACCTGGCCGCGCCGGAGCCGTTCGGCAAGGACCCGGCGTGGGCGAACTTCACCGGCTGCGTCGTGAAGTTCGCGCCCGCGGGCGGCACGGTGGCGGGCATCCCCGACGGGCCGGAGGCTGCCGCCGATCCGGGCGCCCTGGCGACGAAGGGCAAGGCGGTCATCCAGGGGGCGCTGGCGGCCTACCCGGGCATCGCGCCGTTCAGCGGCGGCGGGTACGGCGGAAACACCTCCGGCTGCGTCTGCCGCGTGCCGCGCTTTGACCTCGACCGTTACGGGCGGCTCGTCTTCCCGAACGCGGTGGCCAGCGCCGTCACGCTCATGGACGGCGCGGGCAACGTGATCCTGGAATTCGGGGCATACGGCAACTTCGATTCGCAGTTTGTGCCGCCCGACGCGAACGACGCACGGCCGCTGGTCGCCGTGCCCGAGATCCCCCTCGGCTGGCCGACCGGCGCCGCCATCACAGAGCGGTATATCTACGTGTGTGACACATACAATCGGCGGATCGTCCGGGTCGACCTGGGCTACGCCACGGAGGCCACTGGCGATGTGCGATGAAGAGGTACGCAAGAGGGCGATTTTCCTGACGCGACGCCCCTGGAGCCTTGGCGCGGGGGGCCTCATGACCCGCTGCGCAGGAAGTCGCTCACCTGCGGCGGAAAACGCACGCGCGCGGCGGGTCAGGAGACCGTACGTGTCTAGCGTGGTACGAGATTGCCGGGTGGCACGGGGAAGCGCCGGGGGGGGGGGGGGGGCGGGGGCACGGGGGGGAGAGGGCAGCCCCGCGCGGCCGGCGGGCGG
>Ga0315273_10004325_pt1 | contig 17388 bp, 13 predicted proteins | sample YL17G02_0_MG_FD_205753 | JGI IMG/M metagenome (GOLD analysis project Ga0315273, IMG submission 205753) | Sediment microbial communities from Yellowstone Lake, YNP, Wyoming, USA - YL17G02_0 | ecosystem: Environmental > Aquatic > Freshwater > Lake > Sediment | place: USA: Wyoming | collected...
CACGCACTACACCTACGTGGCCGAAGAGATGCGCGCCGCCCTGGAACGGCACTGCGGGCGCGAGGTGCGCACCCTGGACCCGACCGACCGGCTGGTGCGGGAGGTGCTGGCGTCAGGCGGACGCGCGGGCGACCAGGGCGACCAAGCGGGGCGGCCGGCCGGACACGCGACGGTCCCGGTCCGCGTGGTGTCCAAGGTGGCCATGGACGAGACGAAGCGGCAGGCGGTGGCACGGCGAATCAGGCGCATGTCGCCTCTGACGGCGGACGCGCTCCTGGCATATACTCGCGTCCCGGAGCTGTTCTAGCAGCCCGTGGTGGAAGTCGCGCACGGGCTGCTAGTAGGGACGAAACAACGGATCCAGAATCGGAAAGTGCAGAAGTCCTGAGGAAACCCATTCCAGGGATCTGCTCTTTCCGTTGTTTCGTCTTCCTGGCAGGCCGTGCAGACTTTCACCACGGCCTGCCAGGAGCGTGTCAGAGTATTGCCCGACACGCTCCTGGTATCGCCGGCTGCGCCGGCAGGGACCGTAGAATCCTTGGGAACTCTCGCGCGAAGCGCGATTACCAGGAGCCCGTCCGGGGTCGCGCGGACGGGCTCCAAGCGAAGCGTCGCCTCAAACCGCCCAGCAAGACGGCGGTTCACCTCGCTTCGCTGGTCGCCTTGTTGGCTGGCCCCGCGAAGCGCGGGGCGTCGACATCTTCCAGGGCCGACCATGGGCCAACGACCACTTGGCCCCGAAGGGGCTCAAGACAGATTCCAGGGCGGTGCGCGAGAACTTGCTTCAGCTGTCGCGCCTCCGGCCCTGGAAGATGTCAAGCGAGGCTGCGCCTCAGACCGCCGAGCATGTTCCGGCGGTGTCCATGTTCGCCTCGCTAGACACGCTAGTTTCTGCGGCCACGCCTTCAGCGTGGCCGGCGAGGTCTTGAAGGGCCAAGAAAGCGGCGCGAATACTTGACTCATTTGCACCGACTTTGGCCCTTCAAGACCTCTAGCGAGAGGCACGAGCGCATGCGGATTCTTCTGCTGACCGGGCCGGGCGGCGACGCTCAGGGGTGGGGCGATCTCCACGTCACCAAGTCGGTCGCGGAGGCGGCCGAAGCTTCCGGGCACGAGACGCGCATCGCATTCATCCACGACGACGCCGACTTCTTCACCGTCATCGACGCCGGCGGGTTCGACATCGTCTGGAGCGCGCTGTACTACATCACCCGGAACGAGAAGTTCATCGGGAAGGGCGACGCCGGCACGTGGGTCGCCGACGTGTTCGACCACCGCGACATCCCGTACATCGGGTCGAACAGCCAGACGATGAAGGATATGATCGACAAGTTCCGGACGCACACCATCCTGTCGGGCGCCGGCGTGCCGGTGCCGGTGCATCATCTCGTGCGGTCGGGCGACGACCTGTCGGCCATCACGTACCCCGCGTTCGTGAAGCCGATGTGCGAGTCGCGGTCGGTGGGGATCTCCGACGACAGCGTGGTGTACTCCGAGGCGGAGCTGCGGCGGCAGGCGGCCTACATCGATCGCGAGTTCAACGAGCCGGCGCTGGTGGAGGAGTTCCTCCCGGGCGACGAGTACACGGTGCTGGTGCTGGGCAACGGCGACACGCGCGAATGCCTGCCCGGCCTGGTGACCGTGGAGGAGAAGCACTACGGGAAGCACAAGGTGCTGCGGAGCGACCTGCGCGGTGTCGGCCTGACGCACATCGTGCCGTGTTCGGGGCCGCCGGCGGAGGAAGCGAAGGTGGAGGCGTCGAAGGCGGCGGACGCGATGGGCTGCTTGGACCACGTGCGCATCGACGTGAAGACGGACGCGTCGGGGCGGTTGCGCATCATGGAAGTGAACGGGATTCCGGGTCTCAAGCCGCACAAGAGCTGGGCGCCGCAGCTCTACACGATGTACCACGGCTCGCCGAAGGGCGAGATGGAGGACTACCGGCAGCTCGTCGCGGCCATCGTGAGCGCCGCGCGGCGGCGGTACGGGATCTAGGCCAGGAGCCCGTCCCAGTAACCCCAAACGGGCTCCTGGTAGTCGCGCTTCGCGCGAGAGTTCCCAAGGATTCTACAGTCCCTGCCGGCGCAGCCGGCAATACGAGGAGCGTGTCAGGCACTACTTGGACACGCTCCTGGGCGAGGAGCGCCATGAGCCGCGTGTCACCGTGTTCCAACTGCGGCAGCACGAACCAGTATCGCAGCCGCAAGCCGGTCAGTTCGGGCGGCGGGCACGCGCCGGTGTTTCTGCCGGGGCTCGGCCCGTGGTACAGCGCCGAGAAGTTCGAAATCGTGGTCTGCGGCGCCTGCGGCCTGACCCGGTTCTTCGCGCGCAACGAGGCGCTGGAGAAGCTGGCGGGGTCGGAGAAGTGGGAGCGGATCTGACGCCGTGAGCGTGTCGAACGGCGAAGGTCTGAGGGTTTGCACGCCGTAGCCTTGCCCGCATGAAACTCGGCGCAAGGCGAAGGCGGGTCGGAGACCAAGGAGACGGTATGTCGAAACTCACGCGACGCGACTTCATCACATCGGTGTCGTCGGTGGCGGCGCTCGGAGCCATCTCGCCGCTGGCGTTTCCCCTCACGGGGCTGGCGGCCGCGCCCAGGACCAAAGTCGTCATCGTGGCCACCACGGATCGCAAGAAGGGTGTCGCCGAGATCGTCAGGCAGCTGAAGGTGGCATCGCCCAGAGGCAAGAGCGTCGTCATCAAGCCGAACTTCAACACCGCGGACACCGCGCCCGGCTCGACGCACAACGACACCCTGCAGCAGCTCATCACCGAGCTGTGGGAGCGCGACGCGAAGGCGGTCACGATCGGTGAGCGCAGCGGGCCGCCGGTCACCAGGAAGGTGATGGAGGACAAGGGCGTCTTCGACCTGGCCCGGGATCTGCGCGCGTCGGTCGTCAACTTCGAGGAGCTGGCGGACGCCGACTGGGTGATGGTCAACCCCGCCGGCACGCACTGGGGGCCGAACGAGCTGGTCGTTCCGCGGCTCATCGCCGAATCGCCCTACGTGGTGTCCACCTGCTGCCTCAAGACGCACGGCTCGGGCGGCGTCTTCTCGATGTCGCTCAAGCTGGCGGTGGGGATGACCCCGAAGAAGCTGATGCGCGGGATGCACGGGGACCGCGAACACATGCGGCGGCGGATCGCCGAGATCAACGCCGGGTACAAGCCGCAGTTCATCGTCATGGACAGCGTCGAGGCGTTCGTGGACGGCGGGCCGTCGAAGGGCACCCGCGTCGCGGCCAACCTCTTCGTGGGCGGCACGGACCGCGTGGCGGTGGACGCGGTCGGCGTGGCCATCCTGAAGGAACTCGGGTCGAACGCCGCGATCATGGAGAAGAAGATCTTCGAGCAGGAGCAGATCCAGCGCGGCGTGGAGCTGGGCCTGGGCATCGCGGGGCCGGAGCAGATCGAGATCGTGGCCGCGGACGCGGCGAGCCGCGAGTGGGCGGCGAAAATCAAGAAACGCCTGGCGCTCGGCTAGACGTCTTGAAGGGCCAAAGTCGTGACGGTTGAATCACGTTCTCACGCACCGCCCTGAAATCTGTCTTGGGCCCCTTCGAGGCTTGCCGTTGGATCGACTGTGGCCAGGGAAGATATCGTCGCCCCGCGCTTCGCTGGGCCAGCCAACCAAGCTCCCAGCGAAGCGGGGTCAACCGCTGTCGTGCTGGGCGATTTGAGGCGACGCTTCGCTGGGAGCCCCATGAAATCGACGTGCGTTCTTGCCGCCGCGTGTGTGGCGCTGGTGGCCGCGACAGGCGCCGCGCAGGTCCGGCCGAAGGTGGCGGTCAACAGCCTGAAGGCCGATGTCTCGTTCCTCTCCTCCGACGCCCTCGAGGGCCGCGCCACGCCGTCGCCCGGCCTGGGCATCGCCGCGGAGTTCATCGCCGCCGGGTTCCGTCGCGCGGGGCTCGAGCCGGCCGGCGACGACGGCTACTTCCAGACCGCGCGCTACGAGGTCGTCACGCCGAAGCTGGAAGGCCTCGAGCTGGTGGTCGAAGCGGGAGGCGCCGCGGTCAAGGCCGACACGGGCAAGGTCGTCGTGCAGGAAGCGGTGGCTGCGGAACTCAGTCGCACGCCCGTCGTCACCGTAACCGACGCCTCGGCGCTCGACGCGCTCCAGCCGGAGCAGGTGCGCGGCAAGGTGCTCGTCATCGATGTGGCCGAGGCGGGCAGCGCCGCCTTCGCGGCGATGCGGCGTCTTCCGGCTCTCGCACGCACGCACGAACCGCGGCTCGTGATCGTCCTGCGGGCAGGCGCCGCGGGAGGCAGTGCGCGGCCGCGCATGCGTGACGCGTCGGCGGCAAGCTCCACGGTGGCCATCCTGGCCGTGTCAGACGCGGCGCTCCGGTCGGCGATTCTCGGAGCCAGGGACGCGACGGTCTCGGTGCGCGTGCCCGCCCCGGGCGTCCAGCCCGTGACGTTGCGCAACGTGGTCGGCGTGTTGCGCGGCACCGACCCGGTGCTGCGCGACACGTACCTGGTGCTCTCGGCGCACTACGACCACCTGGGCATGCGCGCCACCGGCGAGGGCGATTGCATCTTCAACGGTGCGAACGACGATGCGAGCGGGGTGGCGATGGTCATGGAGGCGGGCCGCGTGCTGGCGGCGCGCCCGGAGAGGCCGAAGCGCAGCATCGTATTCCTGGCGTTGTACGGCGAGGAAGCCGGCGGCCTCGGCTCGGCGTACTACTGCCAGCATCCGGCGGTGCCGCTCGCGAAGACCGTCGCCGACATCAACTTCGAACAACTCGGGCGGACCGATGACACCGAGGGGCCCAGGCCCCGCCAGTTCAACCTCACGGGGTTCGACTACACGGACCTGGCGACAGCCTTCAGCCGGGCGGGCAGGGACACCGGGGTGAAGGTGGTGAAGCACGAGCGGAACAGCGATGCCTACTTCGGCGCCAGCGACAACGCCGCGTTCTCGGAGCGGGGAGTGCCCTCGACGACGATCTCGGTGGCGTACGCGTTTGCCGACTACCACAGGGTTGGCGACGAGTGGACCAGGATCGACTTCGAGAACATGGCAGCAGTCGGTGACACGATCGTGCTGGGCGTGCTCCGGATCGCGTCGAGCAAGGAGGCGCCCCGATGGCACACGGACAATCCGAAGGTGGCCCGCTACGTCCGGGCCCGCGAGGGCAAGTAGGCGGCGTGGCAGCCCCCGCAGGGCAGGGCTGAAGCCCTGCCCTCCCTGACACGCCTCACTGCCCTGAGACGATCACGGGCAGGCCGTTCTTCGTGTTGCCAATCACCACCACCTTCGCGTTCGAGCCCCCGTCCACCACTCCCCTTCGCTTGCCGGTATAATCCCCCATCTCACCTTTCGGCTTCATGGAGGTTGTCGCGATGAAAAGGCATCACCTGATTGGGCTCGTCGTGGCCATCGTACTGGCCGTGGCGGGCCAGTCCCTGCTGGGCCAGCAGGCGCCGGCTGCGGCGGGCACGCCGCTCGACGCGCTGCACTTCCGCCAGATCGGCCCGGCCTCGATGTCCGGCCGCATCTCTGATCTCGCGGTCTACGAGGCAAACCCGGCCATCTTCTACGTCGGGTCGGCGCACGGCGGCGTGTGGAAAACCACCAACAAGGGCACGACGTTCGAGGCCCAGTTCCAGGGCCAGGGACTGATGTCCATCGGCGACGTGACGGTGTCGCAGTCGAACCCGGACCTGATCTGGGTGGGCACGGGCGAGGCGAACAACCGCCAGAGCACGTCGTGGGGTGACGGCGTCTACAAGTCCCTGGACGGCGGGAAGACCTGGACGAACATGGGGCTGCGCTCGTCGAAGCACATCAACCGCATCCTCATCGATCCTCGGGACAACAACACCGTCCTGGTCGCGGCGGTCGGCAGCCTGTGGGGTCCCGGCGGCGAACGCGGCGTCTACAAGACGACCGACGCCGGCAAGACCTGGAAGCAGGTGCTGAAGGTGGACGACGACACCGGCGCGAACGAGCTGGTGATGGATCCGACGAACAACAAGATCGTCTACGCCTCCACCTACCAGCGCCGCCGCACCGTGTGCTGCATGAACGGCGGCGGGCCGGGCAGCGGCATTTGGAAGTCCACCGACGGTGGCGACGCGTGGACGCGCCTCAAGGGCAACGGCCTGCCCGACGGCCCGCTCGGGCGCATCGCGCTCGACGTCTCCCGCAAGCGGCCCAACATCCTCTACGCGTCGATCGAAGGCCCGGCGGCGGCAGGCGGCCGTGGCGGCGCGGGCGGTCCGGCGGGCGCGGAGCAGGGACCGGGCCAGGCCGCTGCGGCGGCGCTGGCCGCGGGCGGCCGAGGCGGCGCGGCGACGGGCGTCAGCCCCGCGGCCACCGGGCTCTATCGCTCGGACGACGCCGGCGCGACGTGGCGCAAGGTGAACAACGTCAATCCGCGCCCGATGTACTTCAGCCAGGTGCGCATCGACCCGAACGATCCCGAGATCGTGTACCTGGGCGGCGTGGGTCTGCACCAGTCGTTCGATGGCGGCAAGACGGTCGCGACCGACGTGGCCTCCAGCACGCACGACGACGTGCACGCCATCTGGATCGATCCGTCGAACTCCAACCATGTCCTGATTGGCAACGACGGCGGCCTGGCCGTGTCCTACGACCAGTCGAAGACATGGGTGTTCTTCCCGAACCTGCCGGTCGGCACCTTCTACCACGTCAGCTACGACATGGCGACGCCGTTCAACGTGTGCGGCGGCCTGCAGGACAACTACGACTGGTGCGGCCCGAGCGCGGTGCGCGGCGTGGCGGGCATCGCCAACCACCACTGGGTGACGGTGCAGGGCGGCGACGGGTTCGCCGTACTGCAGGACCCGACCGACTTCCGCATCGTGTTCAGCGAGTCGCAGGACGGTAACATCGTGCGCTACGACCGGGTGACGGGCGAGTCGATGTCTATCCGGCCGCAGGCCGCGCCAGGCGAGCCGTCGCTGCGCTGGCAGTGGGACACGCCCATCACCCAGTCGCCCCACGATCCGAAGGTCATCTACGCGCCGGCCAACAGGGTGTTCCGCTCGCCGGATCGCGGACTGTCCTTTGTGCCGATCAGCCCGGATCTGACCGGCGGCGGCAGCCGCGACGAGATCGTGACGATGGGGCTCAAGGGGAGCGAGATCACGATCTCGAGGAACGACGGCATCGCGGCGTGGCCGACGACCACGACGTTCGCGGAATCGCCGAAGCGGCCGGGTGTGTACTACGCCGGGACCGATGACGGGTACCTCCAGGTTTCGCTCGACGCGGGCAAGACGTGGACGAACGTCATCGGCAAGGTGCCGGGGCTGCCCAAGGGCATCTACGTGTCGAAGGTGGCGCCGTCGCGCTTCGAGGAGGGCACGGTGTACGCCACGTTCGACGGCCACCGGTCGAACGACTTCGAGACGTGGATCTTCACGAGCAAGGACTTCGGCCAGACGTGGCAGCCGATCAACGCCAACCTCAAGGGCGAGGTGGCGCGGACGATCACCGAGGACCTGAGGAGTCCGGACGTCCTGTATCTCGGCACGGAGACGGGCCTGTTCGTGACCGTCGATCACGCGAAGAGCTGGATGCGCCTGAAGGCGAACCTGCCCACCGTGCGCATCGACGAGATCACGCTGCACCCGCGCGATAACGCGATGCTGCTGGCCACGCACGGCCGCTCGATCTGGATCCTCGACCACATCGAGCCGATCCAGGAATACGCGGCCGCGCAGGCATCGACCGACGCCAGGCTGTTCACGCCGCCGCCGTCGTCGATGTTCCGGCGGCCGGCCAGCGATCGGAACTACGAATTCTGGGGCGACCAGACGTTCTTCGGCGAGAACCCGCCGCAGGCGGGCGTGATCTCGTGGTTCCTGAAGCGGCAGGTCAACGAGGTGAAGCTCAAGATCACGGACGCGACCGGCAAGGAGGTCCGCGAGATCTCTGGCCAGGCGCTCGCCAACAGCAACAAGGCCGGCTACCAGGCGGCGTGCTGGGATCTGCGGGTGCAGCCGGGGCCTGCGCCTGCGGGTGCCGCGGCGGCCGCTGCTGCATTCGCGGCCGCTGGCCGCGGCGGTGCGCCGGGCGGTGGCGGTCGAGGCGGCGGCGCGGCCGTGAGCCCGTTCGGCGCCGGGTGCGGTGGCGGCGGCCGCGGCGGTGGTGGCGGCTTTGGCGGCGCGGGCGGCGGCAACGCCGGTCCGTACGTGCCGGCCGGCACCTATAACGTCGCGCTCATTGTCGACGGCAAGACCATCGAGACCAGGCCGATGAAGGTGGCCGTGGATCCCGAGGTCGGCCTCACATCGCTCGAGCGCAAGAAGATGTACGACATGGCGATGGAGATGCACGAGCTGCAGCGCGTCGGCACCGAGGTGTCGAACGCGCTGACGCCGTTCAACACCGCCATGCAGGAACTGGCCAAGCAGGTGGCGAGCAAGACCGATCTGCCGGCAGCGGTGAAGGCCGAGCTCGACGCGGTCAACAAGCAGCTGGCGGCCGTCGTCCCGAAGTTCGCGGCGGGCGGCGGCGGGGGACGTGGCGGTGGGGGCGGTGGGGGCGGCGCAGGTGGGGGAGCCGGGGCTGGTGCGCCCGGCGCACCTGGCGCGGCGGGTGCGGCAGGTGGGGTTGGTAGGGGGGCTGGGGCAGGTGGGGCTGGCGCGCAGGCCGGTGGTGGCCGCGGCGCGGCCCAGCCGGCGAGCCCGATGGCGCGCCTCACCCAGGCCAAGAACGGCCTGATGGGCGGCATGCCGGCCACCGAGGCGGTGATGAAGGCCTACGCGGAAGCGAAGACGCAGGTGCCGGCGGCCATCGTCGAGGCGAACGCGCTCTTCACGAAGGCCGCGGCGCTCAGCACGTCGCTGGCGAAGCACAACCTGACGCTGAAGGCGCCGGAGCCGGTGAAGTTCGTGACGCCGAAGCCGGGGAAGTAGGTGGGGGCGTGGAACGTGGAACGTAGAACGTAGAACGTAAAACGTAAAACGTAGAAACGCGGACCGAATACCGCAAACGGTATGACGGTGGATGGCCTGTCAGGGTGCCCAGAACCATTGCGTCCGGGGCATTCGGTGGCCGTAGAATCCTCAGGGAATTCCGCGCGAAGCGCGATGACTAGGAGCGTGGCTGGGATTGCTCGGCCACGCTCCTAGCTCGGATCGATCACCACGTGGCGGATCTTCTGCCGCTTCCACGTGTAGGTGATGTGCACCAGGCCGTCGCGGGCCTGGATCACCGCGGGGTAGGAGAACTCCTGCCCCGGCTCGTTCTCCAGCACGAGTGCCGGCTTCCACGTCCGGCCATCGACCGATAGCGCGACGCTCAGCACGCCGCGTCCCGCGCTCCAGTTGCCCTTGACGGCCTGCGCGTGGTTGTACACGAGCAGGAAACGGCCGTCGGCCAGCGTCACCGCGTCGAGCCCCGAGTTCGGGTTCGGCAGGTCGAGCAGCGCGAGCGCGCTCCACGTCACGCCGCCGTCGGTGGACTCGGTGGTGAACAGGCGATCCTGCTGGCTGCGTCCGATCGCCTGCAGCCGGCCGTCCTTGTGCCGGAGCAGCGTGGGCTGAATCGCCTGGATCTCGACACCGCCCCTGGGCGGCGCGACGCGCTGCCACGTCTTGCCCAGATCGGTCGTACGCTCGAAGTGGATCGCCCACGACGGCGATTCGGTGCTCGACCCGCAGAGGATGTCACCGCCTGGCAGTTGCAGCGGCTTGTTCTTGATAGGGCCGAGGATGCCGTCCGGCAGCCGGCGCGGCGCGGACCAGGTGCGGCCGTCATCGCGCGACGTCATGAGCATGCCCCACCACGAGGCGGGATCCGGGCCGGCCTTGTAGAAGAGCATCAGCGGCTCGTCCCGCGGCAGGAACAGCACGGGGTTCCACGTCGGATGGCGGCTGCCATTGGGCTGTTTGCCGTTGGCGACCTCGACCGGCGGGCTCCAGCGTCCGTTCACCTGCCTGGACACCCAGATGCCAACCTCCGGGTGCCGCTCGTACTGGCCGCCGAACCACGCGGCGACCAGGCCGGCGGGCGTCTCCACGATCGTGGACGCGTGGCACTGCGGCGTCGCCGGCGGATCGGCGATGAACTCGATGAGCAGGACGGCGCCCTCCTCGTCGTGTCCGAGCGTGCAGAGGAGGCCGACGGCGAGCGTCAACAGGATCAGTCGCTTCATCGCGCCCCGCACTATACCGCAGGCGGCGGCGGGACGCCGAGAGCGGGGGCGCCGGGCTCCTGGAGACGTTCACGCGACGCTCACGACCCGGCCGAAGCACAACTTGAAAAATCATCACCAAATGTGGATAATTCAAGGTATGAAGATCGACAGGCCATGGCACATGACACGGGTCCGCCACCTGCTCAGGACCGCCCCGGTCGTGGCCATCCTTGGCGCTCGCCAGGTCGGCAAGACCACGCTCGCGCGCTCGGTGGCCGCCGCGTGGTCCGGCCCGACGACGCACTTCGACCTCGAGAACCCGGCCGACGTCGCCAGCCTGGCGGACCCGCTGCTGGCGCTCGAGGGGCTCCGTGGCCTCGTGGTTCTGGACGAGGTCCATCGCCGCCCGGACCTGTCTCCCGTGCTGAGGGTGCTGGCCGACCGGACACCGCGGCGCGCGCGCTTCCTGGTGCTCGGGAGCGCGTCGCCGCACCTGTTGCGCCAGAGTGCTGAGTCGCTCGCGGGACGCATCGCCTTCCACGAGCTCGGGGGATTCTCGCTCGAGGAGGTCGGGCGCAGCCACCTCGACCGTTTGTGGCTGCGGGGTGGGTTCCCCTGCGCCTTCCTGGCCCGCACGGAGCGGGAGGGACTGGACTGGCGCCGGGACTTCGTACGCACCTTCCTCGAGCGCGACCTGCCGCAGTTCGGGATCGGCGTGCCCTCGGCGGTTCTCGGGCGCTTCTGGTCGATGCTCGCGCACTACCATGGACAGACCTGGAACGCGGCCGAGTTCGCCAGGTCGTTTGGCGTGTCCGACATGACGGTGCGGCGGTATCTCGACGTCCTGGCCGGGACCTTCGTCGTGCGCGCGCTTCAGCCGTGGCACGAGAACCTCGGCAAGCGGCAGGTCAAGTCACCGAAGGTGTACCTCGCGGATACCGGCGTGCTGCATCTGCTGTTGGGCGTCAACGACTATCCGGAGCTGGTGCGACATCCCAAGGTCGGCGCGTCGTGGGAGGGACTGGGCATCGAGACGGTCGTCACGCGGCTAAAGGCCCGCCGCGACGAGTGCTTCTTCTGGGCCACGCACGCGGGCGCAAAGCTCGACCTGCTTATCGTCCGCGGACGGACCAGGCTGGGCTTCGAGTTCAGGCGCACCACGGCGCCCGCAGTGACGCCCTCGATGCGCATTGCCCTGGACGACCTCAAGCTGACGCGACTCGACGTCGTGCACGCCGGCGAGCGGACGTTTCCGCTGACGCCCCGCATCAGGGCCGTCGCGTTGTCCCGCGTGCTCGACGACCTCACCCCGTTGCCGTGAGGTTGTTCGGCGTCTGTCCCGATGCGACAATCGGCCGCCCGGCTTGCCGGGCGCGCAGAGGCCGCCATGGCACGAGACGAACGCCCGTCGACACGACGTCACCGCGGCTCGAGCGGCGGCAGTTCGTACGGCACGCCTTTGCGCAGCACCTCGTTGGTTCTCTGCGCGGTCAGCGGATACACCGTTCTCACGCCCCCCGGCAGGCGGAAGTCGTAGGGCTCGCCGAGCGTGTACCATCGGTCGCTCGTGATGACGAACGTCCCCTTCGTCCACTCCGGCTTCCGGCGCGAGGCCACGACGACGAAGTCCACGCCGGGCAGTTTCGCCCATTCTCCGGTGTACAGGCGGTCGGGCACCTCGGCGCCCTCCAGCCGCTCGCGCGCCCGGCGTTGCCGCGACTGGCGCGCGCCTCGCCAGGACCCCGACAGCGCTGCGTCCACGCCGGTGAGGATCGGGTCGCCGAACGGGTCCTCTGCCCAGCCCGCGATGGCGCGCCAGAGTCCGGTCACCACGAGGTAGGTGGCCAGCCAGCCGAGAGGTGTGAACAGGATGAAGGCGAAGATCGACAAGACCGAGAAGTGCTGCATCGTCGTCGAGGTGATCCATTCGCCCTTCGAGACACCCCCCCGGAGCTGGTTCGCTGCGACCTCCAGCGTCGCGTTCACCGTGGCGTCGGCGGCGCGCCACGCGTACTCCAGGAATCCCCGGGTGCCGACCAGGAACCCGATTGCGGCCGTGGTGATGCCGGACACCAGCGACAGATGCTCGATGGGCAGGGCCGCGAGCCGGCTCCAGTGCCGCCAAGGGAGCAGGGCCGCCGGGATTGCCAGCAGGGCGCGCGCAATCAGGGACAGCGCCTCGAGGATCACGAAGGGAGGATAGGCTGCAACGGGGCCGCTTGTCGACCGTCGTCTCCAGCCGCGGTGGTTCGGGTATACTCGCCGTACCTGCACTGACTTGCCTTCGCGCCGGGCCGGGTTGGCCCCGGCCCCCACGACTGGACGAGGAGATCGGATGGGTGGATTCTTCGGCGTGGCGTCGATGACCGATTGCGTGACGGACCTGTTCTACGGCACCGATTACCACTCGCACCTGGGCACGCGGCGGGGCGGGATGGTGACGACGAGCGACAGGGGATTCAAGCGCAACATTCACGACATCTCGAACGCGCCGTTCCGGACGAAGTTCGAGGAGGAGCTGCCCAAGCACCGGGGCAACCTGGGGCTGGGTGTCATCAGCGACTACGAGGATCAGCCGCTCCTCATCGCGTCGCACCTCGGTGTCTACGCGCTGGCCACCGTGGGACGCGTGAACAACCTGGACGCGCTGGTCCGCGACGCGCTGGCCACGCGCGGCACGCACCTCAGCGAGTTCAAGAACAACGAGTACAACCCCACGGAGGTCGTGGCCACCCTGATCAACCGGCAGGAGACGCTGGTCGAAGGGCTGCGCTGGGCGCAGCAGCAGGTGCAGGGCTCGTGCTCGATGCTGCTGCTCACGGCCGACGCGCTCTACGCGGCGCGCGACCGGCTGGGCCGCACGCCGATCGTCATCGGCCGTCGCGAGGGGGCGTTCGCGGTGGCGCTCGAGAGCAGCGCGCTGCCGAACCTCGGCTACGAGTTCGTCCGCGATCTCGGCCCCGGCGAGATCGTGCGCCTGACGCGCGACGGCGTGGAAACGGTGGCGCCGCCGGGCGAGCACATGCAGATCTGCTCGTTCCTCTGGATCTACTACGGTTACCCGGCCTCCACCTACGAGGGCATCAACACCGAGGCGGCTCGCAACCGGTGCGGACAGGCCCTGGCGCGACGTGACAACGTCGAGGTGGACTGCGTGGCCGGCATCCCGGACTCGGGGATCGGCCACGCCATCGGCTACGCGACCGAGTCGGGCGTGCCCTACCGGCGCCCGTTCGTGAAGTACACGCCCACCTGGCCCCGCAGCTTCATGCCGCAGGAGCAGCGCGTGCGGGATCTCGTGGCGCGCATGAAGCTGATTCCCATCCGTGATCTCATCGACGGCAGGCGCATCCTCTTCTGCGAGGACTCCATCGTCCGCGGCACGCAGCTGCGCGGCATCATCGTGCGCGTGTTCGACCACGGCGCACGCGAGGTACACATGCGGCCGGCGTGCCCGCCGCTCGTCCACGGCTGCCGCTTCCTCAACTTCTCGCGCTCGAGGTCCGAGCTGGACCTGGCGGCGCGCCGCGCGGTCAAGGAGATCGAAGGCGACGCGAGCCTGCACCTCGACGAGTACGCGGACCCGGACAGCGACCGGTACGGCGCGATGGTCGAGCGCATCCGGGCGCGGCTGGGCCTCACGACGCTGAAGTACCAGCGGCTGCCGGACATGATCGAGGCGATTGGCCTGCCCCGCGAGCGTGTGTGCACGTTCTGCTGGAACGGCCAGGCGCTGCACGAGGGGAGCTAGGGAAGGGTCCGCCCTTCGACTGCGCTCAGGGCGCCGTGAGCTTGCCGAACGGCGAAGGTCCGAGGCCTTGCACGCCGCAGCCTCGAGTGTGGGACCGGCGTCTCGCCGGTCTCGCGTGGGTCTGGCGTGTGGGACCGGCGTCTCGCCGGTCTGGCGTGGGAGGACAGGGCGATGGGCCGGGTGCTGATGGTGGCCCTGGCGGTCTGCGCGGTGGCGGCGCAGGATGCGGGCCAGCGGCCGACGTTCCGGGCGGGCGTGCGGACCGTCGCTATCTACGCGACCGTCAGCGACCGCGAGGGTCGTCTCGTGCCCGACCTCGGCCGCGACGCCTTCGAGGTGCTCGACGACGGCCGGCCCGCCGAGCTGACGGTGTTCTCGAACGAGTCCCAGCCCATCACCATGGCCGTGATGCTCGACATGAGCGGGAGCATGCTCGGCAAGTTCCTGCGGGTCCGCGCATCGACCCTGTCTCTCGTGAACGGGCTGCAGGCCGGCGATCGCGCGCGGATCGGGACGTTCGGCGACGAGGTGGCGGTCAGCCCGCTGCTGACGGGCGACAAGGAGGTGCTTTCGCGCGTCCTGCACCAGGAGCTGTGGCCGGGGGGCGGCACGCCGCTGTGGGCCGGGCTCGACGCCGCGATGACGTCGCTGGCCGGCGAAGGCGGCCGGCGCGTGGTCCTGGTGTTAACTGATGGGATGGACACGACATCGTCGACCTTCTTCCCTCGGTCGCGGTCGCCAGGGGCTCTTCAGAAGAGCGCGATCGACGAGGGATTCATGGTGTACGCCATCGGCATGGAGGGCAGCGGCCTCGAGTCCGGCATCGTGGACATGGCCGAGCAGACGGGAGGCGGCCACTTCGAGCTGAAATCGAACGCCAGCCTGACCGAGACGTTCGCGCGCGTCGTGGAGGAACTGCGCCACCAGTACCTGCTGGGTTTCGTCCCGGCCAGCCTCGACGGCAAGACGCACCGGCTTCAGGTGCGGCTGAAACCGTCGGGCCTCCAGGTACGGGCGCGGAAGAACTACAGGGCCGAGCCCGAGCGGTAGAACCACGCCATGACGACCGGCACGATGCCTCGCATCGGCGTCGCCGCCATCGTCGCGGCGGCGCTGGTGTGCCTGCACCCGCTCGCTGCCGCACGGCCCGCGGGCCCGGTGACGATCCACGTCGCGGTCGAGCGACCCAACGGCACGCCTGTCGCCGGCCTGACGCGCGAGGACTTCAGCCTCTCCAACGAGTCGGGGCCGTGCCCGATCGAGTCCGTGTCGGGCGCCGATCAGCCGATCACCTTCGTGTTGGTGCTCGATCTGACCAGCAGCGTGCAGGGGATGTTCTCCACCGCAAAGGCCGCCGTCGAGAAGTCCTTTCTTTCGAGCCTGCGGCCGTCCGACCGCGCACGATTCGGGGTCATCGCCGCACATCCGATGCTCGACACAGGCTTCGCCGGGGACCGGCGTACGCTGCTCGCATCCGCCCGCCGGTTGTTCAATCTCCCGAACGCGGAGAGGGTCGGCCCGTCGCCCGTGTGGGACGCGGCCGACGCGGCGGTGAGCGCGCTCGAGGCCGAGCCTGGGCGTCGCGCGGTTGTGCTCCTCACCGATGGCCGGGCCACGGGCAACCTGCGCAGCGTCGACGAGGTGGGCCTGCACGCCATTGCCGCCGGCGTGTCGATCAGCATCGTCGGGCTCGCGGTCCAGATGACGATCCCGCAGACGCAGACGACCGCCGCGGTCGTGCGGCCTTCGGTCATGCTTCGGCGCCTGGCCGAGGACACAGGCGGGTCCTGCCTGGCCGGGTGCATCCCGATACTGGACCTGCGCTCGGGCGACCTGGGGCCGACACTGGCCCACCTGGTTCGCGATTTCCACCGGCGCTACGAGATCCGCTTCCTGGCGGGCGAACCGGACGGCCGCGCTCATCTGCTCGACATCCGCGTGAAGACACCCTTCGCCTGGGTTCGTGCCCCACGCGGCTACGTCGTCCGGTCCGCCGCGCCAGGGGCTCTCCACGATGTCTCCACAACTCCCCGGTAGGCTCGGTCCTGTGGAGGTACGGCACCCATGATCCAGAAGAGGTTGGGAGTCATCCTGCTCGTCGCGCTCGCTGGCGGGGTGGCGGCGGCACAGCAGGCCGGGGACTTGCCGGTCAAGGCGCGCATCGACGCCTTCTTCCAGGCGCTGGCCAGCGGCGACGCGGCGAAGTACGAGGCGATGGCGCGGGAGCACTTCGGTCCGGACTTTCTGGCCAGGCGCACGCCCGAGGAGCGGAAGCAGATGGTCGAGCGCGTCCGCGCCGACTTCGGGACGCTGTCGCTTGGCGGTGTCCAGGTGCGCAACGGCACCGCGACGCTCCAGATCCGGGGGACGACCGGCCTTGAAGGCCGCTGCGAGCTGACGTTCGAGGCCGCGACAGCGTCGCGCATCACCCGCGTGGCGATCATGGTCGGAGGACCGGGCGGTGACGAAGGCCCGGGCGGCGCGCCGCCGGCGCCGGTGAACCCGACGATGGCGCCGGCGCAGATGTCGCAGGCCCTGGACGGCTACCTGGCGCCGCTGGCGGCCAGCGACACGTTTGCGGGCGTGGTGCTGGTGGCCAGGGGCGGCAAGCCCGTCTTCGAGAAAGCGTACGGTCTGGCCGACCGCGAACGGCGGGCGCCGATCGCACCGGCGACGCGATTCAACCTCGGGTCGATCAACAAGATCCTCACGAAGACGGCCATCGCGCAGCTCGTCGCGCAGGGGACACTCGCGCTCACCGACACGATTGGCAAGCTCCTGCCCGACTATCCCAACGCGCAGGCGAAGCCGGCAACAGTCGACCAGTTGCTAAACCACCGCGCGGGCATCGCGGACTTCTTCGGCCCCGATTTCGCGAAGACACCGAAGACGCAGTTTCGGTCGAACGCGGACTACTACCGGTTCGTGGCGCCGAAGCCGCTGCTCTTCGAGCCCGGGACGAAGAGCCAGTACTGCAACGGCTGCTACGTGGTGCTGGGCGCCATCCTCGAGCGGGTCTCGGGCCAGCGGTACGAGGACTACGTCACGGAACACGTGTTCAAGCCGGCGGGCATGAATGGCGCCGGGTTCTTCCAGTCCGACCGTTTCCCGTCCGACGTGGCGATCGGGTACACGCGGGAATCACCGCAGGGGCCGGGCCCGCTTCACAGCAACGAGCAGATGCACGGAGCGTCGGGCAGCGCCGCCGGCGGCGCCTACGCGACGGCGGCCGACCTGCTGGCGTTCGACAATGGGCTACGCGAGCGCCGACTGGTGGACGCGAAGATGACGGCCTGGATCCTCGGTGGCGCCGAGGCGGCCGCCGGCCCTCGCGCCATGGGCGACATCGGCATCGCCGGCGGCGCGCCAGGCTGCAATGCGAACATGGAGTCCAACGGCGCGTGGACGATCGTCGTTGTCGGCAACCTCGACCCGCCCAATGCCGTGCGGGTGGGGACGGCGATCCGGCGCGCGCTCGGCATGTAAAGGGGTCGGGAAAAATTAGGCTGGATCACA
>Ga0315273_10004326_pt1 | contig 17388 bp, 8 predicted proteins | sample YL17G02_0_MG_FD_205753 | JGI IMG/M metagenome (GOLD analysis project Ga0315273, IMG submission 205753) | Sediment microbial communities from Yellowstone Lake, YNP, Wyoming, USA - YL17G02_0 | ecosystem: Environmental > Aquatic > Freshwater > Lake > Sediment | place: USA: Wyoming | collected...
CATCCCGAACTTTGACGTTAGTAAAATCTCCATAGTAATCCCGCCGCCGCCGCTGGTCACGCTGCCCGGCGCTATTCCCCCGGTGCCGACACTTGAGATACCGCCTCCGGTTGACCCTATCAGCGTCGCCTATCCGCCCGAGCCGATACTTGAATGGCTGACGCTGCCGGATGTTCCAAACATCACCCTGCCTGTCTTTGACACGCTGCTGACACTGGAAGACCTTCCTGACCCGGTTGTTTCGGATATTGACCCTGGGCAGCTTGTGTACGGCAGCCCGCTCATGGACGCGACCAGGGAACAGCTCTTTCACTCCATCGTCGTTCAGGGCACCGGCATCAATACAGAGATTGAGGATGCTCTTTTTAATCGTGAGCATGAACGCGCGGAGCTGGCGCGGCAGGAAGCCCAGGATAACGCCGCAAGCGAGTGGGCGGAGAAAGGGTTTTCCCTTCCCGATGGCGCACTGGCAGCGGCCCTGCTGAACATTGAAATAGAATATCAGAATAAGCGGCTGGACGTTTCCCGCGACATTATGATGAAGGCGTGGGATTTGGAACAGCAGAATATCCACAAGTCGGTTGAGCAAGCGGTTATCTTTGAGAACAACCTGATGAACTGGACGAACGAAGCGTCGAAGCGCACGCTGGAGGCTTCAAAGGCTGCGGCACTGGCCGGCATCGAAGTGTATAAGGCCCTCGTTTCGCGGCAGCAAATTACCATTGAGGCGTACAAGGCCCGCGTCATGGTATATGAGGCGGACATCAAAAAAACAATGATGGTAGTGGACATCTACAAGACCGAAGTGGATGCGGTCAAGGTGGCTACGGAAATCAACCAGGTACGTGCCGACATCTATAAAACGATGGTAGGCATTGTTGAGCTGCAAGTCAGGGTTTACCAGGCGGAGCTTGAGGCACGAAGAATATCAATGGAAATTGAGAAGGCGCGGATAGACGCCTTCAAGGCCCAGGTCGATGCCTACATCGCGGAAGTGAACCTGGCAACCGCTCAGTATGTTATGTACGGCGAACAATGCAAGGCCGAGAAAACCAAAGCAGAAGTTTACGCGACGGAAGTGGATGCCTATAAGACCCGCGTTGAAGCGGCGAAGATTGAATACAGCGCGGAGATAGAGCGCGTGAACACCCTGGTAGAGCTGAACAAGGTTTACACTCAGGTTTATGCCAGCCAGGTCGAGCTATACAAGGGCAAGGTTGCGGCAGAGTCAGGGCGGCTGGATGCGCTGGTGAAGGAGTGGGGTATCCATGCCGACATCTACAAGACGAACACGGCGGCCTACGAAGCGGCGGCCCGCGTTGACCTGGGAATGATTAGCGCCCGCATTGACCAGAATAAAATAGAAGCGGACATCGCGCTGAAAAACGCTGACCTGTATATCACCAGCTACGTTGAAAACAACAAGCTGAAAATAGCGGCAATGGATGCTATGACGCGCTGCGCCTCGCAGTTGGCGGCAAGCTGCATGGCCGGACTATCGACATCGGTAAACCTGAGCGCCAGCGGCAGCATGAGCGGCAGCGTACAGGATAGTTGGTCAAATAGCTGGGGGCACAATGTTTCTCAGCAATATTCACAAAGTCTATCGCAAGCAACGCAGCAGTCTAATTCAGTAATAAACACAAGAAGCAACGAGGAAACCATCAACCATAATTATAACCACATAATAGAATAGCCTAACCATCAAGGAGAACAATCATGGCGACATCAACGCAAATAAACGAGCTGGACAAAAACATCCAGGCGGTTAAGGCTGCTGGCCCGCCCTCCAGCTCAATGCCGCCATTAGTCAGTTTCCCGATGGCTGGAAACATTAACAATATGTCACGCCGCTTTGACAACGGCTTTGCCGCGCCCACTCCGACAATCAATGCGGAAATGAGGCCATCGACGTATGCACCGCCGAGAGGGGTAGTTCCCGAACCCGGCCCTGACCTTGTTACTTCTGGAGCAAAGGCGTTTGGAGCGGCAGCACGTCTTCCCGGTGCCGTCGTTTACGACGCAATGCAGGGAGCTGGCAAGGCTGCTTTTAATTATGGAATAAACCCGGTTGTCGGCGCTGCTACCGGATATAAGTTTGCCGACAAACCGTTCGTTTCGGAAACCGGGGCAGAGCTTGATAGGTTCAAAAACAACATGGCTCCAATAATGGAAGCGGCGGGAGCGAAGAAGATACCAGGGCCGCCACCAGGGGCAATAAGCGACCTGGCAATGTCAGACACCGTGCGCGGAGCGATGGAAGCTGGCCGCCGGGGGCAGGAAGGCGTTATTCCTGATTACCTGAAAGCTGGGGCACCGCAGCCGGGCGGCGCAGGAAACACCGCTTCGACATTAACGCCTCACGAACAATGGATTGAAGCGTTTGCAAGCAACAAGTTTCAACGGCCTATAGAAATGAAGATGCCCGAGGGCCTGATGCACATTTCAACGGACGGCGCAAAAGCAAAAACCATCTACGTTCCTACCGGCACCGTTCGGCCTGAATGGAAATCGGCATTGCCGAAGGGTATAAAGTTAGTTGAATACAACCCCACGGCGTCCTACCTGAAAGACCAGGGAGCGCCCGCTGGGCCAGGCGGCGTTGTCAGCCCTCCAGGCGGCACACAAAAACTTGGTGCTGACGGCATGATGGAGATTAGCAAGCAGCTTACAAAACTTGCAAACAATAACGGCGTTGTCGGCGGAGCATCTGCTGGCCCTACCTATCACGGACAGCCGTATGCAGAAGTTTTCGGCAAAGACTACAGCCCGGCAGACCCAGGACTTCCTCCGCCCGACCGTTCTTCGTCAGACATGGCGAGAGAACACATGGCGAAGTTAGGCAAGACTATGGATTTTCTCCTTGAGAAAGCGAGAGAGGGCCGGCTGATGGCTCCAGGGGCAGATTTGCTAAGCAGTATGACGAGAGAGTATAACTCTCTTTCCAGCAACGACCAGACCAATTCTACCAACATAAGGAAGGTTGCGGTGGACGAGTCGTTAGCGCCGTCGCAGCGGTTCGCCAACTACGGTTCAACCAGCGCTCAAATGCAAGCCGCAGGGAGAGAGAGTGGAGGCAACAAGGATTACACGACACTGAACGCCGTTGTTAATGGATACACTAAGGCGTACCAAGAAATACTCAAACAGGACTTAGGCCCCGAGGTTGAGGCGCAGAAGCTAAAAGCGCTGCAAGAAGTTTATGCCCCGCTGTTTGACCAGTTTGGCGGCGGTAAAGCTGGCGGCGGAGAACCTGCGGAGCCAGGAGTGTCAGGACAGCGCGGAAAGTTCAAGTCCAAGGCCGAGGCAAGTAATTATTACAGGGGCCTTTATAAAAACCTGAGCCCGAAACAATTAAACTCTTTTATTCAGCAGACATTTCCTGACCTTCCGTAGCGGAGAGTGTGATGCCATATCCTTATGAAGAAGAAAACCCGGTAATAACCGACCCGTTCACCGGAAAGCAGATTGACACTTCGCTGCCGGTTGAGAAAGCTCCTGCGCCCGTCGAAGGCCCCACGTTTACAGACGACGAAGAAGCCGTGAAGTGGGCGGTTGAAAACGACCCGCACAAACCGGCCCCGCCGGAAAAGAGTTTGTCAGAGAAACTGTTTGCGCTGCCGGAGCCCGTCGTTCCTCCGCCGATACCAGCGGAGCCATCTAATCGGCTCAACCCGGTACTGCCCGAAACTACCCAGCCCTCAACGCCGGAAGAACCCCTGCCGAAGTCACGGTTCGGCATAGTCGGCGATATTGTATCGGGCGCTGCTGCGGCAGTAAAAGACGTTCCTGAAATGGTAACACGCACCATCCGCGCTGCGACGCCTAATGTCGGCGGATACGAGGATTATGGTGCCGCCCCCGGCAAAGAAGATACGGGCGTCGTGACATCTGCTGTCAAGTCGTTCGCAGCCGCAGAAGAAAAGTTCCCTACTCTTTTTAAGCCCTCAGAAGAAACCATGCAAAGCGAAGTGCGCAGGTCATTCTATGAGGGCGTCCGAACTTTAGGGCCATCCCTGACCACGGCATTTCTCGGCAAAGCCATAGGGAAGGGATTGTCTTATTTGATACCGGGAGCCGGTCAGACCCAGCTTGCCTTAGAAGGCTTGCAGATGGCAGGGCAGGGAATTGCCTCTATCCCGTTTTACGGCGCAGAGCTTGACCGCTACATGGAAGAAGCGAATAAGGCTGGAATGAGTTTTTGGGAGTCAACGCCAAGAGCCCATGCTTCGGCGCTCATTGAGTGGGGAGTTGAAAGTTTAGGAAGTTATCTGCAAATGAAGATGTTTGGCTTTGGCGAAGGGGCCATAGGGGCGGCAGCTAAAGTGGGGGCGTTCGGAGAAAAGGCCGGAGCGAAGTCAGTTGCCCAAATGCTGAAAAACAGCCTGGGGCTTACTGTCGGTCAGTGGATTAAAGGCCAGGCAGTAGATATGCCGTTTGAAGTAGTTACGGAAATGAGCCAGCAGTACGGAGAAGCCTCGTTACGGAAAGGCCAGGGCATCCCGACCGAAGACCCCTGGGAGTCTGCCAAGTCCGTTATCGGCCCTATCATGGTTTCTACCTTAATCGCCGGAACGGCATCGTCAACGATGGACGCTTACACGCGCAGGTATCTTCGCCAGGCCCTTGCCAGTAAAGACGCGGCAATCGAGGACAGGATAAATGCGGTAAGCCAAGTGGGGCAAACGATGGACGCAGCAGACCCGCTGATGGGAGCTGCATGGCGTGACGCGACGGTGCCCTTTCTCAAGAGCGGCGACCCCATTCCGATTGACCTGAACACGTTTGACTTCATCGCCAAGTACGGCAAGAACGAAGCCGAGAACATGGCTTCTGACGCAAACGACCCGCTCCTTCCGCCGAAACGTCCTCCTGACGACGGCAGCGGCGGCGCTGGAGTCATAAACCCCATGCCGCCTAACGTGCCTGGCCCTGGCGTAGCTGGCGCGATGATAACCCCGCTCCCCGGCGAAGCATCTGATATGTCCGGCAGCGCCAATCCGGTTGTCAACATACCGCCAGCGGTAGTGCCTCCAGCGGTAGTGCCCGAAGCAGCGGCAGCAGTAGTGCCCGAAGTAGCCGCGCAGCCGGCATTGATACCGGAAGCAGCGGCAGCGGCACCGCCGGTTATTAATGTTGAGCCAGAAACAGAGGAATTAAAACGTATTGGCGGGCTGAAAGGCGTGCTGGGAGAGGCGGAAATAAAGGCAGGTCAAAGGCTAAAGCCAGACATAATCCCTACCGCTGCATCAAAAGACCTGGCCGCAGGAGAGCGCGTTTTTAATCGCTTTACCGGCCTAAAGGGTACGGTAGAGAACATCGACGCGCAAAGGGGAATATCAAGGGTAAAATGGGATGATGGCTCGATTTCTCCCCATGACAACTTTGCAAGCCCCATTATCAAGCTGTCGGCAGCACAAGACCACATAGCAGCAGAGGCAGCAGCCGCTCCGGTCGCAGAGGAAAAGAAAGCCATGCTCCCCGAAGTTCCTCTATCTCCAGAGCATCCAGCAATTAAGTCGCTTATTGACCAGGGAATTATTGAACATAAGGGGATACAGGACATCGGCCCTGAGCTTGCCAAAAAGAGAGGCTGGAGCCGACAGGGCGTGAACGTATTCAATATCATTGACCCGGCCCTTGCCGAAAGAATGGGCACGGTTCCCGGCTCGACCGTGTGGGAAACGAACCCGATACTGCAAGAGTTTGTCAATGAGCACAATATAGCTCCAGAAGCAGCTCCAGCGGCTCCGGTGGCCCCGGTGACGGAACAGGCTAAAATAGATGCCCTGGCCGAAAAGATGGCTGCCGGGAACAAAGACTTCTCGCCCGAAGAATTGCAGCTCCAGGCCAACAATCCAAAGGAAGTTGAGGCATCCTTAGCCGCCATAAAGAAAGCCGCAGAGGGAGTGGCTCCAGCGGCCCCGGCAGCAGCAGCAATAGAAAGCATCCCTGAGATTGACGCCTATGTAAACGGCATCCAGAATAAGAATAAAAAAGAGTACGCCAGGGCATACAGCGATTGGGTTATCGGCGGGCACCAGGGCGAACAGCCGGTACGGCCCGAAGGCATGAGTGTCGTCGCGCAGAGCATGGTAGAGAACCAGGTAGGCGGCATCCTGCAAGCAAAGAGAGGCGTATCGAAGAAGATGGCTGACCTTCCTCTCCATGAGGCAGGGCTGCCCACGTTTAAAGAACAGGCACAGATTGACCGTTTCGGTAAGGTTGCAAGCCTTGCGGAAAAGGCCAAGGTATTGAACGGTTTGCGGCGCTGGGATGTTGTCAAGGAGTCGCTACGGGCAGAGATTTCAGGGGAGGCAGACCAGCGTGCCTTTGACGAAGTTGACGCCCGCTTTGAACAGCGCCGGAAAGCTATCGAGCTATGGGATAAGAACTACGCCGATAAAATGGCTCATGCAAAAGAAGCACCCCAGGGAATAGGGGCAGCGCAGGAAGAAGGCCGCCAGCTCTCCCAGGAAGCGATAGACCAGCTCTTAGCCCTACCGAAGACTGAACAGGCTGCCCCGAGCGGCAAGACCAATACCGCGCTGCGGCAGCGGATATTGAAAGAGCTGACCGGCATGGATGTTCCCGCGTCCAAGGCTGGCTCCCGAGCGGTTTACAATGCGCTGGCGAAGGCTGCTGGGATAGATATGAGCCAGGCCAGGGCCATCGTTGAAGTGGAGAACGGTATCAGGGAATGGCTGAAAGGCGGCGGCAAGCCCGCCAAGGCCAAGCCAGCGGTGGAAGCGAAGAAGGAAGCGCCCGCAGAGAAGGTAGAGCCAGAAGCCAAAATTGAGCCCTCAGAGGCCAAAAAAGCGCCCGCAGAAAAAGAAGAAAAACCGGCGCACGAAGACGTAAAGGCACGCGACGCCGAGATACAGGATGCCGCTCAGAAGGGCAGCATTATAACGATGCGGCAAGACGAGCTGACGCTTGACCCTGACAGGTTCCAGTTTAAAACCGAGATTGGGGAAGGCGGCGCTGACAACGTGCTGCAACGGGCAACGCACTTCTCGACCGATTATAAGCAGTTAATCGTGGTGTGGCGTGACCCGGCAGACGGCAAGGTATATGTCGTTGACGGGCATGGGCGCGTAAACTTAATGCGGCGTACCGGCTTTAATGAGGCTGTTCCGGTTGCGTTTTACTCTGAGGCCGAGGCTCCGACCGCAGCAGATGCGCGGTTCAGGGGAGCGATGAACAACATCGCAAACGACAAAGGCACTGCCATTGATGCGGCCAAGGTATTCAGGGAGGCCGGTATCGGCCCGGTAGAGCTGAAAGACATCTATGGCCTCACCATGACGAACGCCAAGGCCAAGCAGGGTTCAGCGCTGGCGAACCTGGACGACTATATCTTCCGGTTAGTGACAATCGGCCAGTTTCCGCTTGAGCGGGCCGTTGTAATCGGCGAACAGGTTGCGCGGCACGAAGACCAGATGGTAGTAATGAAACAGATTGAGGCGCGGGAGAAGAAGGGCTTAAAGGTTACGAACGCTGTCCTGAAAGAATATATCGACCTGGCAATAGGAAATCAAAAAGTAAAGCATACGCAGCCGACGTTGTTCGGCGTGGACGAGTACGAGGAAAACATTCTGTTTGAAAAGGCGCGGATTAGCGCCTACATCACAGAGCGGGTAAACTCAGACAAACGGCTGTTCAGCGCAGTAAGCCGCAATGAGGGAGTTTTAGAGCGGGCCGGGAATGTTCTTGCGAAGAACACAAACGAAAAGATAGTGTCTGATGCCCAGCTTTTTCTCCAGATGTATCAGGTAGAAAAGAACCTGGGAACGATAGACGCACAGCTTGACGAGTTTGCCATACGGCTCAATCAAGGGGAAAAAGCGGAGGATGTTTATGGAGAAGCCTATGAAAAAATCAAGAGTTTTATACAGTCAAAAATTGATGCAACGGGCGCAAAAGGCGCGGGCTCACCGTCTGCTCCTGGGGTCAAAACGGGGGCTGCTACTTACACGGCTGCAAGAACAGCAGCAGAGCCAAGGAGCACCCTCGAAATCGCCCAGCTTAAAGAGGCCCTCGGCTTCGAGCTAAACGAAGAAGAACGGCTGTTTCTTGAACAGGTAAAGCCAAAGGAGCCGAAGAAGAAAAAAGTCGCCGCTCTGCCCGGCGGCGCACTGCCAGGACAGCAGCGCCTATTTACCGTACAACCGGAACTTCCCGAGCTGGTGCGCAAAGGGCAGGAGTTTGCGTTCCCTAAGCCTAATTCCGCAGAGCCGACGCCGACACAGCAGACTATCGACAAGGCCATAGAAGAAGTCCAGCAGGAAGCTGTCGCAGACCTTGCGGAAGAAAAACTCTATGAGAACATCATAAGTGACCAGACCGGCGAGTATCTTTCTTATACGCCGCGCGTCAACAATTCCCGCGACGCGGCCCTGGTAGGATTAGCCAATCTCCGCGACCGGGCTCAGGAGCACGCCATCCTCATTGTCAACGACGAAAAGGGCGACACCCTGGCAATCTATCTGCACTCAATCGGTGCCTCGGCAGAAGCGGCCATCTATCCTAAGCACTTACTCAGCTTTGCGCTGAACATCCCTGGGGCGGCAGAAGTATATTTCGTTCACAACCATCCTACCGGCGACAACGCCTTGTCTTTAAAAGACAATACTTTGCACTCAGTGCTATTTAACGTATTTAAAGGAAGCGGCATTGACTATGCCGACACTATTTCCGTCGGAGAAACCGGAGCCGAGTCAATGGCCATGGGTATGCTCGCAGACATACAGCCGGCAGAAAGCCCGACAGTGCGGCTGCCGGTGTTCCAGCGTATCAAGACGGGCCGGACAACCGAGGAACAACTGACAACCCCCGAACAAGCCCTTAGATGGCTTGAAGGAAGACTGCCTAATGGCGGCATCCTTCTTCTTTCCGTGAAGAACCGGGCGGTTGCCATCGCTCCGTTCAGTAAATGGGATACGATACGCGGCGAAATGCAGCGGCAGATAATGAAGCACGGCGAAAATGCAGACGCGATGCTTGTTTACAGCCCGCTGCGGATGCTTACCCCTGACGAGCTGCTAAACATTAAGCGGTTTGCTAATGCGAATAACTTCAAGCTCTTAGACATTGCTGACCGTGACGGCGACCATATCCAGAGCCGATTAGAGAGCGGCTATCTGCCGACAACCGATGAACTTGTTTACTTTTCATTAGACAACAATCCGAGGAACAGCATTTCCAGTCCGGCCAACAGGAAGATGGCGGAAGAATTATTACAGCGCTCTAACGTCAGGACGCCGGTTATCCTGGTGGATAAGCAAAGCGAGCTGCCGCAGCGGATACTTGACAGGATGGGTAAGCCGGGCCGCGTGAAGGGCGTCTATGACCCGGTGACAAAAAGCATCTACGTCGTCCTGGGAAATCACGAGTCCGTCCGCGATGCGCTTATGACCACACTGAAACATGAACTGGTTCATGCCGGATGGCAGCGGGCGTCGTCACGGCTGCTGACCGACAAAGGTTTGCGCGAGGACTATAACGCTATCCGCGCCCAGCTTGCCAAGGAAGCGGGCATTGCCTTAGACAAGTTTACTGATATTGATTTTCAGGAAATGGTTGCGGAAATCGGCGCGACATCTAACCATCCGATGCTTGACAAGGTTATCGCGTTCTTTAGAAAGTTGATGCGCGTGCTGGCTCCGAAAATGACCTTCTCTGACCACGAGATACGGGCCATCATTGCGAACCCCGCCATTGCGCAGGGCAAGGGAACGGACAAGGGTAGCTACGTGCTGCGGGAGAGCCCGGCATACTCCAAACGTACCTATGCCGAGCCCTGGTACTCACAGGCGCAGCGCGTCGCAACTAATAACCTGAGCCAGATGCCGACGAAGGCGCAGTCGATAACGAACTGGATGCTCAAACAGGGCGTTAAAAACGCGGAAATGAAGTGGATGGGCCTCTCTAAGTGGCTGGATGAAAACGCTGCGGACGACGGGAGCATCGACCGAAATAAGGTTGCGGAGTTTATAAACAGCCATCGCGTGAACCTTCAAGAGTCCGCGTCTATGGACGCTAATCAGACGGGCATGATGGATGTCGTTGCTATCATGGAGCGCGTTGAGCCCTGGATGGCGAAAGAAGTTGAAGACAGAATGAGCGTGGGCCGGTACATCGACTCGCAGCGCACAATGGAAATCTTCCTGAACCACAATGCCGACAAGCTCTCAAAGGGAGAACGCGCGATAATAAACGACTCTTTCCAGCAGATAGAAAACAGTTACTACCGACTTAACTTTGCGCCAAAACACGAACGATGGACAGAGCCCGGCGGCAAGGATTATAAGGAAATTGTGATATGGGATAAAGAGGTTGCTCCCTACCGGCCAGACGACGTTCATTTCACTGACATCGGCGGCGGGCGTGCCCTGGTGTGGATACGGGCGAAGCTGCGAACCGACCGCAACGGCAACCAGGTTTTACATATCGAAGAAGTACAGAGCAAGCGCTTTCAGGATGCGATTGAACGAGGCGGTTTCCGTGGCGAGGTTCCACAAGTAGGGAACGAGCTGCCGGAGAATTATAAGATTGTCAAAATAGACAAGATTGCGCCGGTTGATGTAGGCCATCCAAACGGAGAGAGGGCATCTATTATCAACTGGCAGCTCACCGGAAAAGATAGTTACGCCATATCGTACTACCTGTATAGCCCGCCAACCGCCGCCAACAGGGAGCTGACGAGAATAAATGAAATATCGCGTGGAGGGGAGTTTAAGGAATATGGGTTAGGCAAGGCTGACATTGTTAAGAAGTACGGACAAGCGGTGTGGAATAACATTGAGCGCGGCCAAAACGCTTTCAGGGGCGACCCGATAGGTTCCTGGGGCGATATGTCAACCAACGACAAGTATATTCTCTATAAAGACGGAACGCGCCTTATGACCGGAGCGCAAACAACGGAGGGCCTTGCGCGGTGGCAAGGATTAAAGGACGCCGTTAAAGACCGCATGGAGAAGAACGAGGCAAGGCCGCCGGCTGCACCCTTTGAAAAGAACTGGCATGAGGTAGGTGTTAAGCGGGCGCTGCGCTATGCAGCAGAGAACGGCATCCCGACCGTGACCTTCTCAACCGGACAGGCACAGATTGAACGCTACGACCTGCGCAACTATGTTGACGAAGTGCTGGTAACGGCGACGATGGAAACTTCCGCCACTTCCCGGCTGGGAGAATATATTAAATACCAGGTAATTTTAAACAAGGACGGCGAGCGCGTGGATAAGCATACCTTCTCGACTACCGAAGGCATGACTGATACGCTGGGAAAATCACTCACCAAAAAGATACTTGTCGAACTCGGGCCGCTGGAAACCGGCGTTGAGAAAGCCGCCGCAATAACGGGCGACGACCTGAACTTCGGCGGCGAAGGAATGTATCGGTTCTATGACGAGATAATCCCGTCATTCATAAACAGCTATTATAAAAGCAATGGCTGGCAGGGAGAAGTAACCCCGACCGAGATTGACGTGAGCGAAACAAGAACAGGGCTCATGCGGCATCGCTATGTAGGCCCTAACTACACGGTTGACCAGCTTGTTGCGGGATATGAGAAAATGTCGAAGTTCGGCATGGCTAATTTAATGGTTTCTCCGTTCACTGGAAGGGAAGGGGATACGGCTTATAATCGGTCACTTCTTTTAATTCCGCTGCAAAAGATTATATTAGAGCTAAGACAGTTTCCTGACCACAACCTTGCAACCGCCATGCTTAGCGAGGGAACACACTCGCTGGCTGAAATGTTCGGCGGCAAGCTGGAGCCGATATACGAACCCTCTTTCCAGGTTGCTCATTCAATAGACATCACTCCTGAAATGGCCGAGTCGGTACTGTATAACGGCCAGCCGATGTTCTCCGTCGAGCGAGAGTCAGACGACCTGTTTGACCATGCTAACGACGAAGCATCCGGCAAGAGCGAACAGGCCCGACGGATTGATGCGCGTAAGGTTGAAGACAACCCCGACGACATCCAGGCGATTGACGAAGTGTATAAGCTGCGGCCCTGGGAGGACTTCATCCTTCGCTATGTAATGAAGGACGGCAGGTTTAACGACCAGAAGTTCTTTGATGAAACCGGCATTGTCATGCGCACTAAAGACCACAAGGATTTAAGCAAGTGGCTGCGTCGCCTGACAACCATGCAGGACTTGGCAAGAAACCATCCAGAAATGCAAGCGCTCTTTGAAACGCAGAAGGAGCGCGTTGCGCACGCGAACCAGCTCTCCGTTAAAGACGGGCATGAAACTAAGGCTTATTTCTCGCTGCCGAAAGAAAGTGCGGCAAAAGTGAATAAGGCCCTGGACTGGAGCGACGCAAAGAACCGGCGCATATCAAACAAAGACCTGAAAGAGAAGTGGGGCTTGAACGAGGCTGAGGTTAAGGCTTATTGGGCGGTGCGCGAGAACCTTGACAAGAAGCGCGACTTCATTGTTGAGAAGATGCTGGCAGACATATCCCGCGACGTTGATAAGATTATGGCTGCGGAAATACGCAAACAGCTAAACAAGCGCAATGATGCGGTCACGCGCGGAGGCGATGCTGCGGCTGCCGACGAAAAGCTCATTAGTTTCCTGAACGGCCTGACAAAAGAGGTTGAAGTAAAGAAGGATACGCTCCTGTCAAAAGCAGGGGATATGGAAGAAGTTGCTATCTTTGACGATGCCCATATTCAGCAGGTTCTTGCAATCGCTGATTGGGCGGACGCACGCAGGGCCTATATGCCTCACCAGTGGAAATCTGAGTGGGTAGTGCGCGTGCAGATGAAAAAGAAAGACGCAACAGACAAGACGGAGAAGGCCGTTGTCCATGAGTTTGAAGTGCCCTCAAAGATGGCAGAATACCTGCCTACCAAGTCGTTGCGCGGCAAGGCCGCTCAGACTGCGGCGCGGGATGTTGTGATACAGCGGCTCGGCAGCATGGCCGGTGTCGAGGATGTGCTGGTAATCCATCAAACCGATTATCCGGTGGATATGTTTGAAGGTGTGCGCGGCGCGGCGATGAACAATATCGTAACCCAGGCGTTCGAGAAGTACGACAGTGAAATGGACGACGAGGGCGGGCTGAAAGACCTGGGCACCATCCGCGAGGAAATAAAGAAACATATCCAGGAAATGTATCTGGCGCGTGGCTGGGGCCGACACTTAATCCCCAGGAAGGGCACGCTCGGATACCGCACTGATTTTGAGAACATCCTGCCCGACTACATGAACGGCTTCAATAACTTTGTGGCGAAAGGCGAAGCGGCAATAAAGTTCGCTGACGATATGAAGGGTATCAACGCAAAGAACACGCCGCAGATGTGGACGCACGCGAAGGAATATATCTCAGATATGTTAGGCGCGTCAGAGGGAGAGGCGGGCTGGTACAAGACGGCAGTGGGCACCTGGTTCCTGGGGCTTGACGTAAGCGCCGCAGCGCTTAACATGACGCAGAACTGGACACACGCAAACGCCCTGCTGAAAGGCTTGAAGGCTTCCGGCTCAACAGAGAGCGAACTTTATCGGGCAATGGTTGATGTTTATAAAGAGTATCGGGCGGCACGAAAAGAAGGGCGGCTACGTTACACTTTTGATACTACCGTCCTTACCCTCGACGAAGTGCGGGCCTTTAGGGGGGCGTATGAAAGCGGTACGCTTGACCCGCAGATGTTCGGCGAGATTGTCGGGCTGCATAAAGACAAGATTTACGACAGGCAGGAAGTCTACGATAGCATTAAGCGTAAAGTTTTCATGGCGTTTACCGGCTCTGAAAGCTGGAACAGAATGAGCACGTTCCTGGCTGCGTATCGCAGGGCAACAAAAGCGGGCCTTGCAAAAGAACTTGCCGTAGCGAAGGCGACTGAGATAACCGAGGGAGCGCACTTTGTTTATGGCAAGAGCAACCGGCCCGAGATAATACGCAAGGCTGGATGGATAGGGAATATGGCCTATACCTTTATGACCTATCCGGTGAACAATATCATTTTCTTAAAGCACCGGATACAGGATGTTATGTCGCCGACCATGAGCAGCCCTGACAAAAAGACGGCATTAAAGGTTATCGGCGCAAACCTGGCGGCCCTGTTTGCTTTCGGCGGCCTCAATGCGCTGCCTTTTTGGTTCCTGGGCAAGCTGGCTTACTCCATCTTCACTGACCCCGAGGACGACTACGAAAAGCTGCTGCACAAATACCTGGGCAAGTATCCGGCACGCGGCATTGTGCGCGGACTGCCGGCAGTGTTCGGCAATGATTTAAGCTGGCGCGTTGAAGGCACCGACATCCTGGGGCTTCCCGTCGGCGCGTCCATCGCAAAGCAGTTTTATCAGAAAATAGGCAAGGCGCAGAAGGCCGCCAGCGAGCACGACTATTCACGAGCGCTGTTCACCCTGGCCCCTGACTTTGTGCGCAACCCATACAATGCGGTTGCAGGGTATTTGTGGGGCGGTACACGGCCCGGTTATCCCATCATTAAGTACACACCGTATGAGGCTGGAACAAAGGCCCTGGGCTTCTCCCCTACACGCGAGGCTGAGGCGCAGCAGCTTAACCGGATATTCACCGAGAAGAAGCTGGAGCGGAATAAGCAGCTTGAAGTCTTTGCCGAGGATTATCTGTATGCGAAGAACAACCGCGACTACAGGGCGATGTCCGAAGTGCGGAAGAACGTCATGGATTATAATACGAAGGAGCGGGCGAAAGGCTCTGAGGGTTTGCCGATTAAAATGGATACTGTCCGGCAGAGCGCGAAGACTCGTGACAAGGCCCGCGAAACGCCGCCGCTGGAGCACTACCCGAAGTATATGAAGAAGATGCGGAAAGCCGGTGAGGCTGAAATGGATTTATCAGCAGAGAACGAATAAAAAAGGGCGCTGTATTGCGCAGCGCCCTTTCCCATCACCCCAATGCTTATCTCGTTAATACCCGCAGCACCTTAAAATCGTCGTTCAGGTGTGCAATATGCGTCCAGCCATTGACACACTTCTTTGCCAGCGTGCGCAGGTCGTCTTCGTCGGCCAATAAAGTTTTCACCTTCTTGAAATTAGAATACGCCGTGCCGTAAGGGGCGACATAAATCAGATGCCCGGCCTTCCACTGGAGCCCTGACATTTCCACGATGTCATAGATAGCGCCAACAAACGGCCCTCCGGCCTTTTCCTTATGAGCTTCCGCGCAAAGCCATGCGCTATCGTCACAGTCGCCCTTCTTTATGATGGTCGTGTACCAGGGCACCGTCACGTAGTCGAGCTTGCCGCCTAACGGGTCTTGAACATAGTCGTAATCATCGAGGGCGTTGACGAGCCCCATCGTGGATACGGCCAGCCGCAGGGCCTCCAGGTTCTTTAATCCCTTGGCCTTAACTGCGGGCGGTAATTTCTCCGGCAGGTTCGCTGCAATGGTTTTTGATACCCGCTTCCATACTGCAATGAGCCCCCTTAAAATGATTTCTTGCTCTGCTGCTACAACTGCTTTGTCTGCCATAGCCCTACTCTCCTTTCATTAATAACTCGGTTGCTATTTTCCGCGCCGCTTCTGCGGAGCACTTCTTTATGCACTGCCTGTTTTTACTCAGGATGCGGGCGCGGCAGACATTAGGATGCTGGGCCTGTCCGCACGCGCCCCTGACGTATTCCTCAATTTTAACTTCCTCCTGCTTTGTCATTGTCCGCCCTGCCCCTTTCTAAACTCTAACGGCAGCGCACCATCACCCATATTGGTTGTCCACTCAGGAGCGTCACAACGGCAGCGGGCAAAGTGTTTCTTGCAAAATTTACAAATGCGTATCAGCACCCCGGCAGCGTTAATCCGCGTTAACAGGTCGTCGCAAATACAGTCCTTAACCTCTTTTTCGCAAAGCCCACACCACGTAGCGCCTCCCCTTAATACTGTTTGAGTTGCCTCGTTCTTTAGTAATTGATAACCTATTAAGCACGGCCTGAAAGGATAATTCCGGCACTGCTCGCACTCGTCAAGGTGCTGGTGAAACTTGTTTTCATTCTCTTGTTTCATTTTATTCCCCCACACTTAAAACATCTTTTAAAACGGAACGCCTGAGCCATCTGGCCCTCCCCTGTCGTAGCTGCCGCCCCTGCTGGAGCTGTCGTCGTCTGCGGGCTCGTTCTTTGACTTGCTGGGCGTGGAGATAATTTCAAACTTGTCCGCGATAACTTCGGTAACATAAATCTTCACGCCCTCTTTGTTGTCATAGCTCCGGTTCGTTACGCGGCCCTCAACGAACACCCGCACTCCCTTTGCCGCCGACATAGCTTGCTCGGCCATCTTATTCCATAAAACGATGTTGTGCCAGGTAGGTATTTCTTTCCAGTCTTCGCCATCTTTATAGCGATAGCCGGTTGCCATTGAGAACGATGCCACTTTTTTGCCGCCGCTTGTAGTGCGCAGCTCAGGGTCTTTGCCCAGCCTACCGATAAGCGTTACTCTGTTTGTGTCAAAAGCCATAATGCTCCTTTACTGGAAAAGCTCATAATATATTCCCCCTAATCTATTCTTCGCACTAATTCCTCAACCTGTTTCAGTACCGTGCCGAAATCACTCCCATGCTGCGGAGCACAGTGTACCGCTCGGTCGTCAACAAAGCAAGCGGCTAATGGTTTCCCAGGACGTGAGTAAACTTCTGCATCAATGCCATTGTCGCGGAGCCAGTTTTTTATAATCTTTATAAGGTACGGCTGCCCGATGTCTGGATTAGCTTCTGCGTTCGTCCGCGTGGTGTAAATCATGGGCCGGGCGAACTCCTTCATTTCCTTGACGAACCAGTTTGCATCTTTAATCATGGTGCCTATCCGATGCACGCCCTTCCATCCGTCATAGGCTGCCAGCGTTCCGTCAAGGTCAATAACTACTATCGGCTTAATTGATTTTGTCATGGTTCGCTCACTTTCAATGGTACTGTTTTGATGCTTGGCTCACACGAGGGAGATAATACTATCTGATACGATGGTTCGCTCTTTCAGTATGTTACTTTTCTACAGCGATGGCTCGCTCCCACACTATGTTACCTTCTCGCCAACGGGCTCACTCGGACATATTGGTACGCTCTGTTTTCATGGTTCACTCGGGCACGTTGTTACTTTCGTCTGTATTGGCTCGCTCGGACACAATGGTTCTTTCGGTTACTTTGGCTCGCTCAAAAAGTATGGTACGCTCTGAGATTTGGGCTCGCTCTTGTGTTATGGTGCTTTCAACATGGTGGGCTCCCTCAAGACAGATGATACTATCGGTCATATTGGGTCACTCGCTTATAATGATACTTTCCCAAAAGAGGGTTCGCACTGCCGATTTGTTCATTCTCGATAAATGGCTCGCTCAGGAATTGTGGCACTTTCATTCTCTGTGGCTCGCACCGGAAGCATGGTACTCTCTTTGGCCTTG
>Ga0315273_10004327_pt1 | contig 17387 bp, 20 predicted proteins | sample YL17G02_0_MG_FD_205753 | JGI IMG/M metagenome (GOLD analysis project Ga0315273, IMG submission 205753) | Sediment microbial communities from Yellowstone Lake, YNP, Wyoming, USA - YL17G02_0 | ecosystem: Environmental > Aquatic > Freshwater > Lake > Sediment | place: USA: Wyoming | collected...
CGTTAAAACCCCGTTGGTACAGCTCTCCCGCCAGCGGCAGACCGACGATCTTACTCTCACTCACGCCGTGCAGATAGATTACCGTCCCCCGTGCTTTTTCGCCCGCGTTGACAAGCCAGCAACTCAGAGGTATCCCCTCCGCCGTTTTCAGTGTGAGCTCTTCACAGGGAAGCCCGAGGTCTGAAGGATGGAGAATGGATGTGATCTTTCGGTAGAAGTCAATCGTTCGCCGGTGTGGTTGCATCAGCATCTCTGGGCCGATGACCAACAGAACCAGCGAAACGAAGACCATGAAGAGGAGGACAAACCCGATGAGGATCAGGAGAAGAACCATACAGTAAATATAACCAGCCCGTCATAGTGAATCAACGCGGTTCTTCGTATATTCGCCGGATGGATCGGCCGGGACATATCGCCATCGTGCACGAGTGGTTCACGTCCATGCGGGGCGGCGAGAAGTGTGTGGAAGCGCTGTGCGAGGTCTTTCCTGATGCGACCCTGTTTGCGCTTGTTCACGTCAAGGGGTCGGTCTCGTCGGTGATCGAGCGGATGCCGCTTCGCACCTCCTTCATTCAGCACATGCCGTTTGCCGGAAGGCGATACCGGCATTATCTTCCCCTGTTTCCTTCGGCCGTTCGGCGTTTCGATCTGAGCGAGTTTGACTGCGTCATCAGCTCCCACCACTGTGTCGCCAAAGGTGTCCGCACTGCCCCTGGTTCGCTGCATGTCTGCTACTGTCACACACCGATGCGGTACATCTGGCGCTCGTACGACGAGTATTTCGGTCCGGGACGCGCGAGCATGATCACCCGTGCGGGAATGCGGCTTGCGGTCGGGTACCTGAGACGGTGGGACGTGCGTACCGCGGCAGGCCCCCGGTATTTTGTCGCGAACTCGGAAAATGTCCGCCGGCGTGTGCAACAACTCTACCAACGGGGCGCCGACGTTGTCTATCCACCTGTTGAAACTTCCCGGTTTGCGCTCTCGGCGAGAGACGACGGGTACTTTCTGATCATCAGTGCGCTTGTACCCTATAAGCGGGTTGATCTGGCCATCGAGGCCTTTAACCGCTCAGGAGAAACACTGATCATCGTCGGCGATGGCCCCGATCTTGCGCGCCTGAAGGTTGCCGCGGGAAACACCATCCGGTTCCTTGGATGGCAGCCGGATGAACAGGTTGTTGAGCTCCTTGCGGGCTGTACAGCGGTGGTGTTCCCGGGCGAGGAGGATTTTGGCATAGTTCCGGTAGAGGCGATGGCCTGCGGGAAACCGGTTGTGGCATATGCGGCGGGTGGCGCTCTGGAAACGGTGTTTGAACGTGCCGATCCGTCGACCGGAATCCTCTTCGAGGCGCAAACAGTTGATTCACTTGCCGCAGGTCTCCGACGTCTCAAGGAGAGACAATTTTTTCCCGAACGCCTCCGCCAATTCGCCCTCCGTTTCGATCGTCAGGTGTACAAGCAGAACATGGAAGAGTATGTTCTGAAACGATGGAGGGCGCACGCGCAGCGGCTTCCCGATTTTCCTCCGGCCGGAAGGAACGACCGTTTTTAGGGATCCCACCCGGAATTCTCTAAACAACAGGCCTGTGCGCCGCCTGCCACAGCCGATCACTCGTGAGATCACCTGTTGCATCCCGACCGGCAGGGATACCGCCAACTTCTGATGCCAGAAGAGCTTAGCGGATTTCCGCGTTGACATTCGGGGTGGATTTGTGTATATTTTTCAACTTTTGGGATTGAGCATGGCGAAGGAGGGGAGGCGTAAGAATAGCCGTAAGCGTCTGTACGACATCGCCGTGGTTTCGCTGGGCGAAGCTCGTCGTACGCGCAACTTCCGTCTGAGCCGGGTGAAGCTGATCCTCCTACTGGTGCTTGGTTTTCTGGCGAGTGTTGGAGTCACGATGGCTGTGCTCGTATACACTCCACTCGCGATGTATGTGCCGATTCCGAATCCAGGGTTGGAGGAACGGTACGGTAAACAGATTGTGGAAACACAACAGCGTCTGAACGGCCTTGCCGAAGAGATGCTGATGCTGAAAGGGTATAACCTCCAGCTGCGCAGAGCCCTGGGAGAAGACAGCACCTCTTCACCACAACGCGTCACGAAACCCAGCCGCGGACAACGGGACGTGGAAGTTGAGGCGGAGAGCCCAGTCCCCTGGAATGACGTCGAAGCATCGGGGAGGGGTGGGGAATACAACGATGGCGGGGTTATACGCGCAAACCAGATTGATGAGGGCGGGGCGTTACCGCCGTTTCCGTTGTTACGTCCCACAGAAGGGTTTGTAAGTCAGGGGTTCGATCCGCAGCGGAACCATTTCGGAATGGACTTCGCGGCGAAGCGTGGGAGCGCCGTCTACGCGGCTGCTGACGGGCGTGTGGTCTTTGCCGGATGGACGTATGACGATGGGAACATGCTGATTGTCTCTCATGTCGGCGGCTACATGACGGTCTACAAGCACAACCAGGCACTGCTGGCCACGACTCAGATGGCGGTGAAGCGGGGTGAGCCAGTGGCGCTGCTCGGGACCTCGGGCACAACGAGCGAAGGCCCGCACCTTCATTTTGAGGTTTGGCGAAACGGAGTGCCACAGGATCCGGAAGACTTTTTTTTCAGTCCTTTGACGACACCATAGGATACGCATGGCAAATGCTTCAAGCGGCGAACTGAGCCTTGTCGGTGCCGGAACGGTGATCGAGGGCAAAATCAAGACCGAGGGCAGCATCCGGATCGACGGCAAGTTGCACGGTGACGTGATCGCGAAGTTGAACATTGCTGTTGGCGAGGGGGGAGTGATCGAGGGGAGTATTATGGCCTGCAACGTTTCCCTCGCCGGCAAAGTCAGCGGGACGGTTACAGCTACTGAGAAGCTGGTGCTTGAAGGGAAGTCGGTGATGAAAGGGGACATCCGGGCCTCGCGCCTCGTTGTTGATGAGGGAGCGATGTTCGACGGACAGTGTGCGATGACCACACCTCCGGGGCCCCAGCGATAGTCTCACGCTGCGAGCGGTGGCCGAAATCGCCGATCCGGATCACGGAGGATCTCCGAGGTGTGCTTATGCCGGCTTCAGGACAAGAAGAAGAGCGGTGGCTGACCCCGACGATGGGGACGTTCCTCACTCTGGGCCTGCAGCTTGCGTTGACGATCACGGTGTTTTTTTTCGTGGGCCGCTGGCTCGACGAGTTCCTGGCAACCGGTCCCTGGTGTATGATCGGCGGACTGGTGCTCGGGATTACTGGAGCGTTTGTGAAGTTCTTCCGCACAGCAGCAGAACTCGGCCGCCAGGCTGATGCGGAGGCCAGGAGAGCTAAGGAGAAACCGCGGTGAGGCGGAAGGGAGATTTTCTTAAAGGGGTAGCGCTCACCTTTGGTGTGGTCGCGGTGGTGTCGGCGTACCCGATTATGCAGTGGGGGACCCCCGAAGTCCTGTGGGCGCTGGTTGCAGGCGCGGTCCTCAGTACGTTGAATGTGATTGCAGGCGTCCTTGCGATCGAGTATGCGTTCTCGCGATCCTATACGACGTTTCTGAAGGTGGTTCTCGGGGGAATGGGGGTGCGACTCCTCGTCCTGCTCGGGATGATGCTTCTGCTCATCCTCGTGGTCCGCATGCACACGGTGGCCCTGACAGTATCGTTGCTTGGTTTTTATGCCGTTTATCTGGTGCTGGAAGTGACATTTATTCAGCGGAAGTTCGATGCGAAGAACGAGGGATAACACGATCGTATGAGCGCACCGGCTGACACAGTAAGGACCGCCGCAGACACGCTGCATGCAAACATGCCGCACGCGGTGCAGGCACATGGAGGGGAGCACGGCGAAGGGAACCTCTTTACCCAGCTGCTGCACCATGTCCAGGATTCGCCGGAACTGGAGACGCCGTTCGGGGCTGTCCACCTTCCGCGTTTCCAGCCGTTTCAGGTTGCCGGCATTACGATCGACATGTCCATCACAAAACATGTCGTGTTTCTCTGGGTTGCGGCGGTACTGATTGTCGTCCTGGCCGTCTGGGTGTCCAGACGGAACACCCGTCGTGACGTCCCCACGGGATTCGGAAACCTCTTCGAGATGATGATCATCTTCATCCGCGACGAGGTGGCGGTGCTCAATATGGGGCCGGGGGGCCTGAAGTATACCCCGTACCTCCTGACGACCTTCTTTTTCATCCTCACGATGAACCTTATCGGACTTGTACCGTTCGGCGCAACCGCTACGAGCAACGTGAGCGTCACGGCAGGTCTGGCATTCATCGCCTTTCTGATGATCCAGGGGGCGGCGATCCGGGCACAGGGCATCGGGCACTATCTCGCCCACCTGACCGGAGGTGTTCACTGGGCGCTCTGGCCGATCATGATCCCGATCGAGATCCTCAGCCTGTTCACAAAACCCTTCGCTCTGTGTATTCGTCTGTTTGCGAACATGACGGGCGGCCACGTCGTGATCGTTTCGCTGATCGGTTTGATCTTCATTTTCCAGTCGTATCTGATCGCCGTTGCACCGGTGGGTTTTGTCGTAGGGATCTATTTCCTCGAGTTGTTTGTCGCGTTCCTCCAGGCGTATATCTTCGTCATGCTGACCGCGCTGTTCATGGGGCTTGGAATGCAGACAGAGAGCCATAGCGGGGAGCACGTACACGGACACTGACACGTTCATCCACTCTCATTGAAGGAGACACATCATGGAAGCAAACGCTCTTGGCTATCTGGCGGCAGGCATCGGTGCGGCACTCACCGTGATCGGCGCGGGACTTGGAATCGGAAAGCTCGCCGCGGCCGCGATGGAGGCCAGTGGCCGCCAGCCTGAAGTCGCCGGCCAGGTCCGTACCTCCATGCTGATCGCCGCGGCGCTGATTGAAGGCGCAACCTTCTTCGCGCTGGCGATCTGCATCATCCTTGCAACGAAGTAAGACCCCCAAGGGGGACGTATGCTCCAGATTAATCCAGGGTTGATCCTGTGGACGATAGTCACCTTTGTGATCGTCCTGACCATCCTCCGGTTCACTGCGTGGAAGCCGCTGCTGGCTGCACTCGCGGCGCGCGAGGAGAAAATCCGTTCGTCGATCGAACAGGCGGAACTCGCCCGTGCGGAGGCCCAGCGGCTGCTCGAAGAGAACAAACGACAGCAGGCGCAGGCGGAGGCACAGGCTCAGAAGATCATGAATGAAGGGCGGGCGATGGGTGAACGGCTGAAGAGCGAGATCCTCGAGCGGGCGCAGGCGAGTACGCAGCAGATGATCGAACAGGCCAGGGGGGAAATCCTTCGCGAAAAGGAGCAGGCGCTCGCCCAGCTCCGTACCGAAGTGGCCGACCTCGCAATCCTGGCGGCCGGCAAGATCATCGAGGGAGACCTCGACACGAAAAAGCACCGCCAGTTGATTGATGCGACAATCGCCGGCCTCACTAAAACGGTGCGTTCATGAAGAACCTCCGGGCAGCCAGACGGTACGCCGTTGCCCTGCTCTCGGTAGCTGAAGAGCGCCGCGTGCTCGAGTCGGTTGCGAAAGACATGGAGTCCGTTGCCCGGACTCTCCGTGCGTCGCGGGAACTGCAGGTGCTGGTGCGCAGCCCGATTGTTACGTCGCCGCGGAAGCTGGCGATTTTCCGGGAATTGTTCTCCGCGCGTATCGGAGCGGAGGCCATGCAGTTCGTGGAACTGTTGATCCGCAAACAGCGGGAGGCACTGCTGCCCGAAGTGGTGGAGGAATTCCTCGCGCTGCGGGATGAACGCACGCAGATCGTCAACGTTGATGTCACAGCAGCCGTGGAAATCGCGTCGGCCCAGGAGAAAGAGCTGAAAGGTGTTCTGGAACGGCAGACGGGCAAACACGTGCGTATGCGCGTCACACAAGACCCGGACATCATGGGTGGACTTGTGGTAAGAATCGGCGACACGGTCCTGGATGGGAGCGTACGGCACCAGCTTGAACAGCTGCACCGCCGGTTCGTAGAAGGCGCGTCGCAGTGACAACAAGCATGAGCAAAGGACAGAACAATGGCAGAAGTGAGACCTGAAGAAGTATCGGCGATCCTGAGGAAACAGCTGGCCGGCTTCGAAAAAGAAGTGGATTTGTACGAAACCGGGACGGTGCTCCAGGCCGGCGACGGGGTTGCACGCGTTTACGGACTGACCAAAGCGGTGATGAGCGAGCTGGTCGAATTTCCTCACGGTGTCTTCGGGATGGTGCTGAACCTGGAGGAGGACAACGTCGGCTGTATCCTCTTCGGAGAAATCAGCGAGATCAAGGAAGGCGACATGGTCAAACGCACGGGCCGGGTGGCGTCCATGCCGGTGGGGGAGGCTATGCTCGGCCGCGTCGTTAACCCGCTCGGACAGCCCACCGATGGACGGGGACCGATCACCGCCAGCAAGTTTTCTCCGATCGAGCGGAAGGCGCTCGGCGTTATCCAGCGGCAGCCGGTTAAAGAACCACTCCAGACCGGTCTCAAGGCGGTTGACGGCATGATCCCGATCGGCCGCGGGCAGCGCGAGCTGATCATCGGGGACCGGCAGACCGGCAAAACGGCGGTTGCCCTTGACGCGATCATCAACCAGCGATATACGCACACCGAGAAGGCAAAACGTGAGGGAATCAAACCGGTCTTCTGTGTTTATGTGGCGGTCGGACAAAAAAGCTCCACAGTCGCGCAGGTGATGGACAAGCTCCAGCAGGAAGGGGCGATGGAGTATACCACGATCATCGCCGCCACCGCCAGCGACCCGGCCCCTATGCAGTACATCGCTCCGTACTCGGGCGCAACCCTCGGCGAGTTTTTCCGCGACAACGGCCGACATGCCCTGGTGGTCTACGATGACCTGACGAAGCAGGCGCAGGCATATCGCCAGATTTCCCTGCTGCTGCGGCGACCGCCGGGCCGCGAGGCGTACCCCGGCGACGTGTTTTATCTGCACTCGCGCCTGCTCGAGCGCGCCTCAAAACTGAGCGACGAGCTGGGCGGTGGCAGCCTTACGGCGCTCCCGGTGATTGAAACTCAGGCGAACGACGTTTCCGCCTATATACCAACCAACGTTATCTCCATCACCGACGGACAAATCTATCTCGAGCCCAGCCTCTTCAACAACGGCATCCGTCCCGCGATCAACGTGGGCATCTCCGTATCCCGTGTGGGAGGCAACGCACAGACGAAGGCGATGAAAAAGGTGGCCGGCCGCCTGCGCATGGATCTGGCCCAGTACCGTGAGCTCGAAGCGTTCGCGAAATTCGGCTCGGATCTGGACAAAGCGACACTCGCCCAGTTGCGGCGCGGTTCGCGCCTCGTGGAGCTCCTCAAGCAGGGGCAGTACCTTCCGATGACCATGGAGAAGCAGGTCGTCAGTATTTATGCCGGGACAAACGGGTTCCTGGATGAAATTCCCCTGGGGCAGGTCCAGCGGTACGAGCACGAGTTGCTTGAGTTGATGGAACGGAAACATGCCGATATTCTTCAGCAGATCGCGGAACAGAAAGATCTGGGGAAGGACACCACCGCGAAACTCAATGAATTGCTTAAATCATTCACGGAATCGTTCAAGGCGGCCGCAGGACTGAAGTAAAGCCGCCCGGCCCCGGCGCGAAGAGCATGCAGGTTCACCCATGGCCACACTGAGAGAAGTCCGCAGCCGCATCAGCGGCGTGAAGAAGACGCAAAAGATCACCAAAGCGATGAAAATGGTCGCTGCGGCAAAGATGCGTCAGGCCCAGCAGAACGTGCTGTCGGCGCGACCCTATGCGCGGAAGATCGGCGAAATCCTCGGCTCGTTGCTCGATGCGGCCGGCGAAATCACCGAAACGCTGCTGGTGGAACGCGAGGTCCGGAATACGGCGGTTATCGTGGTGACCGCGGACCGTGGCCTGTGCGGGGCCTTTAACTCCAACCTGATCCGGGCAACGCATAACCATCTTGGGACACGCTACCCGGGGTGGAATGAATCAGGGCGCGTGAAGCTCCTGTGTGTCGGGAAGAAGGGAGTGGACTTTTTCGGGAAGCGGGAGTATACCGTGAGCAGTAGATTCTCCGGCGCTTTCCAGCAGCTTACATTCGGGACCGCCCAGGAGATCGTGCGCACCGTTCTCAGCGGCTTCCGCGCGGGCGAGTATGACCATGTGGAGGTGATGTACAACGAATTTAGGTCGACCAGCCAGCAGCGAATTGTTGTCGAACAGTTCCTCCCCATCCCCCATAAGGGAGGCGGAGGGCGGAAATCCCCCGCGGCCGACTATATCTACGAGCCCGACAGGGCCGCCCTGCTCGGTGCGCTCCTGCCGCGTCACCTGAACTTCCAGATCTGGCGAATTTTGCTTGAATCCAACGCTTCTGAACAGGGAGCCAGGATGACGGCAATGGAAAACGCGACTCGAAACGCCGACGAAATGATCGATGCCCTCCAGCTGCAGTACAACAAGGCGAGGCAGGCGGCGATTACCAAAGAGCTGCTGGAAGTGGTTGCTGGGGCCGAGGCCCTGGCACAGGCGTAAAGATTCGTCGCCCACTGAAGAGCTGAGGCCGACAGAAAAAAGATTCCGGGTTTATTTTCAGCTCCAAACCTGCCTTTCCCGCCGCCTTGGCACGTTTTCCCACGACTCTCTCCCGTTGCATAAGTCCATGAATTTGCGTATTTTATCGATCCCTTCGTTATTCGACGAAACGAGCCGCACATGTTTGATGAGCTAAGCAGAAAACTCGAAAGCGTCCTGAAGCAGCTGCGTGGTCAGGGCAAGATCACGGAAGCAAACGTCGCAGAGACGCTGCGCGAAGTCCGGCGCGTCCTGCTTGATGCCGACGTCCACTACACGGTGGCCCGGGACTTTATCGAACGTGTGCTGAACAAGGCCACCGGCGCAGAGGTGGTGCAGAGTATTACCCCCGGACAGCAGATCGTCAAGATCCTGTACGACGAGCTGGTGGTGCTTCTGGGATCGACGAGCGCAGAAATAACCCACGCTCCCCTGCCGCCGACGGTTATCATGGTGGCTGGCCTGCAGGGATCCGGCAAAACGACGTTTTGCGCGAAACTTGCACTCTACTTGCGTGGCCAGGGCCACCATCCGCTCCTTGCGGCGGCGGACGTTCATCGGCCTGCGGCCATCGACCAGCTGATCGCGCTGGGAAATCAGCTCGGCATCCCGGTGTTCGCTGACCGTACGGCAGGTGCTGTGGCGATCGCGGAACGGGCGGTCGAGCACGCTCGTAAGAACGCCCGCGACACGGTGATCATCGATACCGCCGGACGGCTTCACATCGACGACGAGATGATGCGCGAGGCGGAGGCGATCAAGGCGGCGGTGACGCCGCACGAGATCCTGTTCGTAGTCGACGCGATGACCGGGCAGGACGCCGTACAGACCGCACGGGCCTTCCATGAGCGTCTGCGGTTCAACGGCGCGGTCCTTACAAAGATGGACGGAGATGCGCGCGGCGGCGCGGCGCTTTCCCTGCGTGCAACGGTCGGCACTCCGGTGAAGTTTATCGGCACGGGGGAAAAACCGGAAGCCCTCGAACGGTTTCATCCCGACCGGATGGCGTCACGGATCCTCGGGATGGGCGACATTGTCACGCTGGTCGAGAAGGCCCACCAGCAGATCGATCAGGAAAAGGCGGTCAAGCTTGAGGCGAAACTCCGCAAGCAACAGCTTACGTTGGAAGATTTCCTCGAGCAGCTGCAGGAAGTAAAAAAAATGGGGCCGCTCAGCCAGGTGTTGAGCATGCTCCCCGGCGCTAACCGGCTTCCCCAGGATCTGCCCATCGACGACCGAGCCCTGGTGCACATCGAGGCGATCATCCGTTCGATGACCCCTCTGGAGCGGCAGAAACCCCAGATCCTCAATGGCAGCCGCCGCAAGCGGATCGCCCTGGGGAGCGGGACAAGCGTCCAGGAAGTAAACCGGTTACTGAAGCAGTATGAGCAGATGCAGCGGATGGTAAAAACCATGGGCAAACGCCGGCGGCCGGGAGGAATGCGGCTGCCGATCGGCATGTAGCGGCCCGGGGCACACCCGGAAGAGTTCCGTAGTTCATTGATCAAAGGAGACCAACTGTGGCAGTTCATTTGCGCTTACGCCGCATCGGCAAGAAGAAGAAGCCGCTCTACCATATTATCGCGGCAGATTCGCGCGTCGCGCGAAACGGCAGGTTCCTCGAGGTGGTCGGTCGGTACGACCCCATGAAAAACCCTCCCGTCATCGAAACCAAAGACCTCCGCGTGTTCAACTGGCTCAAAAAAGGAGCCACACCGACCGATACGGTGCGGAGTCTCTTCCAGCGGAAAGGACTCTGGTACCAGTGGTCGCTTATGAAACGCGGGGAGGATCAGGCCAAGATTGCCGTGGAGATGGAGAAGTGGCAGATGCTCCAGACCGAAAAGGCGCGGCGCGATGATGAACGGAAGGCGCGGCGCAAGGCGGCGAAAAAGGCAACTGCGGCTCCTGCTGAAGGATCCGCTCCTGCACCCACGGCGACGGCGTAATCCCACAAATTTCCTTTCCCCGTTTGGGGGAGAGAGCGTCCATCGCATGAAGCCTGATCTTCTGGCGGTCGGAAAAATCGCCAAACCGTTCGGCGTAGGTGGCGAAGTGGTGGTGCAAAGCTTTGCGGATTCTCCCGCGAGGTTCGGCACCCTGAAGTATGTTTACCTCGGTGCCTCGGCGGAAACGGCGGGCAAGACAAGCGTGTGCTGTACAAGCATCGAGCCGCGCGGCGTGCGGTTGCTGCTGGGGGGCCTGACCGACCGCAGCGCGGCGGAAGAGGTTGTCGGGCACTTGCTGTTCGTGGATGAGACCCAGCGGCCCAAACTCCCGAAAGGCCGGTTTTATGTCCACGACATCATCGGACTGGCCGTTGAGGATGAAGCGGGGAATCCTGTCGGCAATATCGAGGAAGTCCTGAAGTACCCCGCACACGATGTGTATGTCATCCGCCACGGGCGCGGTGAAATCCTACTCCCGGCGGTAAAAGAGTTTGTGCTGTCGATCAACCCCGCGCGCGGGACCATGCGCGTGCGGCTGATCGCAGGGATGGTGGATGAGTGATACGGATCGATGTGGTGACCGGTTTCCCGCGACTCCTGGAAAGCCCGCTGAACGAAAGTATGATCAGACGGGCACGGGAAAGCGGGAAGGCGCTTATCGTGACTCACGATCTGCGCGACTACACCGAAGACCGGCATAAAACCATCGATGATGTCCCGTTCGGTGGCGGGGCGGGGATGGTGCTCAAGCCCGAGCCGGTGTTCCGGTGTATCGAGCACCTGCAGACGGAGCGCCAGTACGACGAGATCGTGTACCTCTCGGCAGACGGCGAGACTCTGACGCAGTCCATGGCGACGGGATTGTCGTTGAAGACAAACCTGTTGCTGCTGTGCGGACACTACAAAGGAATCGACGAGCGGATCCGCGAACGGCTCGTGACGCGCGAGATTTCGATCGGCGACTATGTGCTGACGGGCGGCGAGCTCCCCGCCTTGGTGGTTATTGACGCCGTCGTCCGGCTGATCCCCGGAGTCTTGCATGACGGGGAATCGTTGCTAAGCGACTCGTTCCAGGATGGGCTGCTGGGAGCCCCGAGTTACACCCGACCGGCTAGCTTTCGCGGAATCGACGTTCCCGCGGTGCTCCTCTCGGGCAACCACAAAGAGATTGACACATGGAGACGCCAACAACAGCGCCTCCGTACCGGCCGGCGGCGCCGGGATCTGAATTCTGACAACGATGCGGAGAATGACCATGGACAAACTTAAGCTGGTTGAAGCGACCCAGATGAAATCGGGTATTCCGGACTTCACTCCGGGTGATACCATCAATGTGCACGTGCGCGTGGTGGAAGGGGACAAGGAACGGATTCAGCAGTTCCAGGGAGTGGTGATCGGCCGGCACGGCTCGGGCATGAACGCCACGTTCACCGTCCGGAAGATTTCCGACGGTGTCGGCGTAGAGCGTATCTTCCCGCTCCATTCACCCCGCGTTGCGAAGATCGAGAGGGTGAAAATAGGCTCGGTACGCCGCGCGAAGCTGTATTACCTGCGCGAGCTCGCAAGTAAAGCGATCCGCCAGAAGACCAACGCATAACTCGAGCGGTTTCCGCATAGTGCCACCCGGCGGCTCGCACCCCGCATACGCGGGGAGCGAGCAGGTCCGGAGGGTGAGCGCACCCCACGAGAAGGCGCCATGACACACCGTAAACGCCTGGGGATCCCCCATCATCTGTATGCCCGACCTGTCCAGCTCGCGCTCGAAGCGGACGGCAGGTTCGATATACGTGTCGCTGACCCGGCGCACACGGCCATTGCGCTGCGGTCGCACGACCTCGACGCCGCCCTTCTCACTCCGATCGACTTTGCACGCGACGCGTCCGCGTACCGCATCATCCCTGACGCTGCAATCCGGTGCTCCTCGGGTCCTGCCGCAATCACTCTGCATTTTGACGAGGAGTTCCACGATATACGGAGTTTTGCCGCAGATCCCTCATCGTCTGCCGAAATTGTCCTGACGCGGGTTGTGCTGGCGGAAGTATTCGACATGGAAACAAGTATCGTACCCGCCGCGGGATCGATCGACCAGCTCATGACGAAAGCGGATGCCGCATTGCTGTACGGTGATGCTGCGCTCGCGTCGACCGCTATGCACACCAATGCGATTGACCTTGTGGAGGAGTGGTACGAACTCACCGCCCTCCCGTTTGTGCACGCGCTCTGGTGCGTTCGGGAAGATGCGCTCACACGCGATGAATGGGAAACCATCCGCCGCGCGCACCAGGCATGCGACGACTTCCGCGGCCGTGTTTCCCATGAGGCAGCGCCGTTGCCCCTCTTCCGGGCCGTTGGTGAACCGACGATCCGCGCCTACCTGGACATGTTCACCTATGACCTGGATGCCGACGGGATTGACAGTGTTCGGGAGTTCCTTTCCTACGCCTATTTTCACGGAATCCTCCCCGACATCCCTGATCTCCAGTTCCTCGGCGCTGCTTCCGCCGCCGCGCCGGAACCAGACGACGTTGCGCTGAATTGAATCTTACGACAGCATTGGGTAGATTACACTAACATCTCCCTCGTTTCTGCATGCTCAAATCCCTGTTTATCAAGAACTATGCGCTGATCGAGGAGGTCAGTGCCGACCTCTCCGGCGGGCTGATCATCCTCACGGGCGAAACGGGCGCCGGAAAGTCCATTCTCATCGATGCGCTCGGCCTGGTGATCGGTCAACGCGCAAGCGCCGACGCGGTCAGGACGGGGGCGGATAAGGCGATCGTCGAGGCCGTGTTCCACACGGCAGGCAACAAACGCCTTACCACCCTGCTGAAGGAAAACGACGTCGAGCATACCGACGAACTGATCATCCGCCGGGAGGTCTCCGCAAAAGGCCAGAGCAGGTGCTTTCTCAATGACTCGCCGATCACCATCACGCTCCAGAAGCAGGTGGGTGAACTGCTTGTGGATCTGCACGGCCAGCACGAGCACCAGTCGTTGTTGCGGACCGAAACGCACATTGTAATGCTCGACGACTTCGGCGGACTCGAAGGGATGGTGACGGAATACCAGACGGCCCTGAAGCGGCTTCGCGACATGAGCGGCCAGATCGCCGACCTCCAGCAACGTGAACAGCAGCTCAGGGAACGACGGGATTTTCTCACCTTCCAGCTTCAGGAAATTGACGCGGTAGCACCACAGGACGGCGAGGATGCGGACATCGACCAGCAGCTGGCCATTCTGGAGAACGCTGAAAAGTTGTACGAGTCTACGGCCCGCCTCTATGAGCTGCTGTACGAAGGGGATCGTTCGGTCCACGACCTGCTGGTGATCGCGCGGAATCAGCTGCACGACCTGGCGGCGATCGACAAACAATTCAGTGAGGCGGCGGGTGAATGCAGTACCGCAGAGGTCCTCATCAGTGAACTCGCCAAGTTCATTCAAGGATATAATGCGCGGATCGAGTTTGCGCCTGAACGGCTCGAGGAGCTCCGGCAACGGTTGGGGCGCCTGATCCTGCTGCGCAAAAAGTACGGCGGTTCGCTGGAAGCGGCCCTTGCCCACCGCGAGGCGATTGCGGAGGAGGTGCGCCTGGCGGAGAATTACGAAGAGGTCATAACCAGGCTCACCGAAGAGTGTGAAGAAGCGCGGCGTGCGTGCGCCGTGCTGGCCCAGAGGATCTCCTCCAAGCGCCACGAAACCGCCCGGAAAGTGGACAGCGCAGTTGTTGAAGAACTGAAAAAACTTGGCATCCACCACGGTCGTTTTTCCAGCCGCATCACGCAGACCCCGCTGAACGCGGAGAAACACAATGGGACCGCTGAATACGTGCTCCAGGGGAACACGCGCGTAGCGCTGAACTCCCGGGGATATGACTCAGTGGAGTTTCACATCTCCACCAACCTCGGCGAAGAGGAAAAACCCCTCGCCAGGGTGGCTTCCGGCGGTGAAGTCTCGCGCATCATGCTTGCGTTGAAAACTATCCTTGCGAAATCCGACCGCTTGCCCGTGCTCATCTTCGACGAAATTGATGTGGGCGTGAGTGGCCGCATCGCCCAGGCGGTTGGAATGAGCCTTAAAGCGCTTACCGGGTTCCACCAGGTTATCGTGATTACGCATCTGCCGCAGATTGCCGGCCTGGCCGATGCGCACTTCCTGGTCGAAAAGAAGGAAGACAGCGGGCGTACAACCTCGGTGCTGCGCCGCCTGACCCTCGAGGAGCAGGTGCACGAAGTCGCCAAGCTGATGAGCGGGGCCGAGGTGACCCGGGCAGGCCTCGCCGGAGCGAGGGAACTCATGGGGCTCAAGGGATAAGTCTCCCGCAGCCCTTCGACGCTGTCCACAAGACGAAACGAGATCTCCATGTCCCTTACCGTCTACAATACGCTGACCCGTACCAAGGAACCGTTCCAGCCTCTCAACCCCCCATATGTCGGCATGTACGTGTGCGGGCCCACCGTCTACGGACATTCACACCTCGGGCATGCGAAGAGTTATGTGTCGTTTGACGTGATCGTCCGGCACCTCCGTTTCCTCGGGTACAAGGTGCTGTACGTCCAGAATATCACTGACGTCGGGCATCTGACGGACGACGCCGACGAGGGGGAGGACAAGGTCCTCAAACAGTCCCGCCTTGACCGGGTCCACCCGATGCAAGTGGCTGAGACATACACCCGGAGCTATTTCGAGGATATGGACGCCCTCAATGTTCTCCGATCGGATATCTCTCCGCGCGCAACCGGCCACATCACCGAACAGATCCGGATCGCCCGGCAGCTGCTCGACGCGGGGCTCGCGTATGTCGCCGGAGGATCCGTGTATTTCGACGTCTCCAGGTTCGCGGCGTACGGCAAACTTTCACGGCGGAATGTCGACGAGCTGGATGCCGGAGCCCGCGTGGAGGTGAAGTCCGAAAAACGCCACCCGGCGGACTTTGCCCTCTGGAAAAAAGCCGGACCCGACCACATAATGCGCTGGGAGAGCCCCTGGGGCGAGGGATTCCCGGGATGGCACCTCGAATGTTCCGCCATGTCCATGAAGTATCTTGGAGAGCAGTTTGACATCCACGGCGGCGGGCTCGAGAACCAGTTCCCCCACCATGAATGTGAGATCGCCCAGAGCGAGGGTGCGACGGGAAAACCGTTCGTCCGGTACTGGCTGCACAATAACATGGTAACGGTGGACGGAAGAAAGATGGGGAAGTCCCTCGGGAACTTCCTGACCTTGAAAGACGCGTTCCAGCGGTGGCAGCCGGAGGCCATTCGCTTTTTCGTCCTGCAAAGCCACTACAGGAGCACGCTGGATTTTTCTGACGACGCGGTTGAAGGCGCCGCACGCGGACTTGAAAAGCTCACCAACACCGTTCGCAACCTGCGCGAAAGCCTCTCACACGCTCCCGAGATCGGGCCCAACCCCTCCATCGACGTTACCCGGTATCGCGAAAGCTTCATCCAGGCGATGAATGACGACTTCAACACTCCACAGGCTATCGCCGCACTGTTCGACCTCGCGCGGGATGTCAACCAGGCGCTTGCTGGTCCAATCCCCTCCCGTGCTTCGCTCGCCGCAATACTGGGGCTGTTCGACGAACTGGGCGGGCAGGTGCTCGGGCTCGGGCTTGGTTCCACCGGAGCGCAAAGAGAGTCGGACCTGACCCCTCAGCTCGTTGACCTCATGGTGGACGTGCGCAAAGAGATCCGCGCGCAGAAGTTATGGCCGCTCTCCGATAAGGTACGGGACGGGCTCGCAAGAATCGGTATTGTCCTCGAGGACAAAAAAGAGGGGACGAGTTGGAAGCGTGCGTAGCGCCGGGACGGAGACCCAAGACGCCGGCGATGGAGCATGTCGGATGCCATGCGCCATTCTCCCCCCGCTGTGTGGCTCGAACCGGCGATCGAACGGTGGTCTACCTCGCAGTCATTTACTCCTTGCTGCTTCTTCCGCCCCTCCTCAATGCCCAGGGATCCGCAGGTTCCGGTGCAAAACTTGAACCACGCTTTATTATTGACATGCCGACCGCCGGTATGCTCGACCGATCTGCCGTCGCCGCCGACCTGGAGTTTTACCAGAACGGGGGACTCCTCGTGGGTGTCTCGTACGGTGTACTTGGTTGGTTCAGCCTAGGTTTTTCCTACGGCGGGACCAATCTCATCGGCAGCGAGTCGCCGGTGATGAACCCCGTTCCCTGTGTGGACGTACGGTTTCGGATCATTGATGAGAACGTAGCTCTTCCCGCGATCGTGCTGGGGTTCAACACGCAGGGGCGAGACGGCTACATTGAAGAATCAAGCCGGTATGTTTTCAAGTCTCCCGGGCTGTTTGCATGCGTAAGCAAGAACTACCTGATGCTGGGTTTTTTAAGCCTCCATGCCGGCGTGAACTACACGCTCGAGCGGGCCGATGGCGACAAAAGTCTAAACATCTATGCCGGAGCGGAAAAAACGCTGGCATCATTCCTCTCAGTTGTTGCCGAATACAACATCGCCCTCAATGACAATATCTCAGGTGGCAAAGGACGTGGTTACCTGAATTTTGGACTCCGCTGCACACTCGGCGGAGGATTGACCATGGCGTTTGCCTTCAAGGACGTGCTTCGCAACAGCCGCGAACTCTCTCTGGTAAACCGTGCAGCGTACTTCGAGTTTGTGCACGGATTCTGAAAACCATCGCGGAAGCGAACCGTCCATTCCTCTCGACGCCTGTCTACTTTTTAGTACAGCTTGGATGGGGGACTCCTCCAAGAAGGGCGATTCCAGCACAAAAAAATGGCTTTTCGGAGCCCAATGTTGGCACCAATGTTGAAACGTGTCTATTCTGGAAGGTTGTCCAGAAACAGGAGTTGAACCATGAAAAAACCACAGCTTGTTGCCCTGATGCCGCTGTTTCTCGGAGGCTTGCAGCTGGGAGGCTGTTACACCCAGTTCACAACA
>Ga0315273_10004328_pt1 | contig 17384 bp, 3 predicted proteins | sample YL17G02_0_MG_FD_205753 | JGI IMG/M metagenome (GOLD analysis project Ga0315273, IMG submission 205753) | Sediment microbial communities from Yellowstone Lake, YNP, Wyoming, USA - YL17G02_0 | ecosystem: Environmental > Aquatic > Freshwater > Lake > Sediment | place: USA: Wyoming | collected...
CGTTGCTCCGCTACGTAAGATAGTCTGAGAACTTTCGAAACGATCCACTGATACCTTGCCGAAGTGATTACGATGGAAAGAGGCGCTTGAGCTGGCCCCATGCGTCGTGTGCCGTGAAGCGCCACTGCAGGCCCTGGCAATAGTTGCCGGGCTTCATTGAGCGACTCGCAGGGACACTCATCAAAGCACACCCGTGGCCGGAGCGGGTCTTCGGCTATGGCGTAGAGATCCAGCACGTCTTCCATGTGCCGGACGAACTCCGGGCTGACCGTAGAAATTACCACTCCTCCCTCCCCTCGGTATTCTGCCAGCCCATCACAGGGAGAAGCGCTCACCAACAGCTGTGTGGCAGTAAACAAGTTCCCGACCTGTGACTGGCTTGCGCTTTGTTAGAGAGGTCGCTATAATCACCCATGCAGTCTCCAGCGCGACGTTCCAGCCGGCGCGAGCCGTGGACCGCAGCCGGCTTATTCTGCAAGGTGGAGCCGATGGTGCCAATATCTGAATTCCCTAGCTCGTCCGTACTGAGTCGAATTCTGGGCCCAGGATCAGCGGTTCGGCACGCGGGCAATGGCGGGACGTCCGGACAATAGGACACGGTTTCGGGGAGCGGACGCCGCTACGGCCTGGATAGTGGGCGTGCAGGGGAGGGTTCGCCGCCTAGCGTTTGTTTTTCTAGGGGCGCTTTTGATTCCACCACCGCCTGTGCTCGGGTGAGTTCGACTCAATCCAGTCAATGAAAGCACCGAAGGGAAGTGAACTGTGGCTGAGAGAAAGATGATCGACACTGCGGAACAGAAACGGCTAAATGACGCCAGAGAGACGGGAATCCCTTGGAAGAAATGGGGACCCTATCTCAGCGAGAGGCAGTGGGGCACGGTTCGCGAGGACTACAGCGAGGACGGCAACGCCTGGGACTATCTCTCCCACGACCATTCGCGCTCACGGGCGTACCGGTGGGGAGAGGACGGGCTGGGGGGAATTTCCGACGACAAGCAACGCTTGTGCTTTGCCCTCGCCCTGTGGAACGAACGGGACGGCATCCTGAAGGAACGCTTGTACGGGCTCACCAATAGCGAGGCCAACCATGGAGAGGACGTCAAGGAGTATTACTTCTACATCGACAGCACTCCTACCCACTCCTACATGAAGTATCTGTACAAATATCCTCAGAGGGAGTTTCCCTACAGTGACTTGCTCGAGACAAACCGGAAGCGGTCGCGGGAAGAGCTTGAATATGAGCTGCTCGACACGGGCGTATTCGACGACGACCGGTACTTTGACGTATTCGTGAAATACGCCAAGGAGAGTCCGGAAGACATTGTCATCCGTATCACCGTTCACAATCGCGGGCAGGAAGCGGCCCGTCTCCGACTGTTGCCGACGCTCTGGTTCCGCAACACGTGGTCGTGGGGTGAGGACGACCGGAAGCCTGTGCTAACCGAAGCAGCTCCGGGTGCCATTCGGGCCACTCACCACGAGCTGGGCGAGCACTGGCTGTATTGCGACGGAGCCCCGGAGCTGCTCTTCACCGAGAACGAGAGCAATGCTGCTCGTCTATGGGGCCAACCCAAATCCTACCCCTACGTCAAGGATGGGTTCCATGCTTACATAATCTCGGATCAGGGCGAGGCAGTGAATCCGGCCAAGACGGGGACCAAGGCCGCTGCCCACTACGTGCTTGAAGTGCCCGGAGGGGGCAGCCATACAGTCCGCTTACGGCTCGCAGCCGCCCCGGTGGACGATCCATTCGGCTCCTTCGATATGACTTTCAAGAGTCGGATACGAGACGCCGACGAGTTCTACAAGAGGATTGCGCCTCAGTCTTTCAGCGAGGACGAGCGCCGCGTGCACCGCCAGGCGCTTGCGGGAATGCTGTGGAGCAAGCAGTATTACTACTTCGACCTGGAACAATGGCTCACCGAGCACAAGAGTCATCCGCTGCTTGAATCCGCCCGGGCCGGGGTTCGGAACACGGAGTGGTTCCACATGCTCAACGCCGACGTGATCTCGATGCCCGACAAGTGGGAATACCCGTGGTATGCGGCATGGGACCTTGCCTTCCACACGACCGTCATGTCACTGGTGGATTTCGATTTCGCCAAGGAACAGCTACTGCTGATGCTGCGCAGCCTCTATTCTCACCCGAACGGCCAGATTCCCGCCTACGAATGGAACTTCAGCGACGTAAATCCACCCGTCCACGCTTGGGCCACGCTCCGCCTTTACAAAACAGAGCAGACGCTGGGCAGGGCGGACATCCGTTTCCTGGAACGATCGTTCCAGGGGTTGATGCTGAACTTCAATTGGTGGGTGAATCGGAAGGACCCTGCCGGGCGTAACGTCTTCGCAGGAGGTTTCCTGGGCCTGGACAACATCGGCGTTTTCGACCGCAGCGCGAGCCTTCCGACGGGCGGATCTTTGGAACAGGCGGACGGGACGGCCTGGATGGCCTTTTACTGCCAGTGCATGCTGGAGATCGCCCTGATTCTTGCCGAATACGACTCGATGTACGAGGAAATCGCCTTCAAATTCGTCCAGCATTTCCTGTGGATTTCGTATGCCATGGACCGCATCGGCGACAATCGCGACGAGATGTGGGACGAGGAGGACGGCTTCTACTACGATTTGCTGCGGCTGCCGGACGGTCAGGCGATGCGTCTGAAGGTGCGCTCTTTGGTGGGTCTGCTGCCATTGTGTGCGTCCACGGTGCTCGCGTCGGATGCGGCTACCAGATACCCGAAACTCATGGAGATGATTGCCCTGTTTCGCAAGCGCCACCCCGAACTCGTGTCTCATGTGGCCCCGACCGACGAGGGTTACATCGGCCACAAAGGCCGGCGTCTCCTGGCGATCCTCAACAAGAAGAAGCTGGAGAGGGTGCTCGGCTATATGCTCGACGAGAACGAGTTCCTGGGGCCGCACGGAATTCGTTCTCTCTCGCGGTATCACCTGGATCATCCGTTTACGTTCTGGGTAGGAAGCCAGGAGTACAAGGTGCAGTACCTGCCGGCCGAATCGAACACGGGCATGTTTGGCGGGAACTCCAATTGGCGTGGACCCGTGTGGATGCCGGTAAACACGTTGATCGTCCGGGCATTGCTGAATTTGTACGAGTTCTACGGCGACGAGTTCAAGGTTCAGTGTCCGACCGGTTCCGGCCGCTACATGACGTTATTCGAAGTGGCGCAGGAGATCACGCGGCGGCTGGCCGGCACTTTCCTGCGCGATGCTTCAGGACGACGGCCAGTGTATGGAGCGTCGGCCAAGTTCCAGGAAGATCCGCACTGGCGCGACCTCATCCTATTCTACGAGTACTTCCACGGTGACAACGGAGCGGGGTTGGGGGCCAGCCATCAGACAGGGTGGACAGGCCTCATCGCCCCCTTGATGGACTTCTTTGGGCGCGTCGACGCCAAAGCGCTGTTGGAGACCGAACGGAAGCAGCTGTTTGCGAAAGTAGTCAGGGACCAGGTGGGCGGGGAGCAGTCCGACGAATAGTGTCTCCTGGGGTCGCCGCTGACCCCAGACGACGCTGCGGCAGGTCGCTCAGCGAATGCGGCGAGGCCTGATTTGACAGTGCGGCTCAGGATTTCGCTCGAATCGTCGCGACGGCGCTTTAACTTACCCAGGGGCGGAGTCAGAGAGAGGTGTTCCGAGAGCTGCCGCGCACCTCAAAACCGAGTTTGGCCGGACCCCGCGCGGCGTCCGGCGTCATCACCGCAGCCGACTCACGCCCGGTGCAGTTTCGGTCCTGCGGGTTCTCCAATGTTCAGAGCGATGATCTCGAACCTCGCTGGCGTCCTAGTGTCTTGCGTCCGCGGGGCGCCGATGGAGTTCATTGCTCGTTAGGCGGCCTTGTCGAGTTTTGTCCGCGACGTCGTTGCCACCGCCCATGATTCGAGCCAGCGTGATCGGCTTATCAGCGCCCATTCCACGGTTCTCCGTCTCCGTCATCCGCTTGCTGCAGAATAACTGCCATGAAACCATATCCATTCGTCGCTGGCGCATGAATGGCAGCGCAATGGACGCATAATAAACGCACAAGATACGCACACGGGGGCCGACACCACATCATGAGACGCAAACGAGGGCGTAAGCTATCAGCATCGGCCCTACTCTAAGGCGCCGTACGTTTCTCTATTGCGCGGGAGGATCTCATGATGCATCTCACCGGCCGGAAGAAACCGCTATTGATCGTGTTGGCTGCCGTCTGTGCGGCCGTCCTCCTGCTGGTTGGCACCGCAGGCCTGTCCAGGTCCAGGTCTCAGGCGGCGGCGACGCCCGCGGAAGCGGTGACAGCCGCCTGGCAGCGCGCCCTGGCGAGCGGCTCCTACCGCTTCATCGGCGACGTCACACAGGTGACCGTGCCGCAGGCGACCCTGGGCAACGTGGGCAGCACCAGCCGCGCCGAGCGGCTCTATCTCGAGGGGCAGACCGACGCTCACCTCCAGACCATGGATCTTCGGCTCTGGTCCGATCAGTGGTCGGGCGGCAGCGCCCTGGTCCCCGAGAGCGGCCTCCAGGTTCAGACCGCCGGCGGTAAGACGCGCACCCGCAGCGGCGGCGGGGCGTGGCAGGATGCCCCAGGGGTGACGGATTCCTTCGCACCCCAGGGCGATTTCATGGGGTACCTGGCCGCCATCCGCCACGTGACCGCGGGGGCGCCGGAGACACGCGCCGGGCGCACCTTCACCCGCTACACTTTCGACGTCGACGGTCCGGCCTTCGCGGCTTACTCCCGGGACAAGATCCAGCAGGCCATGGCGGCGCGCGGAGAGCTGCCTTCCGGCATGCAGTTGGAAGTCTCATCCTACTACAGCGGCATGACCGGGACCGGCGAGCTTTGGGTGGGTGACGATGGCCTGCCTCTGCGCCAGACCCTGGACCTCAACTTCCCGCCCTCCCGCAACGAGAGTGTCAACGCCCAGATCTCGGTCACCTTCTCCGCCTTTGCCCGGCCCCTGGCCGGGTGGTCGATAGTGGCCGATCCCGCCCGGCTGTGGCAGGCTGCGGGCGGCCTGTTGGGGCAGTTTGGGCTGCTGACGGCCATGCTGGGGGGCGTCGTTCTGATGGTGGCCTACCGGCGGAAGCGCGCGCTCTACGTCGGGCTGGTCATCGCGCTAATCGTCTTCATGGTGGCCGGTCCGCTGCTCGCCGATGAGCGGACGGTGCACTTCTTCTCGGCACAGAGCGCGCAGGCCGCCGTGCTGGACCAGCAGCGCGCCGACAGCGCCGCGGCGCAGCAGGCGCGCGAACTCGTCGGGCAGACGGCCAAGGCCATTGACCCGCACGCGAATCCGCTGGCGAGCGTGAAAGCGGAGACTGTCGCAGCTCCGGCGGCCCTGGCACAACAGGGCGTTCATTCGGATTCCGCTAGTGCCGGGAGCAGCTATCCGCTGCCGGGTACCACAGGGCAGTGGGCGGCAACCGCATCGGCGAGCAGCGAGTACCCCGGGAACGGAGCTACCCAGGCCACAGGCCCAGCAAATACCGCGCTGTGCGGCGATCAGGTCACGGCCTGGGCTCCGCTCGGCTCGGGCCCCGGCCCGGAGTGGCTGCGGCTGGGGTACGCCACCCCCGTCTATGCCACAGCCCTGCGCATCCACGAGACCTTCATCGGCTCCTTCGTAACCGGCGTAGACCTGGTCGAGCCGGGCGGGGCGGTGCATGCCCTTACTATTCCGGCCGACAAGACAGCCTGTGCGGGATACTTCGAGCTGAGCTTCGACCAGACGCCTTACCTCGTCTCGGCGGTCATCATTCACACCCAGGTTGATGGCTGGGAGGAGATCGACGCCGCAGAGCTTTGGGGATCGGCGACCCTGGCCAGCGCGGACGCTGACGCGGACGGCGACGGGCTGAAGGATGCCTTCGAGGTCGCGGTGGGGACCGACCCAATGAAAGCGGACACCGACGGCGATGGTCTCAACGACTATCAGGAGGTGGCCCTGGGCACCGAGCCGCTAAGCACGGACACCGACATCGATGGTCTCTCGGATTTCGTCGAGGTGACCGGCTTCCCGTACAACGGGAAGACATGGTACACCGATCCGAAGCTGGCGGACAGCAATGGGGACGGCATCTTGGACCAGGTGGAAGCGGGGCCCGATGCGAACAACGACGGCCTGCCGGATCAGCTTTACGATACGAACGGCAATGGGGTGCCGGATCTGTTCGACGCCGACAACGACGGCGACGGCGTGCCCGACCGCGTCGATGCATCGCCTTTTTCCCGGAGCGGGACGGCGAACACCCCCTACTCCAAGGCCAATCCCTTCAAGTTGAGCCTCAATAACGTGACGCCACAGACCACAACCTTCGTCGATCTGCAGTTGCGGCCCGTGAACCCCAAGCATCTGTGGTACGCCCAGAACGTGCTCGACTGGCCGGTCGACCATGAGGGACAGGTCCAGGACTGGGATAGTGGCAGATTCATCGACGACCCCAGAGTTCAAGCTGCCGCGGCGCGGGCCGCGAACGGCGAGTACGCCAGCCAGTCATGGGGGGACACGCGCCTGACGCCGATGCTCGAGATCCGCATCCTGGGCGCCGTGACGAACTTGCCGTCACAAGCCGCCCTGGAGGACTACGGCATCAGCGTCAGCGACCTCACCGACAACGGCAAGAGCGACGGCAGAATCATCGGCAAGCTGGCCTACGTGCCCGTGGGCCTGGTTACCGACGAGAAGAGCGGCGAGCGGGTGGCGTTCAACGCCCGCATCCCCTATCTGCTCGCCGGGACGAGCCTGGGCGCCGCGCACGAGATGCGCTTGGTGTGGGCAGCGCAGATGCTATTGGATTCGTGCGCCAAGAGCGATGGCGACGTTTGCAAAGAGTACGTCAAGATCTGCGTGAACCCACAGGGGGCGCCGCCCGGCGCGACCTGCGCCAAGGAGATCGAAGCCAGGAACCTGCCGACCGTGGCTCAGACCTACGACGATTCCTGGTATCTGACGGGCTTGAACGTGCGCGAAGACCATGGCTCCAATATCGCCGTGATCTACGACGATCCGGCCGTGGACCCCTCCCGCGCCCAGGAGGATGCGCTGTGGGCGCTCTCAGCAGGCCTGGATGAGACTTTCCTGAGCGCGCGCGAGAAAGCGCCCAACGTCCAGGACATCACGGTGGCCGAGGTCGCCCGGCGTTTCGACCACGCCACCAATACGGCCGCAGGCGTGACCCTGGAGCAGCGTTGGGGCATCCCCAACATCCTGTCGGTCGTCTTGCCCCCGCATTACGCGACCCTCGACCTGGCCATCCACGAGACCATGACGACCACCAACAACTTGCTTAGTGCCCACTTCAACAGCGTCTGGACGCCCGGCGCGCCCGTCACGCCCACGCTGATGTACGCGGGCGACAGCGTCCATCGCACCGTTGGCCTGGACGAGATGTTGGGAAATGGGCCGTATGTGCGCCAGGCCGGCAGCATCGTGACCGTCGATTTCGCCCCGGTCGGGGCCGATGCGCGGCTGACCGACACGGCACAGTCGCTCAAGTGGACCATGTACTGCGGCCAAGGCCAGGGCCAAGGTAATCCTCCTTCGTGGAGCCCCTGTTCGACCGAGCAGGCCTGGCTCGAGCTCGACCGGCGCTTCGGCGCGACCCTTGCCGACTCCGCCGATTCCCCCGCCGCCCTGGTGGGCAAGAACACGTTCATGCAGCTCTACAACCTCACGATGATCCAGGGGGCGACCAGCGACATCTACCTTCAGGAAAAGCTGCAAATCGACGGCATCCCGGACGTCGACGCGGTGCTCCAAAATAAGGTCAACAAGTCCAACCAATTTGTGAGACAGGTCGTCAACACCGCGATTGAGAGTTATTACCAAGAGCCGTCGGCTGCGGCGGAATCGATCGGCGTGAGCTTCGGAGGCAAGCCGCCCCTGCAGAGGCAGGGGGCGATGCAGGAGTTATTTCCCAAGTCATTCTTGCCGAGGCAGGGAGCGAGCCGGAACCTGCACGCCACAGCCGCGGCGACGGCCATCAAGGGCCCGTGGAAGAAGCTCAACGCGCCGAAGCAGCGCAGGATGGTGGCAGGCCTGGCGGTGCTGACGATCGGCGTGGCGTTCTTCACCCAGGTGGGGCCGGTCATCTGGCCCAACCAGAAAGTCAAGATCGCCGCGGCAGCCGTCGGGGCTTCCTGGCTGGCCCTGAACGCGACTATGCCGGCGTACCGCGCTTACAAGGCCTACAGTTCGCTCGTCGCCAAAGGGACTGCGCGCGGCGCGGCGGCGCTCAAAACACTGAGGGAGGCGACGGCTGCGAGCAAGGAAGCCAAACGATGGGCCGCAGCCGGGGCGGTTTTGCAGTCCGGCGCAGCCTGGGCCCTCTTTGCTTACCAGGTCTCGGAGAGTGGGGCCCAATTCGGCAGCCTGGCCTACGATAAGGCCCTTGCGGGGGCGATCGCGCTTACCGTCGTCATCGTGATCCTGGCCATCCTATCTGTCACCCCGCTTGCCCCCCTGGTCTGGCTGCTTGATTTTGTCCAGTTCATCATTGACTTGGTCTGCGCGAAGAAGGACACGAAAGAGGGAGACTGTACCGATATCCAGGCAGAGATGGGCAAGGCCGTCGCCTGGGTGATCTACTCCGGCGGCCTGATGATCGAGGTGGACCCGGCGAACGGCGCCGACATCACCAACCGCGGCGCGCCCTCTCTATCCCTGGTGGATCCGACACTCGGGTTCACAGCGGGCAACCCTGTTACGGTGTCGGTGCCCGTCACAACCTTCATCTTCCAAAAGGACCCTCCGCACGATGACTGGAAGATCGTCCCGTATTTCTGGTTGTTCAGCAAGGACAACCTCAGGAGCAGCACGTTCAGCTATAGCATGACCAGGGCCAAAGCTGACATCGAGGTCTCGCGCGACTGGATGAAGGATTCGTGGTTCGGCATCAAAACCCATTCCAGCAGGCTGAGCAAGGATTTCTTCGAGGGCACCTCGGTGGTTACGCCGACCATGCGCTTCAGCGACCTCGGGCCCGGCATCAACCAGCCGCTGGACTACTTCTTCAACACGGGCTACGCCATACCCATTTATGAGTGCTGGGCCTACTGGGCATTGCCCATACCCGTTTGCTACACAAAGACCGAGAAGAACCACAACAGCTCGAACACGCCGGGGCTGCACTATGACATATTCCCGGCCACGCTTGACGGCTTCATGGCCTACGCCCCGACGGGCAACGACGGGTATCGCCTGGCATGGGATACCCGTTTCACGACGAATCACGACACGGACGGCGACGGGCTGGTTTCCTCGGCGTGGGGCGGCAACGATCCCAACGACCAGACCTGGGATAACGACGCTGACGGCCTGAGCGACGGCTTCGAGCTGGCGCAGCGGATGGATGGGGTCGCGCTCTCGGCCGGGGCCTGGGACACGGACTCCGACGGCCTGGCCGATCCGCAGGAGCTGCAGTACGGCGCGGACCCGGCCCGGAAAGACACCGACAATGACGGCCTGACGGACGGCCAGGAGGTCTACCACCAGGTGTGGGCCAGCGCGCCCGCGCCTCACCCCACGGCCACGTGGGACGGTGGGTGGGATTTCTGCGCAGCGAAGTACGTGGCGCCCACGGTCCCGAAAACACCGCCCGCCTGCCCTCCCGGGCTGAAGGTGCGCATCTCGACCGATCCCAACTTGCGCGACGCGGACGGCGACGGCATCTCCGATCTGGCCGAGAAGCAGCTGTACGACAGGGGCGAGCGGGACGACAACAGGCTGCCGTACAATCCGACGGTCTTCAACACCTCGCCGCTGAGGATCTACATGACGGCCGATTCGGCGAACGGTTTTGTGGCGCCCGGCAGCACGGTGCCGCTTACCAGTACTGTCATAGCGAAGACGGATTTCGCGCCCGGTGCGCTGGCGTTGACGCTGCCGCCCGTTCTCGGCGGGGCGCCCCTGGCGTACCGTCTGGACCTCTCGACAGGCTCCACCGTCACGGTCCGCTCGGACCTGAAGGTCGACCCGGCGGCAGCGAGCCAGGACCTAAGCATTACAGGCACGGCGCGCGTCCGGCTTACTTCGTCCACCCCGCCCGGATGGGCTTTCACGGTCAACGAACAAGTGCCTGACGCAGGCCACCCGTCCGCCGGGGTCGTGCCGCCTCTACAGGGACGCGCGGTTGGCACAGCTCCCATCTGGCCCGACCGTGCCGACGGCTATCTTCGCGCCGGGCTGATCTCCGACTTCTATGCTGCGGGTGGCCGGGGAGACGTCAATGTTTACGCCCTGCCCTCGGGGGCCCATTCAAGCGTGCTGCAGGCGGGCAGTAACCGGGCCTTTACACGGGGCGAGGCCGCGCCCGGCACCGCCTGCAACGCGAGCGGCGCCTGTATGACGGTATGGGACCAGGTTGACAACTGCAATCAGCTGGACCTGATTCGTTTCGATATCACTGCCCAGGGCAATGATCACGGCACACCTGGGGTCGAGATGATGGTGTGGTTCAACGAGGATGGCGGCCCTAACCCCCCCGTGACCGACCCGAGATGGAACCAGCTCTGGTACTGGAATGATTGGGGAAAAGGGGACCAGCCGACAGGCACGAAGATCGGGGCGAATGCATTCGGTTTGCCACGTTCAGTATCTTTCTGCAGCCCCAAGGACTCGGGAGCCGGCAAGAACTACGACTCTCGCCTTCAGGTGTTGGAAGACGACACCGACGGAAGAGAGATCGTGGGGCATATTGACGTGCGCCTGGATCGCTGGAGTGAGGGCAACGCGCCCCTGATATACGATCTGGGCCCCAGCTTCAAGAGCGCCATCGACAATGGCGTCAAGGTGAGAGTCTTCGCCGCGGTTCCCAACAAGCAGCGCCATGTGTTGGAGGGCGCCGTCGTCGATTCGGCGACCAATCCCACCCGGCGCGGCATCTCGCTCGTGGCGCCCGTGACAACCCCCACCGAAGCCACCGGCGATTTTTCCCCCGGCATCGCCAGCGATGGGACCAACTTCCTCGTGGTCTGGAATCGTAAAACGGTAACGCTGGACCGGTCGGTCGCGCCACCCCAGTGGCAGATTAGCTCGAAGCTCCTCATGCGCCTTTTTGACGCTGGTGGCTTACCGCTCACGGATGCTGTCGACTTGGACGTTCCGCTGTCCCGGTCGATGGCGGCCAGCCTACAAACGGCTTTGAGCGAGCCTTCCACCTTCTATAGCTCGGATGAGGCCTTCGACGATTGGAAAAACGACCAGGTCGCCAACGTGATCTGGGCAGGCGATCGGTACCGGGTCCTGTGGCGGAAGCTATCCCCCGGCAATAGTGATGCCACTCTGCGTACCGCCAACGTCAGCCGCGCTGGCGTGCCGGGGACGATGTTCGACGTCGTCTCGGATGCCGGCGCTGGATCAGACGACCGGAGCTACCCGCCGCAACAGGCCTACGATCCGATCCTCAAACAACTGCTGGTACCCTATCAATATGTGAGTGGTTCGATTCAGTACGCTGGCATGATGTATAGCAGCCTGGACACTGCCCAAGGGGTGTCGGTCAGCTGGTTCGATCAGCCATTCATTCGCGATGCCCGCCGGCTGTCCCTCGCCTACAGTCCTGCCAATCGGGGCTATGTGCTGGCCTACAGTCGCGGATACCCGGATTATACGGGGTCCTTCGCGGCGTTGAATGCCGACGGCAGCCTGCTTGCCCAGAGCTCTCATAACCTCAGTTGGCTGCCGAACAACCAGGCCAGCGCCACACCGCTGGTCTGCCCGGCCCCCAGCTCCGCGCCCGTGACGGCGTTGCCGCTGGACGAATTGCCCGGGTCGACTTCCTTCGCCGACATCTCGGGCTACGGCAACGGCGGAACCTGCTCGGGCGACGCCTGCCCGCTCGCCGGAGTCGCAGGCGCCGGCACAGTCCCGGCGCTGAGCAATACGCCCAGCACCGACCGGGCGCTCTACTTCGATGGCAGCAATGATGTGGTGAGGCTGCCGAAAGCGATCGGCGACGGTGACTTCTCGATCGCCTTCTGGCTCAAGACGAACCAGGTGGCGGCGGACGACAACTGGAACGGAGGCGCCATCGGCCTGGTGGATGCCGACGTCGCTGGGAGAAACGACGTGTTCGGCGTGTCCCTGGGAGTCAACAAGGTGATGTTCACCGTGGGGGCGCAGACGATAAGCGTCCCCCTCGCTTCCGACGGCCAATGGCACCAGATCGTAGCCACGCGCCACAGGGGCTCACCCTTCGATGACATCACGCTCCATGTGGACACCACAGGCGCCGCTGGGACGAACATGCCCACCGCCGGGCCGCTCAGTGCGGTCACGCAAATCATCCTCGGTTCCCGGCAGGGCACAAAAAACTACTTCAAAGGCAGTATGAATTTCCTGACGCTTTACAGCACATCACTCCAAGGACGAACCGTCAGCGATCTGTACAACCGCACGCTCCCGTCGGACGTAGGCTATGGCTACAATCCGACGGAGTGCCGGATCACCGGCTCGTCGCAATGGGGCTTCCCCGATGCCCGCATCGCGGTGTTCCCCGTCGACACGCGCGGCGGGCTCATCGAAGCCAGCGCCGGATTGCCCTTGACCGTGGACGCCATCCCGCCCTCCTCGGCCATCTCGCTGACCGACAATCTGTACTTCAAGGTTCCGGCGGCCGGCCAACCCGGCGCCGGGGTGGTTACGACCATCATCGCCGGCACCGCCGAGGATAACGGCTCGGGCGTCGCCGGGGTTAGAGTGAGCATCAACGGGCAGCCGCCGAGCCCTGCGGTCGGCACGACCACCTGGGTCCATAATATGGGTATCCGTGAAGGCGCCAACACCGTGCAGGCGACGGCGTTCGACGCCGTGGGCAACCAGGAATCGACTGCCCCGCCCAACCGTATCGTGACCGTCTTCGGCGACGGCACGCCGCCCCTGGCGCACCTCGACCCGCCACCTGCGGCCGCGATCATCCCGTTGCGATCGGACACAGGGCAATGGGCCGTGCCGTTGAGCGGCTCCGTATCGGACCCGCCCGCTGCCGGCTCCCCCGGAAGCGGCATCGCCCTGGAGACGGCTCAGGTGCAATTGCAGACCGCCAATGGGTCGCCCCTCGGCTGGCAGCATGTAGGGCCGGGGACGGGGACGGCCGCCTCGCTGCCATGGCAGTATACCTATCTGATGCCGACGGCCATCGGCGACGACCCGACGGGGTCATATACGGTCACTTTGCGGGTGGCGGATAGAGTAGGCTACGCGACCCAAACTACCGCGGTCGTACATCTCGTAATCCCGAGGGTGGCCGCGAGCCTGCCCGGCACGCCGCCGCACGAGATCGGCGGCCCACCGACGACGGTCAGTTGCGTGATTACCGGCACGACCGGGCTCGCAAGCGCGCAGGCGGAGTTCGTGTCGATCGACCGGCTGGTCGTGATCTCGGACACCGTGATGCACTTGCCCCTGGACGAGCAGGCCGGGGAGAAGTGGTTTGACGACGACACGACGGGGCGTCACAACGCCCACTGCGCTGGGTCCGACTGCCCCACCGCCGGCCAGGCCGGCCAGGTGGACCGCGGGGCACACTTCAACGGCAACGAATCGCTGGAGGTGGACCCAAGCCCCAGCCTGGACTCGGCCGGTGCGGGCAGTTTCGCCATCCAGGCCTGGATCAAGCCCGAGGCGGCGAATGGGCTCATCTTGAGCAAGCTTGACGATAACGGCGGCTACCTGCTCTCCCTCGATGACAATGGCTACCTGACGCTCGAGCTGATCGACAAGCAGCACGTGCACAACAGATTCTCGGGCTTCAATTCCCTGGTCGGCGGCGGTTGGACACACGTAGCGGCCGCTGTCGACGCCGTGAACGGCAACGCCATACTGTATGTGAACGGCACCCGCGTGAGCGGCCTCGATTTCACCGGCGACGTATCCAACCACGGCAAGCTCGAGGTGGGCACCTTCTACACAGGCGATGTCGATGATGTCATGGTGACCAAGCGGGCACTGCGTGAAACGGACATCAAGGCCTTCTACGACGCCGGCCGGCGGCCTCGCCGGCCGGTAACCCTGACCCCAAGGGGCGGTTCCAGTTCGGCATGCCAGGTGGCCGTCCCCGCGGGCCCGGCCGACGGGCTCGAGGGCTTCCACCAGATCGATCTGCACACCGAGGACGATCACGGCAACCACAGGCGCGTCAATAACGTGTGGCGTGGCACCATCGATACCAAGCCGCCGCGCGTGACCGTGACCGGCCACGCGACGGGCAAGACCTATCGCGATCCGGCCTCAGGCACGCCACGGTACGACATCGAGTACACCATCGATTCCGAGGATGAAGACATGGGTCCGGCTCGCGTCTCGAATCTCTGCACCACCCGCGGCCAGCCGGAGCGCGGCTTCGATAACCCGGCCTGGCGCGACGAGATCTTCCCGGATGCGACGCTGCGCAATCGGCTTACGTACAAGTGCCATGACTGGGCATCCGTGGCCAACCCGGTCACCCAGGCGTCCGCCTGCGACCACTTCGGGAACTGCTCGACCAATTCCCAGACGACCAGCACGGCCGCGGTCGGCGCAGCGGCCCTTTCTGCTGTGGCGGATCCCCTCATCATCTCGCCGCTGGCTGGCAGTGTCATCGCGGCAGGGCCCACGATCGAGATGCAGGTGGCAGTGGGGTCGGCCCAGGCGCTGACCCAGATCGCCATCGTGAACAACGATACGGGTGGGGTGCTCGGGCAGTTGAACTTCACCCAGGCCGACGGCGTAACCGAGGGGGTGAAGACCCTGACGTTCCCCTCCCCGGCCGAAGGCGTGTATAACCTTGCGGTGCAGACGACCGACTGGCAGGGCGCCGTCGTGACCGGCCCCGCCATGGCGCTCTCAGTGGACACCGGTGCCCCGAGCGGCGACCTGACGACCACCGTGCTGACCCAGGCTGACACTTACGCCTGGACCAGCGGCCTGATGCGCTTCCACGGTGTGGCCAACGACACCATGGGCCTGGCGGCCGTGCAAATTTCGATCAACGGCGGGCCTTTCCACGATGTCACGTTGAACGTCGACGGAAGCTGGTCTACGGTCGCTTATGCCGGGCCCGACCCCTTTGGCAAGACGCTGCAGGTGACAATGCGGTCGATTGACAAGGCGGGCCGCGCGGCGACGCAGACCAAGCCGCTACTCGTCGATGTCGCGGCGCCGCCGGGATATGTGGCCGGGCCCACGCCGACGCCGACCGCCACGCCTACGCAGGGCCCTTCGCCCACGGCGACACAGACGGCCACACCGGGCCCGAGCGCTACGCCGACTGCCACGCCCACGGCGACGCAGACGGCCACGCAGGGACCCACCACCACGCCGACAGCGACGCCTACGCAGACGGTCACCCCAACGACCGGACCGACGCCAACGCCGACGTCGACACGGATCGCGGGGACAGGGCACACGATCTTCCTGCCGGTCGTCCTCCGGCAATAGTGAAATGAAGCCTCGAGTCCGGCTCGCTGGGCTGGACTCGAGGCTCTAGCAGCCTGTCGGAGAGAACTGGTTATCGGTGGCCAACAGCCGGTTTGGGGGGCCTGAATGGCTCAAGCCCGTCTGTTGCCAAGTGAAATTCCGGCAGGCAAGTAGCGAATAACTCGTTTGGTGTTGCTCAGCCTAGGCGGCGACGCCTCGCTAGGCAGGGTTGAGCGTGTGCTGGGCGAGGTGCTTCATGTGGCTTGTTGGAACGATCCGAGCCCATATCTACCGGATTCTCGGCAGCCCTCCTCTGGTTTTCCACTCAGTCCTCGCACTTTCGGGTCCGCACGAGCCTGTCAGCCGCGGCGCAATACCAGAAGGATGTGGTCGCCCCATTCGCACCACGGTTTGCGCTTGCGCAGGCGGCGCTCCCAGTCTTCCATGCGCCGGAAGAATTCTGGGCGTCGCCGGAACAACTCGTCCAAATATGGCGGAGGCAGAAGAAGAGGTAGTGACATGAGCATCTCCAGGCCGAAGCTCGCGGGGTCCGGACAGGCTGCCAAGATGTCGCGGCTTCGGAGGTAGCGCACGCCGACCCAGGCCCCGATTCCGGCGCCCGAAACGGGCGCCAATTGCCAGCCGCGGAAGCGCCGCACGGCACGGCCGGGGTGGCCGTGCGCCAGGTACCAGGCGATCTCGAAGGGGCAGCAGCGGGCCATGACCGAGCAGACGAAAGCGCTATGCGGCTTCAGAAGCCCGGCGAGCGCCGCCATGACTGGGCGCATGTCAGGCTCGCAGTTGAGCGCGCCGAAACTCGCATAGGCGCCGTCGAACAGATCGCCCTTTGCCGGCCTGAGGGCTTCAAGGTGGCGTGCGGGCAGCGCCACGGCCGCCACTCGTCCCCCACTTCCTGCGACTTGGGCCTTTGCGAGCGTCCGGGCCGCCATCGCAGGCGAGAGATCGGTGGCCAGCACGCTGCGTCCACGCTCCGCCAGGTAAAGCGCCTCCTCGCCGGTGCCGCAGCCGATTTCGAGCAGGCGGCTTCCTGGCGGGAAGGTTTCCGACAGAACTGCCAGGCTCTCAGCCCGCATCCAAGCCATGATGGCGTTGCCATCAGGCCCGTAGATCGCATCGTAACTGGCCGCGACCGCGTCAAACGCGCGCCCGGTCCTGACGTAGTCCGGAGGCGCATCAGGCATCGAAGCCTCGCGTTGAGGTTGCATTGGCGGTGAGCGAAGGGCTCGGCAGAGGCGGGGGTATCAGAACGGGGCAGCAGAATGCTGTCCTCTTGGCGCCTTCATGCTGCGAGGTTTGGGCGGGCGCGGCCGATCTTGCCCGACGCGAGCGAAAGGGCACGCCGGACATCGGCGCTGGTCTGTGCAGTCGAAGCCCGCTGGCCTTCACTCCTCGCTCCTGGAGGCGGGGACGGCCAGGCGCGCCGGTAGCTCCCCGGGCCTGGATCTGCCCAAGGCAAAGAAGTCCAGCGCCTCGACAAGGTCCCCCCTTTCGACTCTGAGCCCGACGGCCCGCCACGAGCGCATCTCCTTAGCGGCGCCATTTTCGCGCAGGGTCTCCAGCTGGGGTCCCCGCACCTCGTCAAAGGCGCGGCGCAGCGCGGCATCCACGCGATCGGGCGGCACATAACTCAGCGATAGGACCTGGACTTCATCGAACTCCGGCAATCCCCACAGGAGGTACTGCGGCCAAGCGGTGTAGACTGGCCGGCCCGCATAGTAAGTCAGCTGCGAGGCGACGCTGTAGTCCACGGTGAAGAGCATCCCCTGCGCAGAGCTCAAACGCGGACCGAGCTCGCGCCAGCCGGCAGCATCTTCGCGTACTGCGTAGGCGACGCTGCTCGAAGGCAGCGGGGATTCGCCGAGCAGCGCCGCGACCGTACCCACGCCGCACACCAGCGCGGCCAATGTGACGATGGCAAATGTCGGTGGCCGCCATCCGCCCATGCGTGCCAGTCCGGACGCT
>Ga0315273_10004329_pt1 | contig 17384 bp, 36 predicted proteins | sample YL17G02_0_MG_FD_205753 | JGI IMG/M metagenome (GOLD analysis project Ga0315273, IMG submission 205753) | Sediment microbial communities from Yellowstone Lake, YNP, Wyoming, USA - YL17G02_0 | ecosystem: Environmental > Aquatic > Freshwater > Lake > Sediment | place: USA: Wyoming | collected...
TGGATGGCCTTCTGGAGTGTCATAGTCAATACCTGGGGATACTCACCATTCACAACTTTGAAGAGACTCTTGAAGTCGTGTTCAAAGAGATATCCGATATCACTGGTTACAATATACTCCAGTGATTCTTGAATGCGCCTTTTCTCAAGATAGACTCGGTTTGATTCTTCTGAGAGAAGATCCCTCACCCAGTTCACATCACATTCAAAGAAGTTTGCCGCAAGAAAAAACTTCAACCCATCATCAGTAGGATAGAGTTTAGCAAGCTTACGGAAGGACCATCTATCTCTGTGGTGTTCAAATGCCTCTGAGGTAATACACCTCGCCTTGCCTTGGTACTTAAAAAAATCATATTTCCCAGGAGCAAAGTGCAACTTCATCGCCCGAAAGAGACAACACGCATCATAACCAGTCATATCACTCCTAGATCGGCAAGCGACCCGATTTCGCACCCCGCTTTTTCAAGAGATTCAAATCTGCTACTTCTATTTCAAGATCAGCAAGGATATCAGCCGTAAGCAGGGATGCTGCCGATTCATGTTCCACTCCAAGCTGCTCGCAATACAATTGAAGTCCTTCCCACAACCCAACCTTTTTGTGAGCACAATACTCCCGCAAGGATAAGCACCATATTCGCATCTCATCCTTTGTTGGCATGGGGGACCTTTGCTAATGCACTCACCACATATTCCTGTGGTGATTTATTGGGCCACATGATTCCAAAGTGCTTCGAATGGAATGTGGACACGGATTGATCGGGAAGCATATCCAGGCGCTTCTCCAATTTCCGAATAATCTGTCCAATCCAATCGCCAGAATTGAGAACTTCCAGTGGATTGGGTTTGGGCATTTGTTCTCCCATATAACAATCACTGACCCCCGATGCACGAAGCACCGAGAGGAGATTTACGGCTTCATAATCATCCAGTTCAATCTCAGACTTGGGCATCACTTCACCGCAATCTTGTACAATTGCTCAAACTGCTCATGCTCGGCCACTTCTTCTTCGAAGTTCTGCTTGTGGTAGACCTTGGCCATCTTGTTCACCAGCTTCTTCGTGAGCTTCAAATCCTCCGCGATCTTCTTCACCACTTCGCGTGAGTATTCGCCCTCAGCCTCAACGCGGGTGCGGCTGTCTGAAGTGTCCTTCAGTGCCTTAACCAACCGTGTCCGTTCTTCCTCTGTCAAATTCTCCACCAATACTACTGTCTTGGCCATAATATCACTCCTTTAATATGAATAATGTTGAAAGAAAAAATGCACCAACTTCGACACCGAATAAAACGTAATACTCACCATCACTGCCACAATCACATAGTAGACACAATTCATGAACGTATCATGGTTCACGGCTTCTCCCCATAGAATAAATGGTTATCGATCTTTCCAAGGAAGACCTTCTGCTTTCGCCACTTCGGCTTCACATAATCCGCGTGATAGTAAACGGCAGTGCTATATTGTGACATTATAGCACCTTTCCAGTAAGATTGCAATACCCTATGTGCGATTTGTTGCGATTCGTTCCACTTTTCTTTGTTGGGCTTGTATTTGTTCTCACACCAGAATGAGAATTGGCAAATCTTTCGATCATTAACTACCAAAGCCTGGGTTATCACACCACACACGGTATTGGGTCTGTGTTTTTGTCCCACTCGATTCATGACGACCAGCGCCACGGCTTCTTTACCCAGTTCACCCTGGTTTCCCGCTTCGTAGTAAATCGCTTGAGTCAAACATTTTTCTTCACGAATAGTTTTGACTACATTGAAATTGCGTTCAACGAGTTCCGTTCGTGATAGATCTACCAATTCGGTACGTTCATCTGAGAGTGGAAATGCGAGAAAACTCACGATACAGAGAATGCCAATGAAAATAAACCTGTTCATTATGCCTCCTTGTAGTATTCCGCAAGACACTTATCGAGGATCGGTAGATATTCCTCTTTGTCCCTCACATGAACCGATGGAAATCCCGTATCTTCTACCGCAGTCGCAATCACTACCTTCTTGATGGGAATGCCGGTGCGTTCTTCGAACATTTCTGCATACGAGGCGGTCTGGACAAAGTAGTTGGTGATCCACTCCACCGGCTTAATATAGCCCGAAGTCTTCACATCGAGGATGACGATCTCACCATCCCACACAACCACCGCATCCGTGCGCCCTGCAATCCGCAGTCGGTCTGAATATAGAGCCTGTTCTACAGCATACACCTTCGTGATGTGTTTGTCAAATTCTTTTTTGAGTTGAAGGTAGAGTTCCTTCATGGTGGGCATCATGCCCAAATTCTCTCGCAATGTCATAGTGTTGAGGAGGTATTTTTCACACAGTAAGTGGATATACGTGCCGCGATCTGCCCCACGCTTGGTCTTTCGGTCTGCTTCCTCAGCCCCCACTCTCGCTCGCCACTTGGCAATTACGTCTCGGTTCAAGAGGCCTGAAATCGTCGAGGCGGATGGGTATCGTTTTCCTTCCGGTGTCTTGTACCACCGTCCATCTGAAGTGGTGAAGGCTGGCAGTTCGAATTTCAGCCCTGGGATAGTGACGTGTTCAAACATTTTGGCTTTTTCGCCCGAATCTCGTTTCGCGCCTTTTGCCATCGTTATATCTTTTTTCAATAGGAGCCAAAACGTAGTTGTCGAAGTCACTGGGAGGACGATGAAACCCCAGGACTACAGGATCTCCAATATTCATAGTAAGAAAGGCCACCTCATAATTAGGATCTTTGAGTAATTCTTCCAAAGCGGCAATTGTCAAGGTGCGTTCGGTGATTTCGCCCGTTGGTTTATACTTGATATCGTAGTTTGGCATGGTTAGTTGACTTTCACATATGCAGGTTTGGTCAGTGCTGGGGTATACGTAGGATTCTCACTGAGAAACTTCTGAAAATCATTCCACGTCATGAGAGGTAATTCACTCACGACCTTTGTTTCTGAATTCTGTACGAGGTATTGGGGCATAAGTCTCCTTTATTAAAAATCAATCACGGTCACTGGATTTGTGGGATCGTATCGCACGTCACAAATGCAAGTATTGTAAAACTTCGTGGTCCAGGTATCGGCTGTGTACGATCCAGATCCCTCATGGATATGTCCAAACAGATGGATTCGTGGTAGGACTCGCTTCACGTTCTCCAAGAGATTCGCATCACCAACATGAGGATCTTCACCGTATGCTGGAAATCTCACAAGATCGAGGATGCCTTTTGGGGGTCCATGAGTAATCAAAATGTCAATACCACTGGGAATGAAGTCCCACAATTCTTTTGACTTACGGCCACCTGGAGGATAGTCAAAGGACCAATCGGAAGGATCGTGAATGGCACTGGAATAGGGCGAACCAAAGACACGATACCCAGCCACTTCCTTTTCTTCGTGATTCAGCAATACAGCAGGCTCAAACTCTGTCCGACACCAGGAGATGTTTCCTTCACAGAACATATCATGATTCCCAGGAACGATAATCTTATATTGGTGTGGCTGTGCCTTGAACCATCTTGCAAATTCAGTCACGTTGTGCATCTTCGCTCGCATACTGAAATCGCCAGCACAGATCAACATATCCCCATCGGGAATCGTCAATTTCTTGTGATAGCCATGTGTGTCTGAAAACGCTACTATACGCACGATTACCCCCGATATCCTTTTGCTATTTTCTCGCGCACAACGAGATCGTAAATGTCCTCAGCCTCTGCCAGAGTCACAGGTGCTTCTGTTTTTGATCCGCTCTTGAGTGTATTCCCGCGCCGACCATATTGAAAATTCACGAGATATTCAGACAGTGCTGGATGCACCTGGGTGATTTGAATATGATATTCCTTATCGGACGTTCCCTCTTTGAAGTATAGGGATTTGGATTGAACCATCAAAGGCTGACATGCAGTGACCTTTGCAGTCCCTGTGGGCTTTTGTATTTGTCTCAGGCACCGCTCAAGAGTTTCGCTTAGTGTGCTCATATTCGTTCCCATTCATAAAGATGGACGGTCTTGTGGGTGAAGTCAGTAAACAACAAAATCTACCGAGATAAATTACTGACTATCTATTCTATTACCATATAAATCTACTATAATATGACTTCCCCACAAGACTCCACCTGGCCGACGACTATTTGATAGATGTGCCAAAATCGGCACTGCCCCGAAACGCTTCCGCCGTAGCGGCAGCGGCACTATGCTTGGTTGCTATCAAACTCTTTCGGACCATTATCCAGCCGAGACAGCAAAATCACTGGCACTTAGAACAATCGCATCGGGCGGCAGCAACCCACGGGCCCTGGCATATTTAGTCATTTCCTCAGCATTCAACAATTGGTAGGCAGCAATATTACGATGCACTTTGATACGTGCGATCTTTGCTCCAATCTGTTCCAACTGCCACAAATATGAAGACAGTCTATAGAGTTCGATTTCAGTACCAAGCGTCCCGCTAATTTCGGCTGCGGACACTTGGCGTCCATCCAGGAGCACCAATAATACTTTTTCTGCCTGGGTGGGATTCTTATTCTTTCCGCGCATAGACTCTCCTCATGATTTCAAAGATTATACCACAAATCAGCACCTTTGTCAAGACTACTTCTTCTTTTTCTTTTTCTTTTTTTCCTTCGCTTCAGCGGCTTTGGCTGACTTGGCTTTGGCCACCGCTAACCGATGTGGGCGGGGTGGATGTATCACATCACCCTGAGACCGAAAATTCAGCGCCACATTCGGAGCACACTGGGTGACTTTCCCACCCTTCTCCAACCACTCATCAACCAAACTCTTTATTTCACCCGTAGTCATTTCCTTTGGGGCCAACAGTTCCTTATTCGATGTCATGCTGTTCCTCTCGTTCATCGGCAGATGATTCTGCCTTCTGGTCATGATAAGTTCTATTGCCCACGCACCACGAGCAACGCCCGTGATTGCGGCAACTTGGATCAAAGCTCTTCGACTTCCTAAACGGTTGTCGATGCTCCTTCTTGTGCAACACCGCTTGGTCCAGGCTCATTGACCTTCCTCCCTCGTCCTGCGTATTCCTTCTGAATTGCCACCTTCTGATCGGTCGGCAAATGGGAATACTTGGTGTAAGTCATCCCCTTCTTCGTTGACAGCCACGATCCCAATACCGCCTTCGTTCCTATCTGCGATGCCATAATATAACTCCTTTCACGTTGAGCACATTAACTACTTATTCGACTTCCGCACTTCACGAATAAATGTCTCAGGATACCAATCGGTCCACATCCCACCGTCTAGATCTACCATGCAAATCTCATAATAGTCTTCTCTACGAGTCAGATCCACAGCCACAATTTCACCGATTCCAACTCCTGATACGCGAACCCAATCCCCAACCCCGATACTGGAGACCACTAACTTATCATTGATTTCGAGTTTGTACGAGTGCGCTGCACACCAGTGTGTTATTTCGTCAATTTTTTCTTCATCGGTCTCATCATCCGAGAAGCTGAAGAAACAATCCCCCCAATGAATGAGATTACCGCAAAAAGTGTTTCCATCATCAACTTTAATGAGGTATTCCATAATTAAGCCTCCTCCACTCCAATACGGCCACTGGTAATGTCCGCAATATCATCCGCATCATTCACGGCAAATTTCACGTAGATCTTATCCAAATCCTCACCCTGTTCCAACAGAGGAATTTCTTCCAGGTGTTCATCGTGCCTGGGGTGCCCCCGCGTCGGCTTGGGTCTCTTCTGTGCAGCCACGGTAACGGACACTCCTTTCTTTTTTGCCATCGCTCGGATTGCTTTAATGTGGTCTTCCATGGTTTTATACTTATTCACTGGTCACATTCTCCACAGCAATGATATAGGCGTCTTCCATGGTGTGATTTGAAGGCATCTCACCATTTTGGACTAACCACTTTGCCTGTTCAGCATTCTGGGCTTCAAACTGAAACACGGTGGCGGTGGTCACTTGAAATGTTGGCATACTTATTTTCTCCAATCTGTGCACTTCGTCTGGTATCTGCTTTTCATTATTTCACCAATCGCAAATGGCCATAATTCTTGATTCGTTTGCTGGCCGGTTCATGATCCAGAACCAACGCAGCAGATTCAACCGCATCCCAGGCTTCTTTCTCAGTATAATACTCTGACACCTGTTTGTCAAGTTCTTTTTGTGCGGCAGCAGACCCATACTTGCGCTCTTCCCAAACCCCAAACATGTAGGCGGCAAGGAGAGCCAGACACCCTACGAAATAGTAGAGTACATATATCATAATGCCTCCCAACAAAGTTCATACGCACGATTTCGCAAATCAACATTCCCCTTGGTCAAAACTTCCAAGAGAGCCAATTTCTCTGGTACATAGACCTTCGCAAACTTAGGATCATGCTCCACGATGCTGGGTGTATTTGCAATCAAGTCCGCCAATTTGATCGTGTGAACCTCGGCTGGAGCCAGCGCCAAATACTCACAATCCAGGGCCTTACGAGCGGCTCGATTTCCGTGATGCTCTTCTCCCACTTTTGTGAGCCAAAGAACCAAATTGGCAACCTCATCCCCAAACTCAGTGCGGAGTACATCAACGGTGACCTTCGTATCCTCCAGCACGTCATGGAGAAATGCGGCAGCAATCATCTCATCTGTTCCACCCACGTTGGCGACAATATCAGCGACCATCGCTGGGTGATGGATATAGGCCTCTCCAGTATATTTTCGAAATTGCCCAACCGCAGCATGGGCGGCAGTGGCGAAGACTCTGGCTTTCTCGGTGATTCTCATGGTATTCTCCTTGTTCTCACAATATGAGTATACCGCAAACTATCTGAGAAGTCAAGGGGTATATAAGTTGTTGTTTTTGTTGGGTTATACAAGAACCCTGATGTGGTAGCTTTGAAATCCACCACATTCCTGCTTAGAAATGAGCGAAATATCGGCAAGTTGGCAGAAACGACCAAATTCAGACTCAAATGTGGGGTCATCAGCATAGATGAGCAATTCATCGTCTTTTTTCATTACGTTCAACCTGAGGCGAACTTGGATGATTGGCATGGGACATATGAGTCCTCTACAATCCACCACCGGAAGTGCTTTGTTCGCCATATTAGCCATTCAGGAGAGTGCGGGTATCGATAGATCCCTCAGAGACCTTCTTTGTCTTACCCCGCTGGGCTTCGGCTTCAATGCTTTTGAGCCATCCTCTGGCACGAAGTAATTCCGATTCGGCATCTTTAATTCGTATCTTTGCTTCGATTATCAGTGCTTCATACTTAGCATCCATTTTCAGAATCCTCCGACCACATATCGTAGCCACGTTGTACTGCCATCCGCTTCTGTTGCTGCTTCTTCTTCTGGGTGTCTCGCACTTCTTCTTCTGCCTGCTTCCTAAATTTCGTCTTGGGCGCTGGCTTCTCTAACTGTCTCGACTGAAACATGATTGTCCTCCTATAGGATTTTGTTGAGAATGTGGTCGGCTATTTTATACTTTATGGCTTCCTCTGCGGTGAGCCACACATCAGATGCTTGCAATAACTTCTCTTTGATTTTCTTCTCGGTGATGCCACAACGCTTCGTTAATATATTGTTGACACGGGCTCGGCAATAACCCAGTTCAATCATAGACGCTTTCAGTTCGTGCTCTTTCCCCTCCATATCTGAATAAAATTCGTGCATCATAACACCCGTGTGCGCGGCAACATATCGATGTCCTGGTTCACCACACGCAAATATCAGTGCGGCTGCGGACATGATGTTTCCAATGCCTATCGTATAGACAGGAATCTTGGAAGTCATTATGATATCCACCAGAGCGAACGCGCCGTATAGATCACCTCCCCCAGAATTAATATAGAGGTTCAGGTGATGGGGGGGCTCTGCGTTCGTGTGTTCAAAGACAATCCATTGTATCGCTCGTCCCACATTTTCATAACCAATTTCTCCCGTGAGAAAATGTGTGTGGTGAGTCAACAAACCCTGCCCAATCATGTCAGAATCAGCCAAGGGTTCTTGGACTATGATGGTTGTCTCTGACTCGTGGTTTGGTACAGGAACGACATCGACTGCTTGGTGTTCGGGTTTCTTTGTTCGTGCCAAGGGTAGTTCCTCTCGCCAGTGTAGGCTTGCCAAGATATTTTGTTGCCTTGTAAAAACATTTCTGTGGTCGCCCTGCTCGTTTCACTACCCATTCTATAATTCATTGTGTGTTTCATGGTGCACCCAAAATCTGGTGCTGCGGATTTCATGGCTGCAAAAAACTGACGATCTTGCCCCCATCCCCCCATCCAATTATGAGAAATCTTCACAAGCAAATTCCTGGGAATAGCAAAGCATCCGGTGTCAATGTGGTATCGAGATTTGTCAAATTGCACAGGCCAATGCCCAAGACTTTCACAGTTGTCCTGACACACAAACTCACCCCTAGAACCCATGATATTTCTGAGGGTATACGCCCATCCATATTTATGCTCCCTAAAAACCGTCTGGAATTCCTCAATGTAATTAGGCTGAACAGTATTGTCTTGGTCCAAAAAACACACAGCGTCCTCATTCACAAGGAATGGTGATGCTGCATAAACACGGTGACCATAAAAATTCCCTCCAAACTTACCAACATTCTCCTCCAACCATATCATCTTCACTTGCGATGTCATACCAACTTTCAATAAAATTTTATTAACGTCGGCAACATACTGTTGTCCATCCACGACAATATAGTGTGTGCAGTCCTGGCCGCGCAACGAGAGGATACACTCCTCCAATGAATCCGATCCTGTAGTGGGTGTTACTACTCCGAAAGTTTGCATCGTTCTCTTCTTTCTCTGTTCATTTTGGACATCGGATACCAAACAACATTATCTAGAGCATTGAAACCAACGAGATTACCGAAGCGTTCTTTCCATTCATGTCTCGGAATTATATGATGTCTATACCTCATACTATGCCTTCGGAACCAAAAACTCTATATGTGCTGCGCTCATTTTCAGGAGTGTGCTGTAATCTTGAGAAGGCAGGTAGTAGCCTTCCATATCCCACAGGGGACCGGTTTTTGGATACTTCAGGGCGATACGACCATCAACTAACTTCACCAATTGCACTTCAACAGTATCCATCATTACACCTTTATGGTTGCGCCCGTGGTTTTAATCTTTTTCACATGAAGACTTCCATCAACCACTTCCTTCGTGATATGTCCAAACGCATCTTTCACGACAGGAGGCTCAACTTCCAGGACGAAAGGCATCTTGGGAAATGCTTCCTTCACCAGGGATGGAGTGAGATACTTCACACCCAGATCCTTCTTGAAGCACTTCACCAGCAAGGCGGCTTCGTCTTTATGAATCGATCCCAGTAATACACTGAGGATACGCTCTTCCTTTTTTGCGTCCAGTTTGGCTGTGCGTTTCGGGTGTCCCAAAATAAAAATGTAGAGCCGACGCATCTCATTACTGAGAGTGGAATAGCATAAGCCTGCGGGTTCCACTGCTGCCTTATAGGTGGGGATCTTTATGATGTCAAAGATGATCCTGGGGTTGAACGCATAATTAAGAAATTCCCTAAACCAGGGGTTTTGTCCATATTTCTGCAATACGGCAATGCGTTGTTCGCGGTTCTTTACTTTGTCAAACTCTTGAAATATCTCACTGAATAACACGGACGCATAGTTCATAATTCTCCTTCGTGGAACTGTTAAACTGCCATTAAAAATCTTCTACCGACGCGGCTAGATCCTTCAACCCACTCATTATCAGGTAATTCAAGAAGGCACCACGACCGGCTGGATTGGTGGTCTCGTAGGCATAGCCTATTCGCTGTTTGACTTCCACTGGAATATTCCGCAGGTCAATCAAAATCTCATTGCGCTTGAAATTCTTTAGCATCTCGCCTTCTGTACAGAAGGACTCAATTGGCATATTGAGCCAGCCAATTAACTTTTTCTCCATGATGGGCTTCTGTCGCCCACCCACCACAAACACATCATCTGGTGAAAGTATGTTAGGCACCCCATCTCCAAAATCACCACGGATGATCTGTTGCTTGAGTGTAATCTTTGGGAATTCATCTCGGATCAATTTCTTGAGTGTTGGTGAATACTGATGGACGTGAGCATGGACTTGAAGTTGTGCGAAATCCTTGTCGCCAGAGATAATCATGATCTTTGACGTGGGCCCATGAACATGCGAAAGATACCCAATAATGTCGTCGGCCTCGCATCTCTCAACCGAAAGCACCTTATACATGAGATTCGCTTTGAATTCCGCCTTGAGCGCATCGAGACATGTGTGGATGGAGGCCCAGTTGAGCGCCGAATTCTCCCGATCCTTTTTGCGCTTATATTTATAGTGGGGGAATATGTCCGTGCGCCAGTAAGTGTCGGCGTCATAACATATCACTACCTCACCATATTCGCGCTTGAATCTCTTCACATTAGAGCGCAATGAGAATAACAACATTTGCCGTACAATAGTAATATCGGCCTGAGTTTTCTTAGTTGTAGCCAGATTTTCCAATATACAGGCGTATGCAAGATTGCTGAAATCCACGAGTATCATGATTATACTATTGCCCTCACTAATAAGGTTTCACTATTTAGTCGTCCAGTCACTTTGGCATCCTTCGTAGTCAGTGAATCCATGATCTTCCTCAGATACAATTTCCCACCCGATAAGATCTGGGGTAATATCTCTTCGGGCTTGCGAAGTTTCTTGGTGCGGGATTTAGTCTTGGAATAATTGGTGAGTGTACAGCCCTTGACTCCCAAGCCTGAGGCATCATCCGCCACGTAGTAGCTCAACATGCGAGTGGGACGATGATAGGACCAGAGACCTTCTGCGCCAACTATACGAGTGGGAGGGATGGACTTGATATGGAGTTCAGGATCTTCTTCTGAGAACTTTAGGGACTTAACTTGCTTTTCAGGAGACTTAATTTTCTTGGTGCGGGGTGCTCGGTTGGCAATGGCATCCCCCATCACAGTGAGCGCATCTGAGATGATCTGGTCATAAAGAACTTCCATCTTTTTCATCTGGGCTGAAGTATAATTGGCATACCCCTCGGTGAGTTGTGCATCTTTCCCCGAAATCGCCAGACGAAATTCATCGCGGAAATGCTTAAAGACATTGACGATATTGGGCCCATGTGCACCAATGGCTCCGTGCGTTCGCATTAATTCTAGCGTATCGGGGACTTTCTTAAAATCCGATAAGATAAACTCATCTACCACACCTTCCAATTTGCCAATAATTTCACTGGATTTGGCTCTAAGTCGGTCTTGGATTGTGGCTGGTTTTGGGGGAGCGGCGGGTGTCTCTTTGGGGTCCTCAAGCAACACACCCACAAATGCCACCATATCAGCGATGTGTCGGTTGACCCATCCGGTGGACTTCATATCAAGACGTGCACCACGGGATATCATGCGGCAGATGAATCCCAATGTGGATACTTGCGCCTCAATTTGACGTGCTTTGACTTTAATATTCTGTTCTTTGCAATATTCGGTGAGATACTTGTGGGAGTGTTCTTTCTCTCGGTTTTGGGAGTACCAATTCAGAGCCAATCCCATATCAAGTTGGGTGAGCACGGGTTGACCGGTGAATGAAGGTTCTGACTTAGACAGAAGCTGGTTCACTCGATCTGAAGTTGTCTGTGGTCTATTAATACTCATCATTACTCCTCAATTATTGTGTCCATCATTATATCACACCCATCGCAAAAATGCAAGATGAATTATTTGCACGTTGGTCTGAATGCTGGATCTGGAAGATTGGTTTCGCATGGCTTATCAATCACGGGTGGGTAGTTGATAAAATATCCATTACATTGGCATGTCGAATTATCAGGCGAGTTACTCCTGTTACACTTTGGACAGATCCATCCCATACGATCTCGGATTGTGAATACTATTGGGTCGCCTTGTGCCATAGTATGACTATTTAGCATCCTTTTCATGTGCCTTGGCGTATCGTTCGACAATCATACGCATCAACTCAGGATCTCGGTATGAAAAATTATCTGGAATATCGAGGCAAATAACTGGAGTGGGGAGACTTATAGATTTGACCATTTCCTGAACGGCTTCCTGTTGGTCTTGCGTCATACACACAAATTCATCAGCCCATTCCAGTAACACCTGATCTAATGGGACCAGTGCAAATTCTGGAACCAATCCAACGGCTCGTGTGTTGCAGTTGAATGGCTCCTGGGAAAGGACAAACGCCGCTGTGGGCGAACGTAATAATCCTGCTGAACAGACACAGACGACTCGCCTAAACGTGTGAAATTTCTGATACCTGTTTTGGCAATTTCCCAGGCGATTCATTAAATAGGGATCTAGTTCCATTATACTTGCTCCTTTGTTACTTTTTTTGCTAAGAGTGCGACTCGTTGACCTGGAGAATAACAACTATACCCATCATCTTCTGGAATTCCCGCCCTGGACAATTCTATTTCCACTTCTCGAAAATCATACACATGTTCCATGCAAGAATACTCAAACAACTGCCGATTATGATAAGCCTTCGTTGTCAAGTCTTGAATGATCTGTAAGAGGCCTTCTCGCGTACAGGCTGCATAATCTTCTGGGTTAATTTGTGGTGCATCTTTCAGTGGCATGTTATGTTTCATCCTCAGTAAGTTCTGTGAAGTTATCAGTGTGGTAGCCCCAAAGCACCTTTCCATCCTTGCGAACGAGAACACAATGCCCAGGCATATTAATAATCTCTCCAATAAATAAGAACCCTTCATCTACCCCAAATGGATATTGTTTGCGAATTTCTGGTGGGTATGGGGCCACGGGATAACCATCACCCTCGTTGAATTTTACTAACGACATATTTCTTGGTATCATAATTACTCCTTTATCCGTTTCCATTTACCCTCAACTTGAGTTTCGATGACCAAGTTCTGGATTGCCATCTGTTCCTCCACTCGATCATCAAGTGTCTTCCCACCCCTTAGTTTCATAGCCATATTAGTCACCCAACTCTTAAATTGGCGCGATTCCCCCATACGCCTGAAGGCATTACGTTTGTTCTGTAACTGTGAACGATCTTCACGAGACTCACCACGAGCACCAGATGGATGGTGGATAATTCTCACCCCAGATTCCACCTTATTCTGGTTCTGTCCACCCTTCCCACCGGACCTGAATGTCTGGATCTCACAATCCTTGATTGTCACAGAGAACAGGGGTTTCCTGCTGTTCTCTTTCTTAACATCCTTCATGGTTATCCTTTCACACACAAGACCTGGCACAACTGTGCTACGATCTTCACAAGATCCGATTGATTTTCCATTACAGTATCAATCGACTTGTATGCACCAGGCAATTCGTCAATAATCCCAGCATCCTTACGGCACATAATACCTGCGGTCTGCTTCTCGACATCCTCTAAGGTAAACGCTTTCTTCGCCTTGCCTCGTGACATAACACGACCTGCGCCGTGTGAGCACGAACAGAACGACTCGCTGTTTCCCAGGCCTTCAACGATATATGAGCGGGTACCCATAGATCCAGGAATAATGCCCATATCACCCACGCGAGCACGAACGGCTCCTTTGCGCGTAACAATAACATTTTCCCCAAAATGATCCTCCCTCTCTGCATAGTTATGGTGACAATTTACCATGAGTTCAATAGGAACTGGTCCGTTTCCACCACCCAATACTTTTTCAGTGAATGCCTCCAAAACCAACTTCATCATGACTTCGCGGTTCTTCATGGCGTATCTTTGGGCCCACTGCAAGTCGCGCCAATACTCATTGAATATTTCTGTCCCATCATGCAAATAGGCGAGGTTTGGGTCCAGCAACTTGACTTGCTCGACATCCATGATCTTCTTCGCTTGATCTATGTAGTAGTTCCCGATCTTGTTGCCGATTCCACGCGAACCAGAGTGCAACATGACCCACACATTGTCCTCAGTGTCCAAACAGATTTCAATGAAGTGGTTTCCCCCACCCAGCGTTCCCATCTGCTTGACCACTCGCATAGGATCATCCTGAATCTTCTCAGGCAACCACTCATACCCCACCATTTCAAACGGCACGGTCGCAGAGTTGTGCATGTCCTGTCCTACAGGCACCGCCTTGCTGATTGCATCAAATAATCCCCGAAGATTATCAGGCAACCAGTCTGCTTTGACTGAACGAAGTTTCGCAGCCATCATGCCGCAGCCGATATCGACCCCCACACAGGCGGGAACAATTGCGCCCTTGGTTGCCACAACAGATCCCACGGTTGCGCCGATTCCATAATGGACATCGGGCATTACAGCCACATGCTTAAAAATAAATGGCAAACTGGCAGTATTCTTGAGTTGGTCCAGTGCCGAAGATTCGACTTCGTGAATTGGAGACCAAATCTTGATTGGCGCATTCGTTGACTGTAAGACGTTAGCTGGCATTTTCCATCTCCTTCTGATATCGAAGATACTTCACTTTGTCGGCGTCACGCTGATTGATGTATGATGTGGACGCAAACTCAAACAGCAAATCAGTGGTTCCCTCTCCATAACACTCACCGCATTCATGTTCGTGTCCCAAATCACATTCCCGATATCCCTTACCATTGCACTCGTCGCACTTCGTATTATTCTCTTTGTTGGAGAGCGCATGTTCGGCTTCCAATTCCTTCTTATTCGTCTCATACCACTCTGCAAAGGGAATGGGCAGGTAGTCAGGGTTTGAAGACATAATTTTTCTTCTTTCGGTTATAGTCCTCCTGAATCCACTTCACTTGCCGTGCCGACAACTGCGGAGACGCATAGCCAATAGAACTTTGATACAAGAGTGTACCATTAGCTAGCACCACTTTCAGGTGGTCTCCAATTCGATTCCATTCCAATCTCATATCGAGATCCGAAATGGTTTCTGTCTGAGCAAATGCCTTGTATGCACTGGTATCAATCATGATTTATCCTCCATACTCCTTAAAAAATTTACTCATCTGTGTGTTGAGCTTTTCACTAGCCCACGACAATTCATCTTGTCCAGTCTTCGTTTCGAAAAACCTCCACGAGGGCTTTCCATTCAAGTGTAGATTTTTAAGAATTGATAGCGCCCTCATCAAATCGGCACCGCTACTCGCATAGTATTTCCTCTCGTTGTCGAGGTCTGTTTTCAACTGGCCTATCGTTCTATGTGACAAACCAAGTTCCTGCTTCATTTGCTCAAACACCGGTTTATCATTATCAACATATTCTAGGCCTCTATCTCGGTAAGCCTCTTGAAGTTCGGCCTGGAGAACCGCATTCTCTTTGAGTGCAGCCGCCAAGTCGTCCTTCAGATCCTGGATCTCATTTTCTTCCACATTCATTCTATACCTCACATGATAAATTCACATTGACACCTAATGTCATCACACTTCATACACAGAATCGTCTTGCAGCATTTGTTGCAGAGTGCCAATCCGTTTCGAGCGTGGACTGGACAGGCCGGTGCTTTCTTCAACATCCGAACCCCCTCTAGCAAATCTGTTCTCCAGGGTCCCTGTGGACAATACCCAGAATCCAACACGTCTCTCAACTCCTGGATCGTTACCATGCTACTAGGCCCATAGATTGCTTCGGGCCCATATGTATTCAGCAGGTCTCGTTCGTCGTTATTCATAATCTCGGATTGCAATCCCCACTGGGAAAATCGGAATACCTTCATCACTCAGCGTTTGATAACGCACTGTCAACTCTTTCCCTATATAGGACTTCCAATTCTGCCATTGTTCTTCTCGGACTGCGTTTTCCCCCTTGCAACGGACATCGAATTCTTTTCCCCCCTTCGTCACACAACGGAGAGTCGCTTGTCCTTCTGCTGATCCAACTCCCTCTTTTGCTCCGACGATCTTGAATTCATCATCCAGAAAATCCTTGTACTTCTGCAATTGATTGTCTCGGTACTGGAAATTGTAGGGTTCGTCGCCGCCTGAGCGAACCATCGTGCCTTCATAAGCATCGGCGGTGAATACTTCGTGCTTATGTAGCATTTCTGCTTCATTATGAACTTTGGAGGTGTCAACTATTCTGAAATACTCAAGTCCCTGAATAACATCATCAACCCAGTTCATCCATTCCAGACTATCAAAACGATCTTTGAATCCACCTTTCGCACTTGGACGATCATAGCAATGAAACTTCACATACTTTTTGAGTTTGTCGATCTCAGGGTGCTTTTCGTCCTTGATAAGAGACATCAACTCTTGGAATGTGACCTCGCCGTGATTGTACATTTCCCCATCAAGGATTTCTCCATCTTCCATGATGCTGAGAAATTCCTGATCCATGAAAAGATTAAAATTCTTGTACTGCTTCGATTTGCGCGACCAATACGTGATCTTTCCATTCTTCCGTTCAACGAGACAACGAACCCCATTCAGCTTCGGTTGCACATAGGCTGGCCAGACAATCTTGTGCTTGCGTTCTTTGAACTTCTGTGCCAGCATAGGCAGAAGCTTGAGGGTGATCTTTCCCATCCCCGCGTCAATCGCAGGCAAGTGCTCAGTATAATTCTTATCATGTTGTTTCTTCCATTTCGATTCAGCTTCCAGGCAGGCTTGCTGATATGCCGTTGTCTCATTGGCTTTTCCGATGTTCTTTCCCTCACGAATTGTTTCGGGAGACACTTGCATCTTACCATTAAGCTGTCCATGTGTAACCTTAATCACTACAGCATCAGCGTTCTTATCGACTGCAAGCACTCGAATTGCCCACACCTTCGTCACACCCTTTGAAGAAACCCCGTATAATGTAGGGAATGTCTTTTCGATCATGTTCGTTCTCCTGGGAATAATTTCCCACCAGTAAACATATTCATGATAAGTCTTTTTGAGGCATTCAACTCATCTGAATCTTTTTGAAGGTCTGATATCTTAGCATTAGCTTTTCCGAGGAGGGTGCCCCTTTCCATTAATTCGGCCCGAAGGTCGATAATGGCACGGCAAGCTATCTCAAGTGTGGGGGTGGCGAGCATCTGATTTGACACTCTCTCCTGGTACTCTGGGTCATCGTAGCGGCTTTTGTATTCCATGAACAGATTATAACAGAATCGGGGTGGTTTGTCAAGTGGGTGATAAGTGGTTGATTTGATTGGGGATTGGTGCACCGCCACGGTACTGCCCCGTGTTCTCATGGTTAAAAGCCAAGAGCTTCACTATTAAAGCTTGCGGTGCGTTATGGTGGACCCTACAGGTTATGCTCCTGTCTCTCCGCAATGTCAATGCGGTGTCCTGCTAATGTACTAAGGGTCCTTTATTTGGTCTCCCTGACAGGATTCGAACCTGCATATAAAGCCCTCGTTCGAAGCGAGGTCGGCGTCCAATTGCCATCACAGGGAGTTATTCTAAAAATTCTTTCCACGACTGTTCAAACATACAATTCTCAGGTGCGCCACGAAACATGGGGGCAATGTCTGGATTACTGTATCCCGCATAACCGCATCCGATTCGTGTCACA
>Ga0315273_10004331_pt1 | contig 17378 bp, 16 predicted proteins | sample YL17G02_0_MG_FD_205753 | JGI IMG/M metagenome (GOLD analysis project Ga0315273, IMG submission 205753) | Sediment microbial communities from Yellowstone Lake, YNP, Wyoming, USA - YL17G02_0 | ecosystem: Environmental > Aquatic > Freshwater > Lake > Sediment | place: USA: Wyoming | collected...
GGCATGTTGCAGGTGGTCGATGTACGCGATCTTCCGCTCCCGCCACGGCGGCTTCTTCGCTTCGAACGTGTCAGTGCAACCTTCGACGATCTTCTCGACGCGGTCGCCGAACCGCGCTTTGATCTGCGCCAGCATCGCGTGCCCGCCTTGGTCTTCGGGCGCATCGTGGAGCAGCGCGGCGATTGCGATGTCCTCGTCGGCGCCGTGCTCAAGCGCGAGGGAGGCGACGCCGATCAAGTGGGCCAAGTAGGGGATGTTGGTGCCTTTGCGGGTCTGGCTCGCATGCACGATGCTGGCAAAGGCGAACGCCTGCGCAAAGCGGTCGGTGAGAACCGGCCGTGGAATCGCGTGTTGCATTGCATATGCCTCTTACGGGGCGAAACCCAACGACCGCGCCGCCGCCACGGCCCCATGCAGAGCGCCGGCGCGCACCACGTCCAACTCGTCAGAAGGGGAGGTCCCAACAGGGGACCGGAGTGCCCGGATGGACACCCGCTCGATTCTGACGCTTTAGCTGAATTTGTCAGTCGCCCGCAAGTGGTCGGTAAATCGGCGACGCCGGCAAATGAAAAACCCGCCGGCCGGGAAGCCAAAGCGGGTCTCAACTTGCCTCCGCTTTAGCTGCACTTTTAACGCGCCCGCAAGCTGTCTATGTCAAATCGGCGCATTTGAATTATGCGATCTTCATCGCAAGAAGTCAACGTGATGAACGCTCCTTGATGAACACTTTTTTCGATGTTCACCATCGATGTCAGTCTGGCCGGTGGTGACGGAGGCTCCGGACGTGCCCATTGCCGCCGCGACAGCCAATCCTCGTGCCGGTGCATGCGAATAAACGCGGGGTCCATGGCGTGGCGTCAAGGTCATTCGGACCAGACGCTCGGACGCCGCCCCGCCCCTGACTTCGTGCGGCGCCATCTACCGCGCTGCGCGGGCGACCACGCGATCAATGTGCGTCGGATCGTTGGCACGCAACGGCGACCCTGGCAGCGCAGCAATCACGGCTCTTCAAGTAACCCCTGCACTGGGGGTATTTCCCGGAGGAGCGCTCATCATCGGCAATCAGTGCGGAAATTGACGCGTCGGCGGTTTTGTTTTGGACGCCATCTCTTCCACCACTTCCACTATTGATCCTAGCGGCTCGATTTCCTCAATGCCAAAACCGTAGGCAGCGCAAACGAGATGCACGATGCTGAGCATTGGGTCCAATCGGTAATCCTCCTCCATCTCGAATAGCGTCTGCACAGAAATGCCGCAGCGCTCGCTCATTTCCTCGATCGTCATGCCCGCTTTCGCACGACCTTTCCGCATCAAAACGCTTAGACACCGTTGCTTCATTGTTCCTACTCCTGAACGAATTGACGGCTAAGTTGCCGCTATTTGATGACCGCTTCCATATTGCAAGCTCCTACGTGGGTCACGCTGACTCTTCTTGCCCATTCGGCGATTGCTTGGGACACCCTTCCGGTAAAATGACATCAGAGCCATCGAGAATTGAGACGCGACGGGTCTGCCTGCCGCGCTATTTGCGCTTCGTGGACAGAAAGACGGCCTCACCCGCGCGGAGATCGTCCGCTGTGACGGTGCGACCACGGCGAATCGGGACCACATCCGCTCTCCGCGCGCTATCCTTCTCGGCAGCTCGCTGAATCTCCTCATAGGCTTGGCGCTCAGCCCGGGTCAATGCCGTGGCGAGGAAGAGTTTCTTCATTTCGTCGACCCGTCTGGTGCTGGCCTTGCGGCGAGTTTCGGCTACAACGCTGGGCGGCAGTTCAAACGGGCACCAGAGATCGCGACGCTTCGCTTCGGCAATCTTTCCCGTGGCGTTTTGCAGCAGTATCAGCTTGATGTCCGTACGATTGACCCCGTACGCGACGGAGTTATAGGCCCACTCAAGCTCTTTTTCATTGACGATCCCGTTGGCGCGGCGGGCGCGGCGATAAGCAAGTACGAGGAGAAATCGAAGGCACCGTTTGAGACCGGCCGTCCACACGTATAACCGCGCCGCCAACTCGCGGGGGTCGAACCGAAATACCTCGGGGGCAATATTGCGGTGTCCTTCAACGGTAGCGATCCAATCGAGGCTGTCCGGGGCATCTGGAAGCAGGACCCGCGGCTGAGTGAGCAACCGCTGCCGGTCTTCGTGGGGGCGTAAACTGAGTCGGTGTCCCAACGAGTAATTGGCCGCAAACAGAAGGGGAAGACCCACGCTAGATAAGACACTTAGCATTAGCGTTAAGAGCGTGTTGGCATCCTTGCTCCGCGTCGCAAACTGAAACTCATCCGCGGTTAGAACGGCCGCTCCAGTTTGATAGGCTCGCCGTCGGGCGTTGGCCACCAGCTTCCGAACGACGACTTTGGTTGCGACGGGACGCTTCTCCTTGGAAGATTGTCCGCGGCGTGATTTCCGGTTCGGGACCTCGGGGATGTAGATGCCCGCTCCCAAGTCGCCCAACAGCTGGGCAGCGCTCATACGCTCGCCTACACCCAAATGCCACATTGGAACGAGGGGAAATCTCGGATACCCCGGCCCCACAACGATGCTGTCCAAATCACCAAGTATTCGACGCAACGCGGTGATCAGTGCTGACTTGCCGCAACCCGCGGGTCCAGTCAAGCAGATGGGCGCTACGCTTGCCGGAAACGGAACGGCGCAATCAGGGTCGAATACGATTCTCCGAAAGGAAGCCAGATCAGGATATGCACGCAGGCAGTGAGCGAGCGCGATCTGAACCTGTTCTTCCAGCAGTTCCATCGTCTGGGCAGTCGGCACAAAAAGCTGCTCGAACGCGGCATTCAGTTCGTCAGCAGCGGTTTCGACACCCTTTTCATTCAGACCGACAAGGGGTTGGGGGATGTGGGTCGCCCTAGCGCGAATCTCCGCACTGGTGAGTGTAGAAAAACGCTCGGCCCACGGCGTCATTGGCGTCACCGCTTTCGCCCCCCACCCGTGAGCGCCTGTCGCGTATCCGCGTACTCCTGGCGTGCCTGCGGGGTGCGGCGCTTGGCGCGTCCTGATTTTGTGCTGCCAGCATCCCAATCCTTTCCAGCGTTGTCGGCAAAACGTAGGCGAGACTCCGCCTGGACTGCGGTGCGATGTTCGTTAAAGTTGGAGCGGATGATCGCGCGAACGCGTTCGAGATCGGCCAACTCGCGTAGGGACAGAAACAGCTGACCCTTGTGGTCCCGGATCGGCAGCATCGCTTCAACGCGTACCAGCTGACCATTCGCTTCGAGCCAAGCTTGGCGTGCGGTTACGTCGACCACGTACCCGCGCACCGCGAATACTCCTTCAGCGATCACGCGGTCGTTTAGGTCGGTTTCTCGTAGCGCCGGGGAGTCATAGCGCATGGCATGAAGGTACACACCATCCTCATGCACAGTGAATTCAACCGGTGTGAGGAGGCACCTCACGGCTAACTCAACCTGCACCGGGTGGGCGTCGGTGCGCCGTCGTTTGTCAAAGTAGCGCCACAACCCAAGTGGCGTGGGCATCACACGAGCGCGGATCATCACCGGCGTCAAATGATCTGACATATCGATGCTCTGATTTTGGGCAATCGTGCGTTCGATTTCGCGCTTGGCAAGAGCCACATAGTTGTGCGCACTCTGCCGGTAGGTCTTTCCACCACCCGACTTGAGCTTACGAGGATGCGTTGTCTCGATTGCAGCGTTGGATTGACCTTGCCAACTTGGTGTTATTTCGGTGATCGGGATGCGCAGTTCTTGTTCCTCAATGAGAGCGGCGATTGAACCGGGCCCCCGGTCGAATGTCGCCCAGGAAGGCCAGCCCTCACTTGGCCACACGTCTTTATCGATAGTGATGCCGAACAATGCACAGAACTCATCCTTAGGCATGGCCATCGAAAACAGCGCCATGCGATACGCGTCCGCGCGCTCCCCACCCATAGAAAATCCAATCCCTACTATTAATCCTGATAACAGACAGCGGATTCTCACCACGTACAGCGCTGGCATCGGTTCGCCATCAAGGACCCCGATGGGGACCTCGTCGACGGTGTATGCGTCCGCATTCAAACGCTCCAACAGATTGGCCACGACTTCTGAGAATTTTCCTTTGGAAGCCCGCTTGCGCGTCCGTACACGCACCTCACCGTAAAGCGCGAGCTGCACGGCTTCTCTGCCGACGAATTTGAGAATTTCGTAGCGAATCTGCCATGCGGTCGGGAAGGGCTCACCCTGAGGGTGGTAGAACTCTTTTTTGCCGTCGACTTCGCGAACGTGACAGCCAAACTTTTCGGTGAGGATGCATTGAACGATGGTCGTCATGAAGACGCCTATGCCTTTGTATTTGTCCCAGCCTGTTCTTGTCGTATCAATGAAGCTTTGGCACCGGGCGTAGCCGAACCGGCGCCCGCGTGAGATTGAGAATCGACCAGCCTTCGCCTTGTCGCTCGTTCGGACCCAGGTTCCCGTTCTGCCTTTGTATGCGGGTAGCAATGCCCACTTGTTCCGCCCGAATGCCAGATAGGTGCAAAACCAAAGCCAGGTTCGACTCTCGTTGAGTTCTGGCATGCATTGGCGCGCAAACCGGCCAACCTCTTGACGAGGATCATCACTGCCCAGAAGTTTGCGAACACCAGTTACCAGGGGTCGAATGCAGTCAAGGCGTTTGTTGAGCCGCTCTTCGTTGGTTTGCTTCAACCGCGCGCGCCGTGCCGGTGGGTACGCTGCGTCCAGCGTGCTCAAGTCCCCATCTGCAGAGGCGGGTAGCCATGGCGGAAGCTTGGCCTGTTCTGCGGCGCGAACGATTGCGCCGGAATTTAGCGCTTTCTCAAACGACCCGTTTTCCATCGACTGAAGATGCGCAGCCGGAGGACTGGTGTCAAACGCGACGAGTGCCACTCGCGAACGCTTTCCGAAACGTCCGAGGTAGTGGTAGACCCTCCCCCGGAAGAGAGGGCCGCAGCCTTCTGGCGCCACCAGCTGTTCTCCGATGTGGCTCATGGCGCGAACCAGTGCGCGTAGCGCTCAAGAGGGTCTTGTTGCGCAGGAACCAATGGGTAGTCCACGAGGACCGGCTCAAACAGATCGACCTTCAACTCACGCTCCCAAATCGCCTGATGGAGAATGACTCTTGCGTCGTGGTCACCGCAGCGCCGGCGCGCGACCAGCATCGTGATCACGTCCGTGGGCGGCGTCTCGGTGACGAGACCCAGCTGGAAGGCATCCACAATCTCCCGCCGACGTTTATCGTTAACGTTGGCGACGTACCAGGTGTATGGAAAGACTGTGCACAAGTTGTTAGCCAGTTCGGGATGGATGTCTTCGTCGGCGACGGGATGTGTTCGGATCGCAGCGTCCGAGTAGTAGGCTGCTTCAATCTGAAACCGGGCGAGGCTAAGCAACTTTTCGTCCGCCGAGGTTGGATTACGAGCACCGAGGCGAGCGGAAAGAAAATCTCGTTGCTTGCTCTTCACCGTCCAGTTAATGCAAAACGCTTCACCTAGTTCTGTGCGGAGAAACAAAAGGAGATCTCCTTGATAGGGGTAGGCAACCTTGACCGTTCGGCCCGTTCGTTGAGGATCGGCAATCTGAATGTACGGGTGCAGATCAATGAACCCGAGGCGGGTCGCCACGGCGACGGTGCCTTCCAGATCGGGAAGCACCGCAGGAGCGCCTGGGACGCCGCATAACGGATGGGTGAAACTGCCACCTCCGCAACATGAGCTGTTCGTTGAGATCGAACAGGCGCGGGTGAAACAGTGCGAGCAACGCCGCGTGCAATTCGGGCGTCGACATCAGGTGCACCTCCCGACCGAGTTGCTTGGATTGGATTCGCTTCGGTCGGGACTTAGACGGCGCTTCTTCTCTCGTTGCGAGAGTGGCGGGCAAATAATTTGCCCCGCTTCGCGGGACCTCCTGGCGATCCAGAATCTGATTTAAACGTTGTAGATTGACGCCTCGATTCCTGCCCATGTCTCCTCCTTGGCCACTCGCCGCAGCCTCACAGCTGCGCAGCGAGTGGCAATTTCAGACGAACACGCACCGGCTCGTTGCTCTGCGAGCAACGGGCCACCTGATAGAAAACTTGGGATGGGTGTGAGTCGGGGAGAGAAAAGGCGAACGCAGGCGGCGTTCGGACTTGACAGACCGACCGTTCCGCGTGCACGATGGCATTGGTTTCCGCACCAAAGCACATTTTCAAGGGCTCACACCTCATCACAGGTGCGGGCCCTTGTGCTTTTACCCTCAGTCCCTCCTTCTTGGCCCGCGGCCAAGATCCCTGGTCATGCTGCCTCCCGGCACGCGTCAGCGTTCTCGTCGGTGCGACGCGACACGTCCAGCCAACCGAATCGGGGCGAAGCGCTGGGCCGCCGCACCAACCTGAGCTCTATAGCCACCGCGTAGGCTTTGCCGCGATAGCCCTTGGTTCTTTCATTGAGAAGGTCATAGACCAAGCGGGCGGGAAAGCCCCGCTCCTTCGCCCACTTGGACACAGGGATTCCCCGAGCCTTGAATTCCCGGCGCACCTCGTCGACGGTAAGTACATAATCTTCGCTCACAGTAGTCGTAATTTACTATAGCCTGACAATAAATAGCAAATATTTGTAATACAGACAAAAAGTTTGGTATACTTGTGGCCATGGCACCCAAAAAGCCCATGCCACTGAAAGAGCATTTGGCCTTCGGGGAACGGCTCCGCGAGGAGAGGGTGCTGCTCAAGCTCACTCAGCAGGACCTCGCCAGCGCCATGGGCGTGAGCAAAGGAAGCCAGGTCAACTATGAGGCCGGCACCCGTCCATTCGATGTCCACTATCTGGCGAAGGCCCACGATGCGGGCGTTGACATCGTTCACGTCATCACCGGGAAATCGCTGGCGCAAGTTGCGGTAGAAAATTTCGATTGGGCGCAACACGACTTCGTGCTGCAGTCGATCGAATCATGGTTACTCGAAGCGAATCTCGAACTGCCGCTAGACAGTAAGATGTCATTGCTTCGGCGGATAATGAGAATCAACGCCCGGAAGAAGCGCGACGGCTCGGACATCATGGAGATGCTGCGCAACGCCGCATAAAGGCGCCCTCAGGTACCGTCCGCCGAGACGACCGTGAGCGCGAGCCAAGCAAGCCCTGCAACGCGCTCGCCCGCGGCGCACCCTCGAACCGCACCAGCGCGCTGGGCCTCCATATTGGTCCGGCCCGGTCCTCTTCCGCGATGCAAATACTCGCCGTCTTTGCCCTTGGTCTTGGCTTCGCCGTCCCGACGACGTTCTGGTGGTGGACCTTCAGTATGTCTACCTTTGTGCTGGTGGCCGTTGGCGCTTGGGGATTTGATAGCGCCACCCGCGCGCTCCGGACAAGCGAATCACAAGATCCGGATTGCCACGCAAGCAGTCGCTGACCGGCGCAACGGAGGCACCGACGCGTCGCTCGTGGCAAGACTGCTTGGAGGCGTCCCGTAGTTCCTCCTTTGCTTTTGAACTGCCTACGCAGCTCGCATGGCTGCCCAACGAGATCGTCTATAGCTTTGCGTCGCGCTTTCACCAGCTAAGCTGCAATCCAGTTGCACATCTCACGGCGCGCCAACTCTTCGGAAATGCACTCCGCGGCTACCAACATGACTTACCTAGTGGGATCGCAGAGTTGGTTTGGCGCACGAATGGCGCATTGGGTACGGTGCAGGACATTGTTTATGGTCATACGCTTCTCCCTTTCTATCTGCCATTTCGGTCGCGGCGCGATGGTGTCAACGCCTATGCAGCTATGGGAGGGGACCACCTAGCGGGACTGAAATTTCGCCTCGGTATCACCACGAGTCGATTTCGCGCCAATCACCCGTTGCGCGCGTGCGCGGCCTGCATGTACGAAGACCGCCGCCAGCACCAGGTCGCGTACTGGCATCTTCGGCACCAATATCCCGGTGTCTATATCTGTCCGATTCACTTCGAAGTACTCCAGGAGAGCACACTAAAGGCCACGGGGGCGGCACGCTTCCAGTGGTCGCTTCCCTCGGAAAAGCAGCTGACGACCGTTCTTGCTGGACCGGCGTTGTCGCGCCACTCGACGGTCGTCGTGGGCGACCTCCTTCGCTTGGCAGAGTCCGCTATCGCCCTCGCCGAGCTGCCCTTTGGATTCCACTTCGAGCCCACACGTCTGTTGGCGCTCTATCGCCGCGCCCTGGTCGCTCAGGGTTACACCAAGGGCGAGGGGAGCCTGCGTCTTGCGACCGTAGCCAGGCATTTCAGCGCGAGCGTGTCCCGCTTGCGAAGCATTCGCGATCTGTCTGCATTTGCGCGGAATGAAGCCGAGTCTGTCGGACAACTCAGTCGGCTATTGCGGCAGCCACGAGGTGGCACCCACCCGCTTCGTCACCTTGCCATCATTCAATGGCTCTTCAGCGATTGGGCAACCTTCAAAGCTGCATATGAAGAGCGCGGAACCGCCCACCGCCCGTCCCAACGCGACGCAATCGATCATGGGCGGCAGACCGATCCGCGGCGGGCTCAACTGGTTACATTGATCGCCGAGCAGGGCCACTCGGTTACGGGCGCCGGAAGAATCTTGGGAGTCGACCCCACTACAGCCATGGTATGGGCTGCCAAGGCGGGGATAGCAACGCCGCGGCGCCCGAAAGTCGTTGCGACTGCGATCCGGTTGCGAATCGTCCGCGCCTTGAGGCAGGGCCAGGACAAATCAGTTATCGCAAGTGCCGAGGGAGTCTCCATCCAGGCGGTCACGACCATCCTACGGACCGAAGTCGGGTTGTACGAAAGGTGGACGGCTGTTCGCTTCCAATCAACGCGTATCCGCGAGCGGAAGACCTGGCGGCGCGCACTTCGAAACTACGGAAGCAGTGGTGTCACGTTCGCCCGCCAAGCAGTACCGGGCACGTATGCTTGGCTTTACCGCAACGACTACCATTGGCTCCTTGACCACAAGATAAGAGCACCTCTGAAGAAAAGCGGCAACAACGCCGTCGTTGACTGGCGTGCACGTGACGACCGATTAGCGCAACAAGTGCGCGCAAAAGCGGCAGCGCTCGGCGAAGTTAGCCCGGGTTTGCCTATCCCCCTATGGCGAATCATGCAATTGCTGCCTGAGGTCAAGGCCAAGTCCGGAGTTCTGGACAGACTTCCGAAGACCAAACGCGCGCTTGCTCATGCCACCGCCCGCCTCGGTCCGGACAATCGATCCCGGCGGTTGTTCTAACTAGTTCTCAACTCGATTGCCGTCCGTTATGCATTTATGCATAATAGGCCGATGCCGGATTCTCGCATTCAACGCGCGGCGCTTTCTGCTGCAACGCGGGCCCGCGCTCATGGATTGACACAACAATCCATTGCAGAAGCAGTAGGGGCAAGCCAATCGCAAGTCAGTCGTGTTCTCTCTGGTCAGAGCATCCGATCGTCTCGATTGTTCATAGAAATATGCAATTATGTGCATTCTGCAACACGCAGGTCACCTGCGCGCGCCGTTCACGACAACGCTGAACTGATGGACGCCTTGGCTTCAACCTGGGACGGAAGTCCCCGTCACGCGTCGGCGCTGGCCGAAGTCATTCGAAGCTTGGGAGTGCTGCACCCTGGCGCTCCGCTTTCAAAGACACGCCGCGTCCGAAGCCCAAAGGACTAATCATCCTCATCTCACCGCCTACTCAAAACGAGATCGCGCATGGCGAACTCGGCAGGATTCGACTTCTAAGCATCCTGTCGAACTCACGTGAGACCGTAGCGGCGCTACGTCACTATTGCTGCGACCGATTCAACCTCAGCCTTACCGCAACGATTCCTGAACTTTTGGCCGCAGCACACGAAATGGACTCGCGCGAGTATGCGCGGCGTCACACACTTCTCCCGTTCCTTCGAGCCGTGTCGAGGCGCCGCCCGGCGCTGCCGCACGGACACAAATCCGATTGGACCATCCTCCGGCGCGCAGGAATGTCGCTCGCTCGGGCGGGGGTGTATTTCTGTCGAAGTTGCAATGTTGCTGCGCGCGACGAGTTGGGCTTCTCCTTCTATCGGCGGGATCATCAGATCCCCGGCGTCCACTGGTGCCCGACGCACCATGAGCCACTCCTGCGGGTCGAGGATGAGCGCGCATTCGAATCGCCGCCCCACTGGCATGAGCATGTAGCAATTCGCCTGCCGAAAACCCTGGACCCATCCCGCCATCCCATCATCGGCCGCTACTATGAGGTCGTGCGAGGTATGCTCGAACAAGGTCGCCCGTTGGATATTGCTACTGCCTCCCGGCGTTTACGTAGGCGGGCATTGCAATTGCGGCTACTGACTACTCGGAACAAGGGAGCAGGCGCTATTGGCGAAACGATACTTTCGGTTGCGCCACACAGTTGGCTTTCTAGCTTGTTGCCCAATCGGGGGCTTATGTCCGCCGAAGCGATAGCACGCAACGTAGACCTGCTCATAAGTTCAAGCCCGGGCAACCATAGTGCAACACTATATGCACTTGCTGTGGCGACGCTCTACGACTCAGGCGCCGACGGAATTCGTGACATCTGGCGACTCCGAACACCGACCAAGCCCGAACGAGGACAAAGCCGAAGCGAGATTGCTGCTCAATCGACAACAGAGGATTTCAGCCAAGGAGCGCGACGACAACGTCCTACTACAGTTGCCAATATGCAGCGTAGCTTTCGCCAATCCATACTTAGATAGCCGCTTCGCGCTCAGGGATCTTCGATGAGAAAGTTTAAGGTCCGACTACTTCAGCCAGTGCGCAGCACCCACACGTCGGCCACCGTAGTCCGGCGAATTTTTCGCGGTTACATGAAAGACAGCAATGGCCACGTGAAGCTGTTCAACTCGCGCGACGCGGCCAAGACCGAGGGCGCTCAAGCGCGAACGGCTGGCTTGTTTTATAGAGTAGTCGACGCCAACGAATCGCCTCCAGGCAGGCACAAGAAGAAGGCGCGGAGCGTGTGGACGATTCCGGGCGGCGGGATCGAGACGAACCGGCGCAAGCATTAATCAGAGTGGCTTAGGCCAACATCGCGGCGCAAATTGGGCGGGAAGACATTATTGGGTGCCTCCGTACCGCAGACGTTCTTTGGCAAGACGGTGGGTGCCCGGCTATACGTACACACGTCAGCCTTGGAGCTTGCGGAAGCCGAGATTGTCCAAGCCGCGCACGAGACCGCGGCTCGGATAGGAATTCCGTCAGAGAGTTTCAACGTCGTCCGATTCGACGCTGCGTCGGAAACGATTGCGCTGTTGCATTACCCTGCATTTTTCGATGATCCCTTTCCCGCTCTCGCGCAGAGCTGGAAGGTTGGGGTTGGGTCAACCGCGACATCGCATCGAACGTATGCGAACTCTTTCAATCCGCCAGTTCTCCATCGCAAGGAGCTGCTCCTCGCGCCAAACGATCCGCGCCGGGCAAAATACGAGCGGCTGACTTCGGAGTTGGAAGCGCTCGGCTTTTTTGCTGATCCGGTACGCATCGGCTTCAAATTGCAGTGGGAGCGGCTACTTGCTGACCGCGGTTTCCGGGTCACGGACCACACATTAGTACCGCTCGGGAATGACGAATCGGATGCCGAGCCCACCACTTCGCTCGGCACCTCCGTAACGGTGGCTAGGCATCTAACAGCTTTGACGCGCTACGTCCTATCTGCACCGGTGCAGCTCTTGCATCGCCATGGATTCCTTGATGGCTCCCTTTCCGTCTTTGACTACGGATGCGGCAAGGGCGACGACATTCGTGGGCTTCGGGATCTCGGGATTAAGGCAGGTGGGTGGGACCCGCATTACGCACCCGATGGCAGCATTGCCAACGCGGATGTGATCAATCTTGGCTTCGTCATCAATGTTATCGAGGACCCCATCGAACGAAGGGAGGCGCTCCAACGAGCCTACACGCTGGCGCAGCGCGTCCTCGCGGTGTCGGTCATGGTCGCCACCGAAAACGCGGTGCACGGTACGCCGTTCGCGGATGGCGTACTGACAACACGCAACACGTTCCAAAAGTACTTCACGCAGAATGAGCTACGAGAGTATTTGGAGGAGACGCTTGGCGAGCCGGTGATTCCAGTTGCGCCGGGGATAGTCTTTGTCTTTAAGGACAAAGACACCGAGCAACGTTTTCAGGCGGACCGCTTTCGTAGCCCGCTGCGGCTTCGTCCAACCGTAAGCCGGCCGCGGCCTCAACGCGAGCCAAAGACCCCGCGTGTGCGTCCTTTGCGTCCAAGCCTGTACGAGCAACATCGTCTGCTACTTGGTCAACTATGGCAGCGCTGCCTTGAACTCGGCCGCGAGCCCGATCCGGAAGAAGTACCGCAGCGGCAGGCGCTTGACGACGCCATCGGCTCGTTGCGCAAAGCGCTGCGTCTAATTCAATCGCGCAATGACTTGAATGAGCTGGAAGTCGCTTCTCGTCAACGTACCGACGATCTCAGGGTCTATTTCGCGTTACAGAAATTCCAGCGGCGCCAGCCCTATCGCCATTTGGAGTCGCGCCTACAACGCGACGTAAAGGCATTCTTCGGAAGCTACGCAGACGCTCAAAGTGCGGGGCAGGAACTTCTCTTCCAAGCTTCACAAACTGCCATCCTTGAACAAGCCGCCAAGGAAGCCTCCGAGCAAGGAATCGGCTGGCTGGAACCGGGCGGCTATTTGCATCTCCACAGCACGCTAATCTCCAGATTGCCCGCGGTGCTTCGAGCATATGTCGGATGCGCGTCACTTCTGTATGGAGACCTCGAAAGCGTAGATCTCGTCAAGCTTCATATAGGGTCAGGGAAGGTCTCGCTGATGGCATTCGATGACTTTGCGGGATCACCACTCCCCCGCATGACCCGGCGGGTTAAAGTGAATCTCAGAACCCAGGCCGTTAGTATCTTTGAATACGGCGAGGAATACGCGCCACCGTTCCTCTTTCTAAAGTCCCGATTTCTGAACGAGGAGTCCTGCGGCTATGCGGAGCAGCTTGTATTTGACGAGTCGTTGCAAGCTCTCGGCCTATTTAACCTTTCTGGATTCGGACCAAATCCGGACGAGTTCGCCAGCTGCCTTCGCGATGCCCATTGGTGCATCAACGGCTTCCGGCTCGAACGCTTCCACTACTTCCCCGACCTCGATGCCCTATGCGGTTGCTATCTCACCTATCGGCAACTCATTGAGTGTGGCGAAACACAACGGCGCCTTGCGCTACCAAACCTCCCAAGCGAAGCATCAAGCTACACAGCACTTTATGACCTAGTGGTGAATGTCCTCGACCCAGTAATCGAGTACTTCGGAAAGATCGAGTTGACCTATGGATTCTGCTCGGCAGCGTTGGCCAGACACATTGACGGGCGAATTGCGCCGAAACTCGATCAGCACGCTGCGCACGAGCGCAAGAAGTCGGGCGTGGTGATATGCGACAGGCGCGGCGCGGCGGTCGATTTTCTGGTGCGCGACGAGAATATGCGAGACGTATCCGATTGGATCATTTCGACTTTGCCCTTCGATAGGCTATATTTCTACGGGGAAACCAGCCCTGTGCACGTCAGCTTTTCACCAAGGAACCAGAGGCAAGTTGTCGACATGGTCCCCGGTGCCTCCGGAAAGCGTCTTCCCCGTGTGCGAAGGTCCGTGAGCGCTGATAGTTAGATGACTTAGCTAAAAGGAGAGCATTCGAGCCATGACAATCATCGAAGCGGTCATACACGTAATGAAAGCCGCGAGCAAGCCAATGACGCCGGCAGCAGTCGCGTCGGAAATTCAACGCATCAACCTATACCCCTTCAAGACGAAGGACCCTCTCGGAGTCGTCCGCGCTCAAATGCGGCGACATACGCAAGGTTACGACCGCCCAGTCGCGTCACCGACCCCGTGCTTGAAAAAAGTAGGGAAGGATTCGTATGTCATCTTGTGAGTCGTGCTTGCGACGAAAATTCGTCGCGTGAAAGAACCTTCGCGCCATCGTCTTGATTCAAATGTCGACCCGGTTATTGCCATACCCACTCTCCACCGAATCCCATCCGGATCGCAAGATCTGCCAGCGGACGAATGGTCCCCTGGTATGCAGACGCAAGCTGCGACTTCATTTCGACTTGAGCGGGTGTCAGGCGTAAGCCGATGGCAATATCCTCCACCGCGCGCTTGTGGAGCCTATCTCCCGCATGTTCTCGACTTGAGATCAGGCCCTGATATTGGATCTCGACGAACTCTCTTAGGTACCGGGCGAGATTCGGAACCCGATCCGATTTGCGTGCGTTTACTACCGGTGCAACAGGACAGAGGTTCCATATCTCATCGTGGGCAACAAAGGCCCACGGAAGGAAATGATCCAAAGCGTATTTGTCCGGTGACAATTCCTCGCCAGAGTATGGGCATCTGAAAGTTGACTTGCTGAGGATGCCGTCCCAGTATCTCCTCTGCCAGTTGAACGGCTTTCTCTCTGCGTCAAGTTTTTGGATTACGTTCGGCACATTGGGGTTGCGCGCAGATAGGTATGTCGCCCAATGCCAAGCAGCCCAGCCATGAACGACTGCGAGGTTGTTCCGCAAATAGGTCATCCAGTCGGGGTGGATCTCAATACTCTGACTATCGGCGAATCGGTACAGCGGCCGGCGCTCCAAGAACTTAGTCTCGGCAAGCACTCGGATTGCCCCGTTTATCTCGCTATCCGGTTTCCCGTCGAGTTCCGCCGAGAACCATGGACGAAGCAGGCGAAAAGGTACGTACCGAACGAGATCGCTTACCTGCTCTTCCGTATGGTCATCCCATGCAGTTAAGATCGTCCGCTCAAGGGAGACGCTGGAGCTATTCGTTGGCAACCGGCGAAAGACATCCTGCGCGGCATTGGAGACCTGGTCGCGCGCGCCCAACGAAAGCCGAAAGACATGTGCTGGATGAAACGCCCTGGCGACCATTCCAATCACCAGTTCCCTGAGAGGCACAAACCGAGGCGTGCTGAAGTCGCGCTGAACCCGGTCCAATATGGCTCCGAAGAACAGGAACTTGTAGGAGGCCGTAGCGTTCCGAAAGATGCGCCCGAGCAGCGCGGCATCAACGGTTTCGCTACTCGGAAGTACGTCGGAACCTGTGATCACTTGTCCCAGTAGGGCGCACGTTCGGGCAAGATCCAACGCACCCCCCCTCGGGGATCGGAGCTGTCACCAGCGTACCGCGGAATGACGTGCACATGGGCATGAAAGACGGTCTGGCCCGCGGCGGCACCGTCGTTAACCCCTATGTTGAAGCCGGCCGGCCGCAGTTCACCCTGCAGGATGTTTCGCACCGTCCGGACCGCGCCCCAGAGCCCTTGGTATTCTTCGTCGGACAGCTCATACAGCGAGGCGACGTGCCGTCGAGGAATGACGAGCGTATGTCCTGCCGAGACTGGATGAGCATCGGCGAAGCCTAGTGCGAACTCGCTAACAAACAGCTCTTCCCTCGCCATGTCACAGAACGCGCAAGCCATCGCGATTCAGCCAAACGTCCTATACTCGTGCAGCTCGGTTCGACGCCCTTTCCGAAGAACCAAGGCCGTACCGTGCCAAATCCGCAATATTGCGCACTGCCGCATTTCCGTTGAGATAAGAAATTCCACGATGCAAGTGGAGACGAAAGCACCTAAGCAATGCCTCCTTCTCGTTGGGGACACCCTCTTGCGTGGCCCGCAGAAGCAAAAGGCCCCAATAGATGGTTTCATGCCCTCCAGAAAACACCTTCCAACTCATTTCAACTGAGCTATCGGATGGAATCTCCTCTGACGGAGGTGTCGATGATTCCGCGAGGGATGCACAGAATGCCCAACGACACAGCGTGTTCCAGTTTTCGATCCCAGTCTTGCGCTTCAGACTAATCAGCTGATTGCGCGCCTTTTCAGAGAGCCGTACCGTTTCAATCATGCCGCGATCCTTGACTGGGGAAAGTAACCCGGCTGGATAGTCGAAGAGTGCGTATGGTCGTCGTACGTTACGACGTACTCGCTGCAAATCGCCGGTCGCAGCTTCTCGTAGTACCCACCGTCGATTTCCTCGTCCGTCGATAACAGAATCACCTGATGGCTCGCAACAGGCAAATACTGTTCCACCAAATACTTGCGATGCTCGCTGTCTAGGCGCCCCATCGGAGTATCAATCACCGCAGGCAGCTGACGGCCCGACGCTATTGCCAGTCCCCAGAGTACCGCGACGGCAAGGAGCTGGCGCTCACCGGCTGAGAGTCTGTCCGTGGCGATGAGCGAATCATTCCCTCCTCGAATCCTGAGTTCAAACGACTCCGGATCTATCTGAATGCGTTGTACTAGAGTCTTCTTGCGCAGGAGCTGTTGAAAGCATTGCGTAATTGCTCGTTCTAACCTCTCAACATGGCGTCCGCGCATGGCTTTCCGAAAATTAGCCAGCGTTTCACGACATCTCGCAGAGTGACCGATTACACGCCTAGATATGATGTCCGAAGCCTGCTGCTCGGAAACTCTCTCCAAGAACTCGTCGCGCTTTCGTTCGAGTGCGACTCGCTCTCGCTCGACAACTTGGCGTTCCTCGACTAAGACCTCCAGCCTAGCCTTGGCGGAAATCAGGCGTTCATTTGCAGTTCGAATGCTTTCTAGAACATCTTGAATCTTCGCCTCGTCCGGAACAGCCGCCACGTCCCTTTCGAGCGCTACTATCTTCTCGTGCGCGTCGACATACCGCGCTAGTAATTCCTCAACTTGGCGACGCAACGTGGAGAAGAATTCCGTCGTGTACTGACCGAGATCCTCCGAGGGTATGTTTAGGTACGAAACACCCTCGATTGTTGCTGAACGCATCGCTCGGTCGGCTTGCAATGCGGCGGACATTGCCTTTATCGCTCCCAGACTCACCCGGGCGTTCTTGAGGACCGAAATGACCTTGTCATCTCGTTCCTCTAGCATTTTGCACAGCAGGCGGTCGCGTTGAATTTGATCCTCTTCCGTCGCCACCTGACGAAGCTGGTCAATTATCTTTGGCAGTAGCAACAAGGGCGAGAGGCCTGAGGCGTGCTCGTGAAGCTGTCTCTCGATCTCGCCGAGACTTACACGTTCCGCGGCAAGCTTGAGGTTCAGTTCGTTTCGCCTGCGATACAGGTCACCACCCTCCGCCTTGAGGCGAATTTCCGCCTCGCTGAGTCCCCTCTCCGCTGAATCGACTTCTGTTTGGGTGGCGGCCATCTTGGCTGTGAGCTGTTCGCGGTGTTCTTGTACCTCGGTCAGTTCGTCATCGAGTAAGACGAGGGTGTCGTTGTCGGCTGGAGTAGCAAGCTTTGCCTTTCTGCGGCGCTCGACCTGTAGCAAACTCCGTGATAGATCATCAACCAGGTCCAATCCGAGTAAGGCATGTACTCCCACCCGCAACAATTCAGACGAGCGCTCGGGATCGGCGAGCGATTCGATCTTTTCCCCATCGAAGAAGAACAGTTCTGATATTTGATTGGGAATGAATTG
>Ga0315273_10004332_pt1 | contig 17377 bp, 12 predicted proteins | sample YL17G02_0_MG_FD_205753 | JGI IMG/M metagenome (GOLD analysis project Ga0315273, IMG submission 205753) | Sediment microbial communities from Yellowstone Lake, YNP, Wyoming, USA - YL17G02_0 | ecosystem: Environmental > Aquatic > Freshwater > Lake > Sediment | place: USA: Wyoming | collected...
CTGGTCCTCGCGACCGCTCCCGCCGGGTCGCGCGCGGCCACCGGCACCCCGGCCTCCGCGGCCACCATCGCGCGGACCACGCGCGTGAGCTATCTGTCGGGCGCCTCGGTGTACATCGAGGCCGGCCGCCTCGATGGACTCGCGACCGGCGACACGGTCACCGTGACGCGGGAGACGCGCTCGATCGCACGCCTGATCGTCACGGTGGTGTCGGGGCATCACGCCGCGTGCGACACCCTCGTCACCACCGACACGCTCCGCGTGGGCGACCCGGTGCGCTACCTCGCGCGGGCGCTGGCCGTACCGGTGAGCGACGCCGCGGCCGATAGCGCCGCCGCCGCGATCCCCGGCGCCGCGGCCGACACGACCGACAAGACCGTCGTCCGGCTACCGGCCGCCGTGATGGCCGCGATGGCCACGGTGGACGGTGGCACGGCGCCGGCGACCCGGCCGCGTGCACGCCTGCGCGGCCGCATCGGCGCCAGCGGGTTGTTCGTCGACCAGGACGCGGGCGGTGGATTCCGCCGTCCCGCCCTCGACGTGCGCGTGGATGGCCGCGATCTGCGCGGCGGGTTCGACGCCATTGTCGACATGCGCAGCGACCGCGTGGTCGGCGTGGGCTCCACGCCCTCGGCCGAGGCGGTGGCGCGCGTCTACCGCGGCTCGCTGGCGTGGCACGACGTGACCGGCCGCTGGCGCGCCACCGCGGGCCGGCAGAGCTCGACCGCGTTCTCGAGCGTGAGCCTCTTCGACGGCGCGCTGCTCGAGGCGACCGGCGCCCGCTACGGCGCTGGACTCTTCTTCGGCACCCAGCCGCAACCGGTGACGCTGGGATTCTCGAGCGCGATCGCGGAGGGGGGTCTGTACGCCTCGGTCCGCTCGCTCGCCGGGCATCCGCGTCGCTGGTCGGTCGCGTTCGGCGGTGTCAGTTCGACCGAGTCGGGCCAGCCCAATCGTGACTTCCTGTTCGCACAGGGCCTGTACCAGGATGCGCGCACCATGCTGTCGTACACGCAGGAGCTGGACGTGATGCGCGGCTGGCGCGCCGACAGCTCGTCCAGCACACTGTCCCCCACCAGCGCGTTCATGATGGCACGCGTGCAGATCACGCGCGCGGTGGCGGTGGATGGTGGGTACGATGGGCGCCGCGACGTGCGGCTTTACCCGGATCGCATCACCCCCGAGACGCAGTTCGACGACCGGTTCCGGCAGGGCGCGTGGGGCGGGCTCACGGTCGAACCCACCCACGGGGTGCGCCTGCAGGGCGACGTGCGCCAGCGCTTCGGCGCGGTCGAGGATCGCGCCACCACCTGGACCGGGTCGGCCGAGGTGTACGACATCGGCCCGTGGCGCGCGCGCGCACGCGCCCGGGGTTCGGACTACACCAGCGACCACAACGACAACCAGCTCTGGTCGTTCGGGCTCGGCGCCAACCCGCTCCCGACGTTCCATGCCGAGCTCTCGGCCGGCACCCGCGTCACCAGCGACCGGTTGTTCGACCTCACCGCCCGTTCGCAGTGGCTCAGCCTCGATGGTGACTACGCGTTGTTGCTGCGTTGGTACCTGGTGGGTTCGTTCGAGCGGGAGCACGGCGATGACGGCAGCCTGAGCCAGAGCTACCTGGGGTTGAGCTGGCGGTTCTGACGCCAGCGGCGCCCACGCACCTCATGGATGTGGTAGGAGTGGACTCCTTGATGCGCCATGATCCGACCTTCCGGCACTGGCTCTTCTGCGCCACCCTCGCCGTCGGCATCGGCACCCTCCTGGGTGCCGCGCCCGACCCGGCCCGCGACCTGCTGCCACCGACGCCGCCCGCGGCGCATCCACCGGCCGGCAAGATCCTGTTCCGCGACGACTTCCAGGACCCCGACCTCACCGGCTGGTCGCACGACCGTGACGGGGTGTGGAGCGTGCGGCGTGGCATGCTGCGCGCCGAACTCCCGGACGTGCGGCAGCAGCACTCGTTCCTGTTCGCGGGTTCGGAGGAATGGGTCGACTACGCGGTCGACCTGGATCTCTGCATGGTGCGTGGCGTCGACAAGGGTGTCGTGGTGCGCGTGGTGGGTGAGGACGGCATCGGGATCGACCTGCGCGGACCGGGATACCAGGACGTGGTGGTGCAGCACCGCGAATGGCCGATGGGCAAGGGTCGCGTCACGAACGCGAACTCGGTCTGGCACCACCTGCGTGTCGAGGTGCGGGGCAACCGCGTCCGCGTGACGGTGAATGGCGATCTCGCGGTCGAGGCGGTGGACAAGAAGGGTCGTCGCCCGAACGGCCGCATCGCGCTGTCGGCCTACACGGGTGGCACGGGCGAGTGCCTGGTGTACTACGACCACGTCGTGGTCACCGCCCTCGGCGACGGGACGGCCTCCGGGCAGTAACTCAGCGAGGGGGCGCACGGCGCCGCGCCTCGACCTCTTCCACCCGCTGTGGCACCCTCCTCCTGTCGGGGCTCGCCCACCCCATCGTGCGCCACCCATCCGCGGTCCGGCGGCGCCGGACCTGCCGGAGCATCGCCATGACGTTCGATCCCGCGAGCCGCATCCAGGACTACCTCGTGTTCGGCGAGTTCGGCGACGTGAACCCCTCCATCACCGACTCCTCGACCTTCACCTTCATGAGCCCCGAGCGCATGGAGGAACTGTTCGAGCACGAGATCGAGGGCTGCTTCCTCTACTCGCGCCACTTCAATCCGAGCAACAAGCATCTTGCCGACGCGCTGGCGCGCATGGAGGACGGCGAATCGGCGCAGGTGATGGCCTCCGGGATGGGGGCGATCAGCACCACGCTGCTGTCGTTGTGCTCAGCCGGGGACGAGATCGTCGCCGAACGCACCATCTATGGTGGCACCTACGCGCTGCTCAAGAACCTGCTGCCGCGTTTCGGTATCGCGACCCGCTTCGTCGACATGACCGACATGTCCGCGGTGCGGGTGGCCATCACCCCGCGCACCCGCGTGGTCTACGCCGAATCGATGAGCAACCCGCTGCTCGAGGTGTCCGACATCCCGGCGCTCGCCGAGGTGGCGCACGAGCACGGCGCGACGCTGGTGATCGACAACACCTTCAGCCCGATGATCCTGTCGCCGTTGCGACTGGGCGCCGACATCGTGTGCCACAGCATGACCAAGTTCATCAATGGAACGAGCGACTGCGTCGCGGGATGCGTGGTGGGCACGCGCGACTTCATCCACCGACTCACCGACATCAACAGCGGCACCAGCATGCTGCTCGGCCCGGTGCTGGACAGCGCGCGCGCCGCGAGCATCCTCAAGAACCTCCACAGCCTGCACATCCGCATGCGCCAGCACAGCGCCAACGCCCTCATGCTCGCGCGACGGCTCGAAGCGCGTGGCATGCGGGTGCACTATCCGGGACTCGCGCGGCATCCACAGCACGCGCTGCTCGAACGGCTGATGAACCCCGGATACGGCCACGGCGGCATGCTCGCGCTCGACGTGCTCACGCTCGAGAACGCCAACCGGCTGATGGCGCGCATGCAACAGGAGAAGGTCGGCTATCTCGCGGTCAGTCTCGGTTACTTCAAGACCCTGTTCTCGGCTCCCGGCCACAGCACCTCGAGCGAGATCCCGAAGGAGGAGCGCGAGCGCATCGGGCTCGGCGAGGGGCTGGTGCGCTTCTCGTTCGGGCTCGACCAGGACATCGCCCGCACCGGCGACCTGATCGAGCGCTGTCTCGACGAACTGCCGCTCAAGGCGGCGGTGTGAGCGAGACCGACGGACCGCGCGCCGGTGGCGCGACGCCGGAGCCGCCACCGCCCGGGTCCTTCCCCGGCCTCCGTCGCTTCCTGGACCGCGACGGACGGCTCAAGGTCTGGCCGTCCAAGCTCAAGGACCAGAAGCTCGTGATGGGGTGGCTGGCCTCCCACTTCGAGCGCGGCCGGGAGTCCACCGAGAAGCAGGTCAACGAGCTGCTCAACCGGTACCACGCCTTCGGCGACTGGGCGCTGCTGCGGCGCGCGCTGGTCGATCACGGCTGGCTCGATCGCGCGAGCGACGGTTCGCGCTATCGTCTTCGGGAGCGGACGCCGCAGGAGTGAGCCCCGCTCCGCGGGCCCGGTTGGCGCGACGCACGGTTCCGCGAGCTCCACGCTCAGCCGATGCGCGCCCCGCGCCGTCCCGCGAGCAGCCGCAGCCCGTTGAGGATGACCACCACCGTGCTCCCCTCGTGGCCGGAGACCGCGATCGGGAGCCGCAACTGGCCGAGCGGCGTGTACTGACCGAGGAACACCCAGCACACCAGCAGCGCCATCACGCCGACGGCGATGCTCACGTTCTGGATGACCACCGTCCGCGCGCGGCGAGTCAGCCGCACCGCGTAGGGCAGGGCGGTGAGGTCGTCGGCCATCAGCACCACATCGGCGCTCTCCATCGCCGCGTCGCTGCCGGCGCCACCCATCGCCACGCCCACCGTGGCGCGCGCGAGCGCCGGCGCGTCGTTGACCCCGTCACCGACCATCGCCACCGCGTGGTACCGCTCCTCGAGCGCACCGATGATGTTGACCTTGTCCTCGGGCAGCAGCGCGCCGTGGCCCTCGTCCACCGCCACACGGCGCGCGATCGCCTCGACGGTGTGCACACTGTCGCCCGACAGCAGCACCACCTTCTCGATCCCGAGCCGCTTGAGCTCGGCCACCACGCTCGCGGCCGTGGCGCGCGGCTGATCCGCCGCGGCGATCACGCCCCACGCGCCGCGGCGGTGCACCAGCATCGCGGTCTGCGCCTCGTGATTCAGCGCGTCGACGGCGGCCTGCGCCTCGGCGGGCACGGCGATCCCGAGCGACTCGAACAGCCCGGGCGTGCCGATCTCGACCGTGTCGCCGTCGAGCGTGGCGACGATGCCCTTGCCGATCGTGGTCTGCAACCGCGAGGCGGGAGTGTACGCGATGCCGCGCTCGTCGGCGGCGTGCACCACGGCCTGCGCCAGCGGATGCTGCGAACGCTTCTCCGCCGCCGCGGCCCATGCCAGCACATGCGCCGAGTCCACGCCCGCGAAACCGCGCACCTCGGTGACCTCGAATCGCCCGCGCGTGAGCGTGCCGGTCTTGTCGAACGCGATCGCCCTGACCCGCCCGAGCGCCTCGATGAATCGTCCGCCCTTGAACAGGATGCCGTTGCGCGCGGCGTTGGCGATCGCCGACAGGATGGTGGCCGGCGTGGCGATCACGAGCGCGCAGGGGGAAGCCACCACGAGCAGCGTCATGGCACGGTAGAACGTCGGCCGGAACGGCTGATGCATGAACCACGGCACGGCGATCATCAGCGCGGCGGCGAGAATCACCGCGACCGTGTAATAGCGGCCGACCCACTCCGCCATCTCCTCGGTCTGCGACTTCTGCTCCTGCGCCTCCTGCACCAGCGTCACGATGCGGGCCAGCGTGGTGTCGCCGGCGGTGCGGGTGGCGCGCACCTCGAGCGATCCCTGCTGGTTGAGCGTGCCGGCGAACACCTTGTCGCCCTCACCCTTGGGCACCGGCACCGATTCACCGGTCAGGTTGCTCTGGTCGACCAGCGACTCGCCGCTCGCCACCACGCCGTCGACGGGCAGGATCACACCCGGTTTCACGATCACGATCTCGCCCACTCGCACGTCCTCGGCCTCGACCTCCACCTCGCGATCGCCGCGCCGGACCAGCGCCACCGCCGGGCGCAGCTTGAGCAGTGCCTGCAGTGCATGCCGTGTGCGGCCCATGGTGTAGACCTCGAGCGTGTTGCTGAGCGCGAACAGGAACATCAGCACCGCGGCTTCCATCACGTAGCCGATCACTCCGGCGCCGAGTGCGGCGAGCAGCATGAGCAGGTTGACGTCGAGCTTGCCCCGGCGCAGCGAGGCGGCGGTCGAGCGCAGCGTGAACCAGCCGCCGGCGAGGGCCGAGAGGATGAACGCGACGTGATGCGGCCGGATGTCGCGCATGGTGTGCTCGAGGGCGATGCCGGTCACGAGCATCACGAAGCACACGCCGGTGAGCACCACCATGGCGCGGCTGTTCGAGCGGCGCGCCTGCTCCTCGGGTGTCATGCTCGCGCCCCATGGCTTGGTGCGGGCGAACGGCCGCACGAACTCGACGATGTCGTGGGGCACGGCGCGGCGGGTGAGTCCGACGCGACCGGGATCGGCCGTCACGGCGAATTCGTCCCGGTGCGCTTCGGGCACGCGTCCGAGGCGGAGCGCGCATTCCTCGCAGCTGCCGGCCGTGATCCGGCGTTCGCAGCGCGTGACGCGTTGCGCGAACACCGAGGCGACCTCGTCGGCGAGCGCGTTGAGCGTGTCGGGATCCACCAGCGCCGGCTCGTAGCGCACCGTGAGAGAGCTGGTGCGGAAGTCGGCCTCGATCGCCACCACCCCGGGGCTCGCCAGCAGGCGTGCGGTGAGGATCTCGAGACAGCCTTCGCCGGGCGCGATCGGCAGGTGCTCGACCGCCGTCCCGGCCGGCCCGCTCGAGTGCGAGGGGGACGTCGTCATGCCGGCGAAGCTATCACAGCGACGAATGGAACCCGGGCCGGGACGAAGGTCGCACACGAGCGAGAGGCGACCGCCCGGATGCGGGGGCATCCGGGCGGCGCGGACACACGGCGAGGGGGGGACCTCCACCGTGCGTCGGGATCTCTCGATGTCGGCGCGGCGACCCCGGGTGACGGGAGCGCCGCGATCTCCCGCGCCAGGCGCTCGAGCAGCTCGGCCGGGTTGTCTTCAGAACTCCTGCGCAAGATCCTCCGCGCGGTCGATGCCCGGGATCACGCGGTTGCGGGCCTCGACCACGAACGGCGCCTGCTTGCTGGTGAAGCAACGGTACATCGTGCTGCGGGGCCGGACCCCGCGGCGTCCGGCCACACCCTGGCCCGGGAGCTCAGCTCTGGCCGACGGCCTCCGCCGCGCCCTCGAGTCCGCGCAGGAAATGGGTGAGATGCGCCTCGAAGTAGGCCGACGCATCGACCGGCTCCGCCGTGACGCGCCGGAACGAATGCTTCCATTGCGCCAGCATGATGAGGGGCATCAGCCCCAGCGCGGCGTTGGCGCGCGCGTCGACGTCGCGGAACTCGCCACACTCGATGCCGCGACGGATCGCTTGCGACAGGATGGCGAGATTGCGGTCGAACACCTCGCGGTAGTAGAACGCGGCCACGTCGGGGAAGTTCGCCGCTTCCGCCATCACCAGCTTCGCGAGCCCGCCCATCTGCGGCTGCTCGACCAGGCGCTCGCGCCAGTGGTGGAACAGCGACGTGATCAACTCGCGCGGGCCGCCCTGGTGCTCGCGCGCCACCTGTTCGGCCCGCTCGGCCCCCGGCGCGACGTAATGCCGCACCATCTCCTTGAACAAGGCTTCCTTGTTCTCGAAGTACAGGTACATCGTCCCCTTGGTCAGTCCCGCGCGACGCGCGACATCCTCGAGCCGGGTGGCCGCATAGCCCTTCTCGACGAACTCCTGGACCGCCGAAGCGAGGATCTCCGCCGGCCGGGACCCCTTGCGTCGGTGCCAGCGAGGACCTTGCGTGGCTTCGTGGTCGTGGATCCTGGTGGTGCCTTCCATTCGGCGTCGTTCCTTTCGTTCGAACCGGCCCTCCGGGAGGGCATGGAGTCATAAGATAAATGAATCACTGTTCGTCAACAACAGTGCACCAACGACCCTCGTGTCACGTCCGGCCATCCCGGCCGCGGCCGCGTCAGGTCCACCTCGCCCGCCGCCGCCACGCGGGTCCGCACGAACACCCCGGCGGCGGGTAGCGAATCCGGTGACGACGACCGGCCGCCGCGGAGCCGGGTTCGCGCGAGCACGAGCCGCCGCCATCTGCTACAACTCGCCCGCCGCTCGCCCGTCGCGGCCACCCACGACATGGACCCGACCTCTCCGCTTCACCAGGCCCTGCCCCGCGAGCTCGCCGCCGAGCTGCTGGCGCTGGCGCGTGCCCACGGGGCCGAGTTCGCCGAAGTCTACGCCGAGACCGCGACCGGTGGAGCATTCTCCTACGAGGAGCAGCGGCTCAAGACCTCGTCCTACTCGGTGACGAGCGGGCTCGGCGTGCGCGCCGTGATCGGCGACCAGACCGGCTACGCGTATGCCGACGGGTTCGCGCCCGAGGACCTGCGCGAGGCCGCGCGGGTCGCCGCGCGGATCGCGCGTGACGGGCGTGCCGGCACCGCCGTCGCGTTCCGCGTGGTCGACACGCCCGCACCGTTCACGCTCGCCGAGCCCGCACCCCGCGCCCTCGACGAGCGCGCCAAGATCGCGCTCATCCGCCGCGCCGATGATGCCGCACGCGCGCGCGATCCACGCGTGCACGAGGTCTCGATCGGGTACGCCGACTCGAGTCGGGTGTTCATCGTGGCGAACAGCGACGGCCTGTGGGCCGGCGACGAACAACACCTGTCGCGACTCACCGTGCAGGCGCTGGCGCTCGAGGGAGACCAGCGTCAGCAGGGGCTCGCCACCGCCGGCGGTTCGGTCGAGGCCGGCTACTTCGACACCGTGCGCACGCCCGAGACCATCGGTGCGGAGGCGGCGCGTATCGCCATCACGCTGCTCGCGGCGGTGGAGCCGGAGGCCGGCTCGTACCCGGTGGTGATCGCACCCGGCTGGGGTGGTGTGCTGGTGCACGAGTGCTTCGGGCACTCGATGGAGGGCGACACCATCCGCAAGCGCACCTCGATCCGCGCCGGCCAGGTGGGCCGTCCGGTCGCCTCGCGTGGCGTGACCATCGTGGACAGCGGCCGCGTGCCCTACAGCCGTGGGAGCTTCCGTGTCGACGACGAGGGCACTCCGGCCCAGCGCACGGTGCTGGTCGAGGACGGCGTGCTGGTCGGATACCTGTGGGACCATCTCAACGCGCGTCTCACCGGCCACTCCCCCACCGGCAATGGTCGACGCAGCTCGTACCGCAACGTGCCGCTGTGCCGCATGACCAACACCTACATCGAGCCCGGCACCCACACCCCCGAGGAACTCATCGCCTCGGTCGAACGCGGACTCTACTGCAAGGGGCTCGGCGGCGGCTCGGTGAGTCCGGCCGATGGCAACTTCAGCTTCCAGGTCACCGAGGCCTATCGCATCGAGAAGGGCCGCCTCGGCGCGCCGGTGCGCAACGCCACGCTCACCGGCAACGGCGCCGACGCCATGCTGAAGATCGACGGACTCGGCAACGACCTCCAGATCGACGGCACCACCGGCTCGTGCGGCAAGGACGGCCAGTGGAAGCCGGTCGGGGTGGGCCAGCCCACCGTGCGCTTCACCGAGATCACCGTGGGCGGGACGCAGGCATGAGCGACCCGAACGATCACGCCCTCGAGACGCTGGCGCAGCGCGCCATCGAGGCCGCGCGCGCGGCCGGCGCCACGCACGCCGATGCCGTGGTGGAGGATTCGCGCTCGCTGAACGTGAAGGTGCACGAGGGCCGTATCGACACGCTGCGCCGCTCGGCCACCCACGGGCTCGGCCTGCGGGTGATCGTCGACGACGCGGTGGGCGTGGTGAGCACCAACGACTTCGACCCGGAGGCTCTCGCCGCGCTGGCGCGGCACGCCGTGGCGCTGGCGCGGCTCGCCACACCCGATCCCGCCAACGTCATGCCGACGATCGACGAGGCCGAAGCCGGCATCCTCGACCCCGGGGACGCCGCCGGCCGGCTCGGGACGTACGATCCCGCCATCCTCGCCGAGCCCGCCGAGCGCGTGATCGAACGCGCGCTCGCGCTCGAGCGCATCGCCCGCGGCGCCGACGCGCGCATCACGCGCTGCGATCACGCCGGTGTGACGCTCGGCGACGGTGCGTGGGTGCTCGCCAACACGCACGGCGTGCTCCGGCGCGAGCGTGGCACATCGATCTCGTCCGGCGTGGTGGCCCTCGCGGATGACGGCATGCGCCAGCAGTCCGGCGGCTACGGCGTGAGTTCGCGCTCGCTCGCCGCCCTGCCCGCGGCCGAGGCCGTGGCGCGCGAGGCGGTGGCGCGCGCGGTGGCGCGCATCGGAGCGCGCGGCGTGCCATCGGCGCGGGTGCCGGTCGTGATGCATCCCGACATCGCCGCGTCGTGGATCGGCCGGGTCGCCGGCGCGTTCAGCGGGGAGCAGGTGATGAAGCGCGCCTCGTGGCTGAGCGAATCCCTCGGCCAGACCATCGCCGCGCCGCTCGTGACGCTGGTCGACGACGCGCGGCTCACGGGCGGTCTCGGCACCTCGTTATTCGACGGCGAGGGCGTTCGCACGGGCACGCACCGCCTGATCGATCGCGGCGTGTGCGCGCGATTCGTGTATGACCTCTACACCGCGCGCCGGGTGGGCGGCCGCTCGACCGGCAACGCCTCTCGCTCGTACACCGGCGCGCCCGGCATCGGCTTCCACAACCTGTACGTGATGGCCGGCGAGACGCCGCCCGAGAAGATCCTCGCGTCGGTGGAGCGCGGCTTCTACATGGACGACCAGGGCTCGTTCGGTTTCAACCCGGTCACCGGTGACTACTCCTTCCAGGCGCAGGGTTTCTGGATCGAGCGGGGCGAGAAGGCCTTCCCGGTGGACGGTGTGACCGTGGCCTCGCGCTCGCTCGACATGCTGCGTGGCGTCACCGCGGTCGGGACCGACCTCGTGTTCGACGGCTCGACGGTGTCGCCGACACTCCTCATCGCCGAGATGATGTTGAGCGGCCGGTAGGAGCTTCGCCCGGCCGCCGATCGCGGCGTTGCTCGGTCGCTCGTCGCTGCGACGTGTCCCCGCGGACACGCCTCGCTCCTCGTCTCCCTCGCGCCTTGCGCTCGGTGGCCGGGCGAGGTTCCCGGCCGGCCATCTCGGCTGTGGAGCCCCTCCTCCACCCACTCTTCAACGCGGCGCGAGCGCCGAATCGGCGAGCGCCGGGGGGCCGGGCCACACCTGCGGGAAGCTGGCACGGTAGCGCGCGACCTCCCCGCGGCGGCGGGCCTCGCCGCGCGTGAGCGCGACCACGCGCGCGAGCGCCGAATCACGGCCGGTGGCGTCGCCGAGCGCCTGCCGTGCGCCCGCGAGCCCGAACCAGCCGAGCGCGTCGTCGGGCCAGCGGCGCGCGATCTCGCCGTAGGCGGCCTCGACTCGATCGGGACGCTGGCGTCCGCCCTCGACCAGAGCGAGCGTGAGGAAGAGGCGGCGGTGCGGCGCGAGTGCGATCGCCCGGTCAAGGCAATCCACGGCATCATCGAGCCGCTGGAGCCGGATGTACGGACCGATCAGGAAGTCCCAACCCAGCGAGCGTGTCGCGGCGTCCCGCAGCGGCGGCCCGATGAGGTACGCGCGCACCCGCTCCAGCCCGGCGGTGGGGTCGGCGAACGCCGTCACCACGGCGAGGCTGAGCGCCGCGCTCACCAGCCCGGCACGCGTGAGCCAGGCCGCACGCCGCTCCCCTGCCGGCAGCCGGCTCGCCAGCGTGCCGATCGCGACCGCCTCGAGCAGCACCGTCCAGGGCGCGAACACGTCGAGGTCGCGGAAGATGCCCTGCTGCGGGAAGACCAGCAGCAGCACCAGCGCGGCCGCGGCGACGAGCGTAAGGCGGAACCGCTCGCCCGCTTCACGCCACGCCGGGGGCCCGGTGAGCGCCAGCACCGGCAGCATCAGCACGAGCGCGGGTGCGAACAGCAGGATCGCGTTGACGATGTCGGCCAGATGCACGAGCGCGAGCCAGCCGCCTTCCACGGTCTGCCCGGTCACCGAACCCCCGGGCGTGAGATGGTGCGGGAGATCATAGAGCAGCAAGGCCGACACCAGCCGCGGCCACGCCGCCACGATCACCACCAGCGGCAGCGCGAGCGGCATCAGACGGAACCAGCGCGGGGACACCGCGCGGCGCTCGTGCGCGACCGCGAGCGCCGTGGCCACCGCCCAGGCGGGCACCAGCAGGACCGCCGAGCGGTGCAGCAGCAGCGCGAACGCGACGCAGCCACCGAGCGCGAGCGCGCCACCCTCGCCCCGCGCCGTCCGCACGCCCGCGACGAGCACGCCCAGCGTGATCACGCACAGGAGTGCGGCCGGCTTGCCCAGACCGGTGAACACGGTGAGCGCGCCGGTGCCCACGACGAGCAGCACCCCGGCCGCCGTCTCGGCGCCGGCGAGCCCCAGCGAGCGCACCCACGCGCGCGCGACCACCGCCAGCAGTCCGCATTCGATGACGCCGAGAGCGCGCAGCCAGCCGAGCGCGTGCTGGCCGGGATCGGCGAGCAGGAGTCTCGGCAGCGCCGAGTGGAGCAGCCAGTCGATCGGCATCGCGCCGACGTAGTTGGCGCTGGGCGCGTGCAACTCGATGCCACTCAGCCGCTGCAGGAAGTCGCCCGTGAACCACGTGCGATCGGGCAGCGCCAGCACCGTCAGCGCCCCGAGGCCGAACGCCAGCCAGCCGCCGAGCCGGCCACCCAGGGCGTCCCCGAGGACACCCGCGACGCGCACCAGCGGCCGCGAAACCGGTGGCAGTAGCGCGAGCACCGGCAACAGCCACAGCGCGCGCCACGGCATCGGCACGAACCGGGCACCCGCCAGCCCCCACGCCCACATCCCGGGCAGCAGCGTGGCGGCGACAGCACCGAGCGTGAGCAGGGTCACGGCGAGCGCGAACGTGCCGAGCGGCGCGTCGGCCGCGACGGGCCCCGGTGTCACGGCGTCGCGAGACAGGCGCGGCGCCGTCGTGGCCCGGGCCACCTACGAGGCGCGGAAGCTCGCCACGAGCGGCACCGCGCGCCGCACCGAAGCGGGCACACGGCTGGCGTGGCCGAGTCGAACCAGCGCCAGCGGATCCTCGCCGGGCGCGCCGAAGGCCCGCAGCAGATCGCCGCGAAAGCGCTCGACCGACACCGGGGCGTTGAGGATCTGCTGGGCGATACCGAGCGTGGTGGCGCGCAGCGCGAGCCGCTGGTAGGCCTGCCCCGCGCTGAGCCACGGGAGTCGTCCCGGCGCCGGCGCGGTGATGAGCGCCAGGGCCCCCGCCGATCTCACCGCCGATCGCGCCTTGCGCCCGGCGCTCTGGGCCCCGAAGCGCAGCAGCCCGCTACCGGGGTCGAAGTAGCTGCCGGCGAGCGTCTTGGCGACCACGCCGTAGTCGAGCGCCTCGACCGTGACGCCGTCGCCGCGCCGGCGAGCGTCGTCGTCGCCGAAGCGCATCCAGCCCCAGCGCTCCCGCTGGGCGCGGCGGTCGTGCGTCTCGGCCTCGGCGGCGTCGCCCGCCAGCTCCGCCACCGCGCGGATCCGGTCGTGCTCCTCGATCCAGTGCACGCGCAGGTCACCCGACACCTGCGCGCCCAGCGCACCGCGATTCTGCGGGTAGATGCCGCGCCCGTCGAAGTCGTGGCGGTTGGTGCGCCGCTCCGGGATGGCCGAGAACAGCAGCCGGTCGCGCGGGCCCTCGGGAGCCACCGTCCACGACACGCTCGCCACCGCGCCGGGAACGTCTCCGGGGAACAGCCCGGCGGTCGGCTGCAAACCATACGCGCGCAGCGCGATGAGCATGTTCTCGAGCGAGGCGCCGAGGGACATCATCAGCTGCCGCTGGTCGGGATCGGTCACCGGCATCGCCCGGTGCGCGTCCACGAACAGCCGGATGGTGCCCTCGTCCAGCTCCATGCGCCAGGGCTGCGTATTCCACACGCTCGGCGCCAGCACCGCAGCGCCGATGACGGCCCGGGCCACCTCACCGGTATCGCCGCTCGCCACATGATCGGGCAGCGACCAGGGCTGCAGCATGGGCCGCACGCGGTCGGCCGAGCGCGCGAGCGCCAGCGCCGGGCGCAGCGCGCTGCCGGTCGCGGCGTACGCCGCGGCGGCTCCGGCGAGCATGAGGAAGCGGCGGCGGTCGATCGCGACCGGCGGCCCGCCAAGGCTCGGGTCAGGCCTCTCGACAGGCGAGGGTCGATCCATGACCGGCAGGTTCCCCCCTCGCGACCCGGGCGTCAAACCGCCCCGCGACCGGGAGGACGGTGGCGGTGGCCCGGCGGGCCGCGGCGCCGGGACCGCTGCCCGATCGGGACCGCTTCGGCAACGCCACTTGCCCCCGCTCCCACCCCTCGCTAGCGTGCCGGTGTGTCTCCCACGCGATTCGTCACCGACTCCTCGCTCGAAGGCCTCGCGCGCCGGCTCCGCCAGCTCGGCTACGATGTCGCGGTGCTGCGCGGCGCCCGGCACGAGGAGTTGTTCGCTGCCGCGGCCGCCGACGGCCGCACGGTGCTCACGCTCAGCGCGCGCCGGCCGCGACGCTTCTGCGCGGTGCCGGTGGCGCTGGTGCCGCGCGCGGACGAGGCTGCCGCGGTACGCATGATCGCCGCCGGGCACGAGGCTGCGAGCGCTCCGTTCACCCGCTGCAGCGCCTGCAACACCACGCTGCGGGCGCGCCACCCGATGGAGGCGAGCGGCGAGGTCCCGGGGCGCGTTCTGCGCCGCGCGAGCCGGCTCCACTCCTGTCCGGCCTGCGGCAGGTGGTACTGGGACGGCTCGCACGTCGCGCGACTCACCCTCTGGCTCGAGACGGCGCTCGGCCACAAGCTCGAGCGCGGCGGGGACGCCCCTACGGGCAGTTGAGGGACGACGCCAGCTGGCGCGCCTTGCGAGCCAGTGACTCGGCGCGCCAGAGCTCACCCGAGGCGAGCGCGGCGCGTGTCTGCGCGAGCAGGTTGCGCACCGCGTCGGCGGTGGCGTCCTGGTCTGGTTGCAGCGCGCGAGCGCCGCACTTGCGCAACGCCTGGCCCGCCGAGGTGGTGTCGGCCACGGTGCGCCCGAGGGAGCGCTGGCGCTCGTCGGGGCTCATGGTCTCGACCGGAGTCACCGGCTGCGGCAAGGTGGTGACGCTCTCGGCGAGCGCCGGCGCGTGCGCGGCGTTCTTCGGCCGATTCGCCGGCAGACCCAGCGGGCGCTTGGGCGCCGGCTTCGACTCGGTGGTGTCGGGCGGCACGACGGCGGTGGTGTCCGCTTCAACGACCGCGACGGGGGGCGGCTCGGGAGCCGCCGGGTGACGGTGCCGAGACGGCAGCACCGAGCAGCCGCTCAGCGCGAGCGTGAACAGGGCCAGCGGCGCCAGTCGCGCGATACGCACGAGGCCCTTCATGCCACGCTCACCAGCTTGGGCGAGCGTTCGGGCAGCCGCATCGTGATCTCGGTGCCCTGTCCCACGGTCGATCGCAGCGTGACCCCGCCGCCGTGCAGCTTCGCGACCTGCTGCACCACCGCGAGCCCGATGCCGGAACCGCCCTGCTTGGTGGTGAAGTAGAGATCGAACACGTGTGCCTGGACCTCGGGCGAGATCCCGACGCCCTGGTCGGAGACGGTGAGTTCGACGCCGTCTTCGCTCCGACGCGCGCGCACCGTGACCACGCCGCCATCCGGCATCGCCTGCTCCGCGTTGGTGATGAGATTGTCGAGCGCCTGGCGCAGCAGCGATGGCGCACCCCAGAAGCGCGTCGGAGCGCCGCGATCGTCGAGTCGTACCTCGACCCCGGCGGCGGGCCGGTCCTCGCGCGAACGCAGCACCACATCGACCAGCATCTGCTTGAGGTCGAACCACGAGTGGTGCATCTCGCCCAGCATCGAGAAGCGCCGGAAGCCGAGCACCACGTTCTCGAGCCGTTTGAGCTCGTCCTCGAGCACGCGCAGGTGGCGCGCGGCCGGGCTGTGCGGCTCCTTCCACTTGCTCTTGAGCAGGCCGAGGTGGAGCGCGGCCGCGTGGAGCGGGTTCGCCATCTCGTGCACCAGCCCCGACACCACCTTGGCCCACTCGCTCAGCTCGCCGGTGGCGAGCAGCAGCTCGTCGGCGGTGGCGGGCTCGTCCTTCACCCGCGCCCGGTTGGCCTCGAGGCGTTCGCCCAGCTCGTTGATGCTCGAGGCGAGACGCGACAGCTCGTCGCGTCCCTCCACGGCGAGACGGAACCCGAACTCGCCCTCGCGGAAGCGCTCGAGCCCCGAGGTGAGCTGGCGCACGCGCCCGGCGATCGCCTGCGCGAAGGCGATGGCCGCGGCCACCGCGGCGAGGATGCCGAGCGCGGTCACCCACAGCCCGGTCTGGAGCGAGGCGATGAGCTGCTCGCGCAGCAGCGCGGTGGACACGCCGACGCGCACGTCGCCGAACGGCTGCTCGCCTGCGCGCAGCACCACGATCTCCTCGTAGCCCTGCTGGGTGCCCAGCAGCCGCGCGGTCTGTTCGACCACGCCGCCCTGCTGGAGCCGGCTGATGCGCGGGCGCGTCACGAACGGCTTGCCGAGCAGCGTGGTGTCGCTGTGCGCGATCGCGAGGCCGCGGGCGTCGTACACCGCGAGGTCGAGCAATGTGGGGTCACCGGCGAGCGAGGCCTCGAACAGGGCCCGCAGGGCGCGATCCCGCGACAGGCTTGCGGCGCCGCCCGGCTCGGCGGCGGCGCGGCCCGCCAGCAGCGCGACCTGTTGGGCCACGGCACGCGAGCGGTCGACCGAGTGCGAGATGGTGCCGCTCACCTCGAGCGCGGTGTGCACCGCGATCGCGAGTGTCGAGATCAGCAGCGCCAGGCCCACCATCCATCCGGTGAGCGCGACGCGCAGGCCGAGACTCACGACGCCTCGAGCCGCATGTAGCGCTTGAGCTTGTTGTGCAGCGTCTTGAGGCTGATGCCGAGCGCGCGCGCGGTGTGCGTCTTGTTGTTGTGGAAGCGCTCGAGCGTGCCGAGGATGGCCTTGCGCTCGATCTCCTCCAGCGGCTGGACCTCCGTCCGGACCGAGTGCACGGCCAGCAGCGCCGGCTTCGTCAGCCGCTGGGGCAGGTCCTGCTCCTCGAGGACGTTGCCGCGCGCCAGCACCACGGCGCGCTCGATCGCGTTGCGCAGCTCGCGCACGTTGCCCGGCCAGTCGTAGCGCTCGAGCGCCGCGAGGGCCTCGTTCGAGAGACCCTCCACCGCCCGTCCGTTCATCCTGGAGTACGAGGCGATGAAACCCGCGGCGAGCGGGGCGATGTCCTCGCGCCGCTCGCGCAGCGGCGGGACATGGAGCTGGAAGACGTTGAGCCGGTAGTAGAGGTCCTCGCGCAGGCGGCCCTCGGCCACCGCCTTCTCCGGGTCGCGGTTGGTGGCGGCCATCACGCGCAGGTCGGCGAGCTTCTCGCCGTGCCCGCCGACGCGGCGGTAGCGACGCGTCTCGAGCACGCGCAGCAGCTTGGCCTGCAGCCCGGGAGCCATCTCGGTGATCTCGTCGAGGAACAGCGTGCCGCCCGCGGCGTGCTCGAACAGACCGGCCCGCTCGGTCATGGCGCCGGTGAAGGCGCCGCGCTCGTGCCCGAACAACTCGCTCTCGAGCAGCGCCTCGGGGATCGCCGGCGTGCTCACCGCCACGAATGGCGCCGAGGCGCGGTCGGACAGCGCGTGCAGCGTGGCGGCGACGAAGTCCTTGCCCACGCCGCTCTCGCCGGT
>Ga0315273_10004334_pt1 | contig 17372 bp, 19 predicted proteins | sample YL17G02_0_MG_FD_205753 | JGI IMG/M metagenome (GOLD analysis project Ga0315273, IMG submission 205753) | Sediment microbial communities from Yellowstone Lake, YNP, Wyoming, USA - YL17G02_0 | ecosystem: Environmental > Aquatic > Freshwater > Lake > Sediment | place: USA: Wyoming | collected...
AAACTGATCAAATAGTCATACACGTTGTCGGCAGCAACATGAATGTTGTCCAACATCTTAAGTGCAGAAGAAATACGTGAAGAAAAATCAGAAAAACGACGAATCTTATTCAATTCCGAAATAACGGTATTGATACGACCAGAAAAATCAATAGGATCTCTCATAACAAGTCATACCGGTGATCAGTATCCGTCTTCGTCGTCTTCGTCGTCTTCTTCTTCGATCTCATCCTCGTCAGGAACGAAACCTTCATCAAAATCATCAGGAGAAGGATTAGTTATCGGTTCATCTTCATCCGAATCTTCATACGAATCGAAAGGTCCGGAATCGAAAGGCTGTTGATCATCAGAAAATTCGTTATCAACAAATTCTTCCGGATTAGATTTCACTTTCTCCACATCACTAACAATTTCAGAAACTTGTTCATCGGATGACTGTTTCCAGTGTTCCGCGTTAATTTCATCTTGAATCGTATCAGTGAAACTTGATAAAGTTTCAACCGATGCAGCAAGAGACTGTCTCATGTCTTTAACGGATTGAATATAACCACGTCCACCAAGAAGACCATCGGGAGAAAACCCCGATGATGGCATCTTGCTAAATAGACGATAAGACGCGATGGCATAACTATGTGCTCTCTGAGCGGACCATAGGATTTTTGCCAGATTCTTAAGATTTCCCGACGTCCACTTAAACCCATCAGTACGAACATCGCGTCTTACTGGTCCTGAATCCTTAACGAATTCAATTTTTCCGCTCGTCCTGAGATTATGCGATGGAACAGCTTTCAAACCAGCAATTTTAAGAGCCACGCCGTGAAGCGATGGTTCATCCATAATATCCGGTTTAAGTGAAGTTTTTGACCGCTTAGTCATTTGACTCATGTTCCTAAAACGGGACCATCACTATCATCAAGAAGACGTTCGATGTAGTATCCCTCATTATCCTGACCTAGCTTCCACATGTCTTGCTGAGAAACTCTAACAAGTTTGTCTACAGCAACAATTTGGAAGCCGGAAAGTTGAACAAGGCTTGACAAACGAGTCTTCCCGCTAGAAGCCGTCTTCAGGATAGGAGGGGTACCGAAGAAATCATCTATGGAACTAGATGAAAATCTAAGGTTCTCAATATTGAGCGTAGACATACCTATAAAACCTCGATTTTAAACTCAATGAAGGGCCTATGGAGACACTATAATGCTAACGACAACGGTCTGGTTACCGTTAGAAGCATTTGGGGAAGAAATGAGGATGGTTTCAGTATAAGTCCCTGGTGTGGTGGGTACCCCAGGACTTAAAACAGAAAAAGTGACCGGTGAAAACGCCGCAGATGCGAGAGGACCAACGGACGCTGGAACGAATTGAAGCCACGGGCTCCGATTTTGAACCTTCGCCAAAGTGGCATTTAGGATAGATCCGGCCGGACCAGAGTTCGAAACAATGACTTGTTGAGAACCTCCGGAAGTGGCAAGGTTGAGGGAATATGTAAGAACGACTTGTGTTACGTTCGTTGCAATGGCAGGTCTCGGAAGAACTATAACGCCAAAATTGAGCGTTATAACCGTAGCCGGTTGACGGTTGTCTTGGAGAACGACGCTTCCGGAATACGGAGATCCTGTTGATAACAAAATCGATGGGACGACTTTGATAGCAAACTGACCTTGTTCATTTTTGTTAAGACCGGAAACGATCGTCGGACCGACTTGAAGCCATGGAGCGCTCGGAGTAGCCGTAGCGGTAAGGAAAGAACCGAAAGCTCCGGCATTCTGGAAAACGACTGTGGAAATGAAGGAGGATGGGTCTCCTTCAGTGACCGTAACGTTAACTGGGTTGGGGGAGGATATTAGAGCCAACAGAGGTGCAAGCTGTTGTTGGACCTGCTGAAGGGTGTCGGCCATGGCCAAAACAACTTCTCCGGGTAGTGGAAGCTCCACGTCAGAGAAACGCCCGAACGGAGACATTATATCAATAACTCTGTAAACTTGATTGGCACCCTGAATGTTATTCGCATGGACGGTCCAGTACCATTTACCCCCGACAGAGTCAAGGTCAAATGAAAATCCGCCCGCTGAAACGCTTGTAGCCATAATCTATGATGTCGAAAAGAAGCTCAACTGTCTACAGGTCTACGAAAACAGAATTTCTTTTTCTCTTTACCAAAAATCTTCACATATCCATGTTCGGAAGCATATTCCGACTCAGTCGAACCATGACGTGAAGCGTGACCATATAAAGTTTTCTTATGTATGACAAAGCCATCTTGATTTATATAATGATAATCTGAAGGGACAATGTGCATCTCTTCCCAATTGGAAGCGAGATATATAGTTCCAGTATGCCCAAAAGTCGAATCAGAAAAACTGATTAAAGTTAAAACCCCTGGGTAATTCGCGAAAACTTTCTTGGAACATCTTGATATCATCCAAGACGCAAAGTTTTTCTTTTGATAACTTGGATGAATACAAAATCGATCAAGTTCTAATACCTGACTCTGACTGAAACCCATCGAAGTAGCAGATTCCTTCCTGACAGGAGGGCAAAATTTACAAACAGCAATTAAGTTATTCCCAAAATACGCACCATAAACAGATTTAGCGGCACGACCATATCCAGAATAGTGGAAACTTTGCAAAAACTCTTCCGGAGGAGAATAATATGAATTAGGTAAAATGTTTCTAATGTCAATTTTTTCAATAACTATATCGTCGAATGAAAAATCATTCTGGTTATCTTCTTCCTCATTAAAGAGGGCACGAACCAATTTTTGCCGAATGAGACCAGGGTTCAAGAAATCACGTTCCCAAAGGTACATGATTTTTAAATCAGAAAAGTATTTATCAATGTACGTAAATTTCGAGGCGTCAGCACTCTTCCGAAGAGAGTGCCAGTATTCACCGTTACATTCGATCAGAAGGTTATGCGACGGAATGAATAAGTCAAATTCGAAATATCCAAGTACATGGTGACGAATATATTTAATATTAAGAGCATCAAGAAGAGTTTGAGTCGTTCGTTCGAGAATGCTGTCTTTACCATTGGAAAGAATTTCAGAACGAGCGACGGCTTGTCTCTTCCTATACTCGTCGTCCTGCCAACGAGCTTTACTGGCAACTGATATGGCTTCCCTATATGCAGGATTAAGGAAAGCTTTATGTAATCCATCAAGAAGACACTTCCTGGATTTTGGGTCTGCCCACTGACGAGTTGCGTTATCCGACTTTAAGCGAAGAAGATCAGGGTCTTCGTTTGCTTTCTTTATTTTTTCTCGATATTCAGGGTCTTCCAAAAATGATTTGGCTCTATCGGATGCTTCTTTAATGGCAACGTCATTACCTTTCCAAAACAAAGCAATGGAATCAATTACACTGCTACGGTATTCATCATTATTCCATCTTTCAATAGCAAGAGTCCGTTGTAGTTCAACGTGTTTATCTGATGCTTTAACATCAAGTTGACGTTTCACATACTCAGGGTCTAACCACATAGACTTAGCGCGTTCAGAACGAGCGTCACGTTCGTTCTGATCAACTTTTTGGTTATCACGAAATTCTTCTGTTTTCCACAGTTCAGTAGTTCTTATGGAGGCTTCATTCCTGATCTGAGGGTTACTCCACGTCTTTGTCGAAGATTCCGTAATCTTCTTACGAAATAAATCATTTGCCCATAAATTTTTGGAAATGTCCGACTGTTGAGAGCAACGATCATCGGACCACGATTTTCTGACACCTGCGGATATGGAGGCAAGATAACCAGGGTCCAGACTTTTCTCTTTCACACCACAAGAAAGACATCTATACTTACCAACACGCTTAATAGTGCGAAGTAAAGATGCGATTTTTATCTGGACTTCAGCACCACACTCACATAGCGCCGTAACGACTGACTGATTCGTTAACCGACCGTATTCACCTTTAACAAACGACTGGGAGATTTTGAATCGTTCAAGGTCAGGATGGGTCATTCCAGAATTTACATTAGAAATAAGAAATTTATGACAGTAATTTAAATAGTCATCCCGATATGGTCAAAATTTGAGCGTCACCGCGGTCTCTAAACTGGGGGAGTGAAACTTCATGAAGTATGTTGAAATGCCTGTCTGAGATAGCGAAATATACGGTCCAGTATTTTCCATACTTAGAGTTGTTAATTGCATCATCAAGAGCTTTTTCCGCAATCAGGATTTCGTCTGCGCTACGACCCTGTTTTCGAAGCATTTGGATGTGAACCTGCTTCTCTCGAGCCTCGTCGGCAATAAGGTCCTTGATTTTCTGAAGAGCGCGAAAGAACCTGTGGCGAACCCGACCCTGGGTTAAATTCATCTGTTTAGCGATTTCCGATTGGCAAGTCGTCTCGTGCATTCTCCACAGTATTTCCCGGTCTTGTTCGCAAAATTTCGGACCAAGTTCAAGTTCGAACTGATCACGTTCAAGTTCAGGAATAGTACGCAAAAACTGAATGCGCCTAATTCCTCTGTGTAAACGATATGAGACTGCAGCCTGAGTAATTCCGAATAATTTTGCAATTTGCTCTTGCTTCATCTTATCTTTATGGTATAAACAGATTAGATCAGCTTCCCGAGAAGGGATCCTTTCCAAATACCTAGATATGGAATCGAAGTCTAGAGGCTGCCCGTCGATCGAGATATCTTCTTCATCATCAGGAGCGAGGTTACGCTCAATCAGATTATTGATATCCTCCGATTCTCGGTCGTAACCTAAACGATCTTCGTTGCTAAACCTTGATGACAGACTATTCGGATCTTGGATCAGGACATGTGTTGACATTTACTCTCCAACTAAAACACAGGCAACGCCCATGGTAGTATCCAGTATTTGTATTATTTAGCGGAGTTCCGCAGTCTGTATACATATTTGTCTGGGTATTGGAGAGCAGATCAAAAATCTGTCTGGATAACACTACCAGACAGATATGTTCTTTCGCACACAGTCATTTCAAAACAACCAAACTCTGGCTAGTTATTATAACCACTTCAGAGCTACAGCGTTACAACAAACGTGCATTAGATTGTCCACAATGATCATAAGCCAGAACGCGAGCCATATGGGACGATCAGGCGGGTAGCCGGTGGCCTGACACTCTGCCCATGGCGGGGTTGGCGCAACAGGATGTGCAAAATGACTTTGCAGGTTTCGACACCCCGATGTTTGGATTCCAACCACCGTGACGCTGGCATCAATGCCCGGGCACACAGACCAAGGAGCTAGCCAGTTCTTAGCCCAGACAACATACCGAGCCAGCCGCCAACGGTCGATAATAAAGTGCGTTCCCGCTATGAACGTTAACGCTTGCCAAGATGGTTGAAGAAAAAAGAATGGCAATGTGTATACGATGGCATGAACCACCGCCGCTACAGACCGTTTGGTCTTCTCCGTGGCCATCCAATCGCTTTGAGTAACATAATCACCAAAGGCGTGTAGAATCAGTTGATCAGCAGTCACAAGCATAACACGCTTCCTTCTGGAAAGGTTCAGTCGATAATGTCAGAAAGCCACGATTCTCTCGGAATCGGTTCCGGAGACTGTAGGGGAATTGAAACCCCTATCTTGAATGGTAATATGTCTACCGACATAATTCCGAGATCTTGATGCAGAATATCGGTAGCCAACGAAAAACTCGGTCGACCAGGTTCTCTAATACGAGAGGATAAGTCAATAGACTCATCAAGACCGACCAGGTCATAATTGAGACGAATGCGATCGCGCATGAGAACGGCTTTGTCTCGTTCAGAAGGAGACATACCGGGGAGACCACTGGCGTATAAATCATCGATGCTCTGATGATGGCACAGAGAAACAGCAACTTTCTTTCGAAGTCGCTCGACTCCGTGTATTCCGTCAGACGAGTCACCGCAAAGAGCCTTGAACATACGAACGTGTGACGGTAAAACAGCGGGATGGCTACCCTTGTTCATACGAGCCCAGTGTTTGGCTGATTTTTCAGCGTCAAAAAATCTATCGCCGTCTATTCCGGGGACATAACATGCAACACGCGGATCAACGAGAAGTTGGAAGAAATCCTTGTCAGCTGATACTATGACTCTAACAGAGTCTCGATTGGATCGGCAAAAACTAGCAATAAGGTCATCAGCTTCTTCATTCGGGTCGTGATAAACGTCACATCCGAGAAGAGAGAAAATGTGTGATAAAGTATCAACTTCACTAGAAGAAGAGTATCCGTCGAGGAGTACCTTATTGAGACAGACGGCAGATGAAGAACTAGTGAGTTTCAATCCACGATCAGAGTTCAAGTCTCGATTTGATTTATACTCAGGGTCAAGTGTCTTCCTTCGCTTAGAATAACCATCGAAGAAAATCGATATTTTAGTGATGTCAGGAATAGAGTAAAGCCAACTTGACAACATGAAGAGAGAGCCATAAATGACACCGGTCGGATATCCTCCAGGACCGGAAAGAAGAGGTTCTCCGCGTTCATAACGAGAATTGACATAAGCATAGTAAGCACGATGGATAAGATTGTTACCATCAACAAGAACATGACGTTCTAGTCCACCGGGTCGTCTCATTCCTCAATCGCCTTTAGATAAGAAACCGGGAAGTCTATGAGGATCGGTTTGCTCCTGAGTTTAACGTGAACCTGAGCACTTTCCCCGCCTTCGTGTATGTACGAAACCTTAGCCTGAAGATTTTTGAAATTTCCTTTAACAATCTTTACAGACTGACCCTCTTTGAAAGATCCGAGCTTTAGTGTCTGCATGCCAGCTTTCATCGGAGCAATGTCGTTATCACTTAAAAGTGAAAACGTTCTCTTCCGAACACCGTTTATGGTGGTAGTTTGAATCAGGACCGAGCTAAAATACATAGTATCAGAAAGTTTTAGGTATGGGATGCCTTCAACATGACTAACGAAAACATACCCATCCATGTAAAACATAGTTTGGGATTCATCTCTAACTTTTTGAGATACGGCGGGGATGAATACCTCCAACTGTTTTCCGAGAATGCGGTGAGCAGACCGCACAATCAAGTTTATATTTTTCTCTCTCTCACCGAGAGGGGTAAGTTGAACAATTACCCATTTCCCGCAGTGAGAAAAAGCAGTTTTTGGCTTCTCGGGAACAACAGGAACAGTCTTGCCATCGGACGCAGAGTTTATTTTAGGGGTTTTTCCGGATTTAGTTGGGTTAACCATGCGTTACTTTACGCATGCAACAACAGTCAAGAAGTTGGTGGTTTAAACCTATCGATCAAACCACGTGAAAATTCTTTTTCAGGAATTGGTATTTTAAGTTTGTCAAAATCCACGTCCGCAGTTAGGGGAGTGGATGTAGGTGGAGGGGTACTAAATCCAACTTTATGATCCAAAGATGTTAATTTCTCGTCATGAGTAAAATTCACACCGTCAACCATCAATGACCTGGCCGGTAGTTCAACAAGAACCGGTTTTCGAGGGGCTGGAGGGGCTGGAGGGGCTGGAGGGGCTGGAGGAGGGGCTGAATCGGTAATAACAACAGGAGGGGCTGGAGGAGGGGCTGGAGGGCTCTTCCAGCCAGTAATAACGGGTTCGATGACCGAAGGAATAGGAGCGACAGGAATGAAGAGGACAGGTACGTCAAGAACAGTAGTACGGACGACAGCTCTTCCAGTTGAAATTATCGAAGCTTCTATATCATGAGGGGTAGGTTTGTCGAGAGAACCTAAAGAACGGGCAAGGTCCCCCCATTGAAGTCCACGAAATTGGAAAAAGTTTACCGGAACCGGATAAGTAGACTTAGCACCGATAGCAACACGAAGAGAACTTGAAATTGCCGCGATTATGTTATCACGAACCCAAGTAGGTCCCTCGTGAGAAAATAGGTCATCAAGTTTTTCGAAAGCAGTCGCCGGGTCAGAGTCAACATTAGAAAGGATGTCAGCAAGAGTTTTCATGGAATTGTAACGGAACAAATCCGTTACAATAGAGACACTGACTCCTCCGAGAGTACAAAGTGTATCGAGAGATGTGAGACAGGTACGAGGACAACATTTGTTGTGATTCGATACGATGCTCAAAGCATCAAGATCGTACGGAATACCCTCTGCTTTACATATGAGTTCAAGTCTAGCAACAACATCTTTTTCAGGAGGAGGAGATATGGGATATTCTTCAAGCCTTGATCGGATCGCTTCCCCGATTTTATATGGTTCGGTCGTACATAGAATGACGACAAACCTACGATCTTCTACTGATTTCAATAAAGCGTCTTGAGCAGCTTTGGAGAGACGTTGAGCCTCATCCAAAATGACAACCCTTGGTTTCCCGCCAACAGATCCATACTCTAGGTCAGAAATGATAGAACGAATACGATCTACGGTCCCTTGTGTAGCAGCGTCAAATTCATCTACATTCAATGATGATTCGAGAACTATAGATTCACATGAAGTACAAACACCACATGGTTCACCGTCAACGAGGTCATCACACGTAACCGCCATGGCAGTAATACGAGCTAAGGACGTTTTTCCACAGCCTTTCGGACCACCAAACATCATGGACCTGCCGGATAAAGTACCGGAGGAAGACCTACGCAAAAGCAATTTCACGACGCCTTGATTTCCAATGACGTCTCGAAATTTCCTCGGGCGGTATTTTAAATCAATAGGTTCCAAGTTATTAAACAGACCTAACGGTGGATATCATCACCGATCCTTCATACAATCAAGCAATTCAGATAATTCGTCATTCCATCTACCATGACGTTCAGCTACTTCCGGAAATTCTTGAACCTGAGGGGGACGAATGCTGTACCTCATTTCACCACTTTTCTCATCTTCAGTACCAACACATCTTGTGAGTAGGTGGTCAACCAAGGCGACACGCTGGCCTGCTTGCAAATTATTCCAAACCTCAAGAGCTATAGTAATTATTAGATTTGCTTCTTGATTATCTTCATCATTCTCAGAAAAATAAGAGCGTGATATGTGAGCGTCAGTCGGAGAAGCTTTCTTTACATGTCCAGGAACGAGCCTTCCCGCACTCTTTGCAGCCTTGTTTCTACAAAGGTAAACGATGTTCGCGCTAATTAGCTCTGGATGATGTTTTGCGATGAGTTTTTTCGCGATTTCTGCAACGGATTCAAAGTCACCAATGATGAGAGGCTCTGGAGCCACTCGTTCCTTCTTGTTACGAACGGCATCATTTTCTTGTTTAATCGTAGACGCGTTTTGAATGTTTGACATGTGATTCCTTCAGTATGATGACAACCCGTTAAGTTACACTAACGATGAACGTTTTTCCAGTCAAGAAAAACATCGAAGCATATGAACACGAAAAGCATCATCGCCAATACGTGACCATATGTCATTACAATCCTTACCACTACAGGAATGTTGATATCTGACATTAACGATATCAAAATCAAAACCATAGTGTTTAATGAAATTTTGTACGCCTTCCCTACCGGGTTTATCCAAGTCAAGGCATAGATATATTTTACGAACAAATCGCTTCAAGAATTTAATTTGTAGAACACTTGCACCGGATGTTGTAAGAGCAACAACGTCCGGACGGACGAGGCGTTCCATAATAAGTTGGTCTGATGGGCCTTCAACAAGAACAATTTCGCGAGAATTCCAAATTGTTTCCATGTTTGGACCAATTCCGAAAAAATAACCTTCCGGACGTCTTCTTATAGCGAAGGTGTCATGCTCTTTCCGTTCTAACGACCTTATTTGAAACCCGATCGTGTTACCAGAATATGATGTTATGGGAAAAACAATATTATTTATTATTCGACGACCAACAATTCTTACTTTTTTCTCTTCATTCTCAACAGATTCCCACGTAGAAGACCAGCTCTGATAGTGACAAGAATCACACCACAAGTGTTTCTTTTCTCGGTCCATACATACATCACCGTGACCGGGGTCAAGTGATTGGTCTACATCAAATTCTCCACCAACAAAACCAATTTTATGCTTTGCCCATTGATTCTTCGATATGCCACGACCAAGAAGGTATTCCTGGGCGCGTTCCGAGTCATCAAGTTGGGAGTTAGCCCATGATACGAATTGGTCTATGAACACAGTTTAATTATCTGAAGGGGCACAAAAGGCCATGCCGAGTTTAACGTTATGAAGGATTATGCTTGTTTTTCCACCTAGGATTTGAGTATACATACCAACAAAGTCTGGTCTTGACAAGAAAACAGGAAAGGCTACACCGCATCGATGGACTCGACAAATCTTCTTATAAACTACAACGGCGTCCATAGTAGAGCCAGAATGAGACGAGACATTCCCACGAGTGATATTTGTTTTTCCAGCCCACTCATCAAATTGTGATTGACTCCATGATGATGGAACAAGAACGCAATGAGGCTGGGCCTCAGTTCCACTTTGTTTTTGAAGCCAATCGAATGCAGATTTTGCAGTTCGATGTATATTGTCCCATTTCTCCTCTTTTGATAAAGAGTATGCGGCAGACATGAGATCAGGGATCAGTTCGTCAAGACGATCCTGGTCATGACTAAAAACACCAGATCTTATCAATCCATTCGATATTTTTCTTGATACGGTAAACTTTGGAGTTGACAGGCTAACGATGGCGGGAAGAAAAGAAGGCTTTGACGGTATTTCAATCCAAAAAACCGTTCCTTCAACTCCGCGTTTTGATCTATGAAGATCATGATCAAGTATTTGAAGTAAAATCAAGTTAGTCGTCCCATATATCATCAGGAAGATAAACAGTGGCGTCAGGGACTGGGTTTTTCACACCAATAAATAATGACTTAAACCAAATATTAAATCGATCAAAAAGTGATAACGACATTTCGTGGACGCGCTCTCCAAGAACCCATTGAAGAGTTGCCATGTCCCTATAATTATTGAACACATACTCGTCATCAGCGAGATGTTCGATAAATTCTTTCTTCGATTCTTGAATGCTAGTTCTAGGCTTAAACATGGGGCAAGAAAGAGAAACTTCATCAGAGTCGCATATAGAACCTTTCCAATTCTTAGAGTCTTCAGATCCGTACATGCAGAGATGGACAGAACCATTATTTTCATTTTGAAAAACAACGACGGTAGACTGATCTCTAGGAGCGACTGGCATCTCAATAGATTTAGTTCTAGTGTACGGAAGAACTACTGTTTGATGAACTTCATTGAAAACACAATTCAAATGTTTTCTGTCTTGTGAACTACGAATATGCTTTATAGCATATCTAGCCATAAGCTTCTTCAATCTCTTCTCAATATCTTCCTTAGTTTTCAAGGCCCATCTCCAAGACCACCGGATTTAACACGTCTAAGCTTTAAACTTCCGTCTTTATGACCTTCATAGGCCACATGAGCATTAGAAATGAATTCCGGGTTGTGAGTAACCATCAAGATGTTAATTCCGGTTTGTTCCGATAACTGCCGCATGAACTCGGCACACGACGGTACATAACCATTCCACAATGCAGCCATCGACTCATCGAGGAGAAGAAGGTTCCCCATGCCCATACGAGCCATAACAGCAAGCCGCAAAACCAAAGAAATGACGACGGCTGCTCCACCACCGAATGAAGCTAATGGATCACCTTCATTTCCGTCTTCCTCAACAACAAAACGCATGGCTAGGCGGTTTTTTTGCGGGTCTTGACGTATATGAAAGGAAAGCTCTTGGTCACCGAGGACGTGCCTAAGGCCCGTAGTAGCAAGCTGGGCAATAGAATCAACGTTCTTAGTGAGGGAGTCTTCTAACCATGTCTTGAAAATTTCGGTACATTTTTGATGTAAATCTGCGCTATACTTGAATTCTTTCTCAGACGTGTCGGCTTCAGAAGCCTGAAAAACCAAAATATCTCGATAAGACTTAAGTCTAGAAACGCCATCCTTTAAATGATCAAATCTTTCAAGTAGGTCATCCATTTCCCCTCTCTTTCATGGACTGCAAGAAATGACGAGATCTTATTCCGGAACCTTTTTCGTCAGGACCCAAAAATTCACATAATTCCAGTATTGTCGGTGACACCTTGTGTTTGAACCTCATCATTACTTTGTCAGATGAAATATATGGAATTATTTCAGACAAAGTATCGATAGGAAAATCAGCAGACATTGAATCACCGGACACAAAGACAACAGGAAGACTTGAAACCTCTTGATTGTTACAGATCATGACCATGGAGTCATTAGACAGTTTAAACGTAACTCGTCTCGTACCCTCGCGAGCCATATTCGCCCATTGTATGGCTTTGGCTAATTTTGACCTATCAACTTTAAATTCGATTTCATACCCGTCTTCAGACAAAACTTGAAGTTCTGGTTTATTACAAGAAACTCGACTAAATGAAGCCACAGACCCAGATTTCGGGTCATAAAGAAACATGCGAGTTTGATCTTGACCTATAATAATATTACTACCGGTTATTTTAGAACAGAAATTGCGCATGATCGGAAGATCGTCCGATACGATAGAAAGTTCGAGCGATAGACCATCCATATATGCTACCGTTGCATATATACGTGCGTTGGATGAACCACACCCATCAAGTGGGTAGAAATGAACTTGATTAACCCTGCGGTCTTCGTCCGTTTTCGTACCTTTTACTGTAGCAGAACATGAAAGTTGATGGAGAAGTTCTTCAAATTTTTTCGCTGGAACGGAAGAACCAGAAACAGACGGTTTTGACGGCATCGGGGATCTTCTTGCCGAGTCAATCCTCTTTTTAACAACTGCCTGACGTGTTTGACCATCACCCTCCGCTTTTATCACAAGACCTTTTTCTGTAGTAGAAAGCGTAACTTGTGTCAGATCACTATCGAAAAGCGCGGCCCTATCCATGGAAAGATAGAAATCACCGGGAGAGTCTTCGTTTAGATCTGGATGTTGTGAAGATATAATAGAATGAATTTGTCGACGACGATCTGTGGAACTTATCCACAGATCGTTCCCGACAATACGAAGCACATAGTCACCGGATACCGGGCGAACAAGCTTTGCGATGGCAAAGCCACGACGAAGGTCTTCCGGAATGAAAGAAAGTTTTTTCACGTTAACCAGAGATCTCCTTCATCATGGGCTTCAGAATGGATTCGGCAACATCAAGGTCAGCTTTATAGTTATCAAGTTTAATCACAAGCACTTCCTTTGAGCGTCGAATGTCTTCTTGGATAGTGTCAGGATTATATCCGAGCTTTTTACACTCTTCTATCAGAGTTTTGAGAGTACGTTTATTCTCAGATTGAGCTGCGTCAATCCTGATTTTGTCCTGTGATAGGTTATTACCCCTACTCAAAAGCGATTTATACCTTAGTTCAAGTTCTTCGATATCGGGTTCAGTTTCCATGATTCCTCCGCAAAATGGACATTACACTACGCAGACTCAATATCAAATATTGAATCAACAATACGGCCACCGGTTTCCACACGTCTGTGAGCGATATACTTTCTACCGTCTTCACATTTTTCTCTGTAATCACATCTGTGACACCCACCAGATGGTGTAGAGTTAAACACTTTGAGAGTTATTTTCTTAGCAACATCAAAAACGTTATCGAGAAGAATTCGCATGTGTGATTCATCATAGTCTATCCATTTTATTGGGTCATCCGGAAACTTCCAAAAAATAAATCCGAGTCGTGTCGGAGCTACATGATATTTAATGTAATGCTGAACAGCATACCAAATGAGTTGATCAGAGTCTACATATTTTTCACGGTATTTAGAGCCCTTACCGTCCAAAATCCATACATCTAGTCGGTCTTTTGAATGACAAAAATCAGCACGACCACCTAGTTTCAAAGTCATTCCGTATTTTTCATTACCATAAACAACGGTGAGGTCATTCTCTGCATGACTATTTGTTGTCAATAATTGATTTGATTTGATAGTTTCGATAGCCCTCGGTAGATATGTCATAACATCCATACGAAGGATGTTAACAAAGGCAGGATCAGAAAATCGATCAAACTTTTCACCCAAAAATATTAAGTCGATAGCTTCGTCAATACGACCCATGGCAGAGGATATCGGGTCTCGTTCAGACCAGATTTTATCATTGTAAAACCATTCAAGAACCTTCCCAATGACGGATCCGAACATTGCAGATCTCGGATCTCTAACAACAGGTTCCTTCTTGATATACCGAAACTCATACATAAGCGGACAGGTTTTGTACGTGTTGAACCCAGAATAACTTAGGTAGATATCATAATTCATTTATAGGACTTTCGGAAACCGATATTCGTCAAGAGTCGTCGTCAGCGACCCCTGCTTCTGCAGCTTCAATAAGCTCAATAGCAAGGTCTCTAACATCCTGAGGAAATTTGTCGAGTTCTTTCTTACGAAGGTCAACGGAAGCCTCCGACACAAGATCTCTGTTTTCCTGAAGCTGAGTGATGAATTCACTCAAAGAACGACGTTCGTTATCTATTTTCTTTTTGAGCTCGAGGTCAAAGACTTTGGATGAGTCTTCATGCGGAACGATGTGTTCCTCAACTGTAATACCGCGAGAGTCAGCCTTTATGAGACTGACCTTTGGTTTACGGTCTAAATTCTCAAATGTTAAAGCACCACGAGATATGGCACCGAGGTTCACGAATTTAACCCCCATATGCTCAACAATCCCCTGATCCTTATGGTAGTGCCCAAAAATGTATACATCGGGGCATCCTTCGAATATCAAGTCACGATAATCAAAAATGTTTTCATTGAAAAATGACTGAATGCGCTCTGGAGGAGCCATGGAAGCGAGAGCATGAACGAAGGCTACCGTATAGGTATCCCCGGGGCGTTTTCTTACGATCTCAGCTAAACCTTCAGCAGCGAGATCTGTCGTGTACTCAACACCGACAACCCTAACACTCATCGTTCCATCAACAAACGACTCATCTCGAAGTAATCTGAAAACACCACTTTTTAAGAGAACCCCAAGAGGTTGTCTATGGATAGAGGCAGGGTCGTTATTTGACATGTCATGGTTACCAGCCATAGCATATGTCGGACATGAATAATGACGATGTATTTCAGCAGCCATCGACGTAGTGGCATACGTCGTTTTGTTCGCGGCCTTTACGTGAAAGAAATCACCGCCACGAAGAACAGCAGAAGCACCGAATTTCCGGGCTATATCCCCTTGCCACTCAAGCTTCTTAAGAATCGATGCGCGGTAGTCATCTTTACGAAATCCGGGGTTTAAATCTGCTAAATGTTCATCTGATGATGTAAGGAATCGTATTTCGGACATACAAGACGTTACATTCAGCAGATATCTTAGAAATCATGCAACAGATTCATCACCATCATGACGTCCAAACAGGCGCGCACGGTAAAAAGCAAACGGGAACTCGGGACCAGGGTCAGTCTTTCGAGTTGGTGCGATATCAGAGTGCCCGATCAGCTCCACAACATCTGGATAGAAGGCTTTGATCGCCATCATTAGGGCAAGTCCCGTCTCAATCTGGTCATTGGTGTATGACTGATAGTATTTACCATCGTCACCCTGAACCACCTGAGAAGAGTCAACTTCCTTGCCTGTTGATGAAATGAATTTACCTGCCTCGTTCTTTTTGAGCTTTCCAAGGTTCACGAACTCAATGCCGATGCTATACTTATTGATACCAGTAATGACATTCGCCTGACTAGCAGAGGGAACATGCGGAACTTCAGGCCAGGCGGATTTAGACCAGCTCGACTCACCTGCGTGCCATGCAATGTCCTTCACACTAACCAACTGACCAAGCTCTCCACTGCGCCCCACAACAAAGTGTGCCGACGCCTTAGCAGCGGGGTTAGATAACCAAGCCATAGCCCCGTTTGCGGAGTGTCCTCCAGTCCAGTGGGCCACGATGATTCGAACGTTCTCTTTTTTCATAGGCCCACTTTGGTTCGTTGTCGAACCTCTAGTGAACTTAATCAAGCCGTCGTTGTGTACCCAACCGTCTGTTTCTATTTTCATGATAACCTCTTCACGCTACTTGTGCTGTCACATCATCAGAAATAATGTCACTTACAATATTTCCGAGATTTGAATTTCGGGTCGTATCTCGTTCATTATGGACGGCAAAAGAAAAAGCTTTGGGATCGCCAAATAAAAAGACTTTTTTCTTAGCACGAGTAATTGCAGTATAAACTAAATTCTTATACAGCATGATACCATACTGCATCGTCATTGGCATCAAGACAAAGTCAAATTCTTGTCCTTGAACTTTGTGGGCAGTACAGGCGTATGCAACTTTTAGCATACTTCGGGCTTCTTCGATTTTAAACAAGAAAACTTTGTCGATATATCTCGCGATAATAGAATCGTTATCGAACCAGTCAAAAACCTTAACTTCTACTTCGTCTTGTTTAATCGAAATTCGAGTAACTTTCCCGACGTCACCGTTGAAAATCATCCGATCATAATCGTTTTTCACGATCATTACGCGATCACCTTCAAACATGTCAACGTTACCATGTTTAAGTTTTGCCGCTTTTTCGGAAACGAAATCAGGGTTTAAAACCTCTCGAAGACGTTTATTGAGAGTGTCAACACCAAGTTCTCCGTCGTACATCGGAGCTATGACCTGAAAGTTCATACTCCTATCTTTCAAGATCGACGACATTTTACATATCTCATCTGCAACTACTTCAATAGGCAGATTAAGAAATACAAATTGTGAAGACGCGTTAGTCTTCGTGTCAACCGGTTCACCTTTCAAAATGGAGTGAGCGACGGTTATGATATCAGATTGTTTTTCTTGTCGATATACGCGGGTGAGTGAAACGTGCGGAACGTCAGAACACTGCATAAGGTTGTTCAAGACATAACCAGCACCGACAGATGGAAGCTGAGCGGAGTCTCCAACCATAATGACAATGGTGGTAGAAGGCAAAGATGACATGAGATGATATAGAGTTGATGCGTCAACCATTGACACTTCGTCAACGATTATAGCATCCGAGTGGAAACGATTATCAGAGTTAAATTCCCAACTACCGTCCTTTTTGAACCCGAGAGCCCTGTGAATGGTGAAAGCAGGTTTCCCAGTTACTTGAGACAAACGCTTTGAAGCGATTCCGGTCGGAGACATGAGAACGTAGTGAAGACCAGCTTTCTCAAATAAGTTGACAAATGCTGAAACAAGAGTTGTTTTACCAGTTCCAGGATAACCTGAAACCACACAAAATCTTGAACGCTCAAGCAAAAGAAACGCATCACGTTGTTCAGTTGAGAACGACGTGCCGCTAGATTTTTCAAATTCACTAAGAGTGTCCCTGAGGTCACCCATCGGACGCGGAGGCTGACGGATTATTTCAGCAATGCACTCAGCAGCAGTGGATTCATGAACCCAATGACTTGATAGATAAATATGGTCATCAGCACTAACCACATCATCGGAGTCTTGTAGAGATTTTAAACCCAAGAAGAAATGTGAGTCA
>Ga0315273_10004335_pt1 | contig 17370 bp, 17 predicted proteins | sample YL17G02_0_MG_FD_205753 | JGI IMG/M metagenome (GOLD analysis project Ga0315273, IMG submission 205753) | Sediment microbial communities from Yellowstone Lake, YNP, Wyoming, USA - YL17G02_0 | ecosystem: Environmental > Aquatic > Freshwater > Lake > Sediment | place: USA: Wyoming | collected...
CGCCCGAGGCCACCGGCGTCACGATTCCTTGTGACAAAGTGTCACAAGGAATCCCGGTTGCGGCCGGCGCGGGCGATTGTGCGGCGGCGGCACTCGGCGTCGGCATCGACCGGCCGGGGCCGCTCTCTATCGTGATGGGCACGTCAGGCGTCGTGTTCGCGGCGCTACCTGCGTTTGCGAGCGATCCTCAGGCACGCGTGCACGCGTTCTGCCACGCGGTTCCCGGTCAGTGGCACGCAATGGGTGTGATGCTCTCGGCGGCCGGGTCGCTCCAGTGGCTGCGCGACCGGCTCGCCCCGGAGACCTCGTTCGCCGATCTCGTCGCCGAGGCTGAGGCGTGGAGCCCGGGCGTCGATGGGCTCCTCTTCGCGCCCTACCTCGCAGGCGAGCGGACGCCTCACGCCGACCCCTCGGCCAGAGCGGCCTTTACCGGCCTCGAGCTTCGCCACGACCGCGGCGCACTCGTGCGCGCGGTACTCGAGGGCGTTGCGTTCGGCCTGCGCGACTCGCTCGAGCTCGTCCAGGCTCTCGGCGGCCCTACCGATCGGGCGCGGGCGTCGGGCGGCGGCGCGCGGGGTCTGTGGCTGCGCATCGCCGCCTCGGTGCTCGGTCTGCCGATCGAGCTCACGGCGGTCGAGGAGGGCTCGGCCTACGGTGCCGCACTCCTCGGAGGCGTTGCGGGCGGGGTGTTCGCCGACGTGCCCGAGGCAGTCGCCCGGTGCGTGCGCGTCAGCACCACGATCGACCCCGACCCCGCCTGGCAGGCAATCTACGAGGACACCTATGTGCGTTTCCGCGCGTTGTACCCGGCGCTCGACACCGTGAAGGAGCAAACAGGATGACGAAGGCAGTGAAGTGGGGAATCCTCTCGACGGCAGACATCAATCGCAAGTTGCTCGCGGGCGCTGCGGAGTCGGACGACGTCGACGTCGTTGCTGTGGCGAGCCGCGACCTGACGCGAGCCGAGGAGTACGCGCGGGCGTGGGGGATCGATCGCGCCTATGGGACCTACGACGACCTCCTCGCCGACCCGGAGATCGAGGCGGTGTACATCCCGCTGCCGAACACGATGCACAGCGAGTGGTCGATTCGCGCGCTCGAGGCCGGGAAGCATGTGCTCTGCGAGAAGCCCTTCAGTCGGCATATCGCGGACGTCGAGCGGGCGTTCGATACCGCCGAAAGAACGGGGTTGCACCTCTCGGAGGCGTTCATGTACCGCCACCATCCCCAGTCGTCGCGTCTCGCCGAGCTCGTGGCCTCCGGGGCGATCGGCGAGCTGCGGGTCATCCGCACCGCCTTCAGCTACTCGTTGTACGACACCGACAACATCCGGCTGCGCGCCGACGTCGAGGGTGGCGCCCTGATGGACGTCGGCTGTTACTGCGTCAGCGGCGCCCGCCTGCTCGGGGGCGAGCCCGAGTCCGTCGTCGGAGCCGCACACATTGGCTCGAGCGGGACAGACTGGGTGTTCACCGGCCTGATGCGATTCCCGGGGGACGTCGTCGCGTTGTTCGACTGCGGAACGTCGCTGCCGAACCGCGACGAGCTCGAGGCGATCGGGACGGAGGGCTCGCTTTTCCTCGACGATCCGTGGCACTGCCAGAAGCCGGTGATCGAGCTGCGACGGAACGGGGCCGTCGAGCGCATCGAGATCGAGGCGGCAAACCCGTACAGACTGGAGCTCGAGGACCTGAATGCGGCGATCCGAGGCGAGCGGGCACCGCTTCTCGGCCGCGCCGACGCGCTCGGGCAGGCGCGGGCGATCGAGGCGCTCTTCCGGTCGTCCGCGGGAGTGGGCGTGGTCGAGCTCGGGTGATGAGATCCGGATCGACGCCGCGTGCGTAGAAGAGTGCAACGCCAACGATCGAGAGGGGTAGACGATGAAACGTTTGTTGCCGGCCACGCTGTTCGTCGCTACGGCGGCGGCTCTTGCCGCGGGCTGCGGTGGAAGCTCGAGTAGCAGCTCGAGCAGTGATTCGACCGCGGGCTCCGACACGACCGCGGCGACGACGACCGCGACGACGGGGGGCACCGCCTCCGGCACGTTGACCGGCAAGGTCGGCCCGGGGTTCGACATCGCGATGGACAAGTCGACGGTCGCCGCCGGCACGTACACCCTGACGGTCGACGACCAGGCCAGCGCCCACGACTTCCACTTCACCGGCCCGGGTGGGGTCGACGTCGCGACGGACGTCTCGGAAACGGGGGCGAAGACGTTCACCGTCGACCTCCAGGCGGGCACCTACACCTTCGTCTGCGACCCACACTCGAGCTCGATGAACGGGACGCTGACGGTGACCTGATCCGGCGAGTGAGAGGCCGCGCGGGTGGTGGATGTAGGCACTATGAAGCTGACCAGCAACGAAAGAGGATCAACGTTGAAATCCACCGCACTCGCTGCAGTCGCCGTCGCAGCCGCAATGCTCGCAGCCCTGCCTGCGAGCGCCGCGACCCCGACCTTCAAGGGCACCGTAGGCCCGGGATTCACGATCTCGATGGCCGCGAAGCCCACGAAGGCCGGAACGGTCAGGCTCGTGATCGCCGACAAGTCGAACATCCACAACTTCCACCTCTCGGGGCCGGGAGTCAACGTGAAGACGAGCGTCGCCGCAGTCGGCGTGAAGTCGTTCACGGTGACGCTGAAGAAGGGCACCTACAAGTTCGTGTGCGACCCGCACGTCACCTCGATGAAGGGCTCGTTCACCGTCAAATGAGGATCGGTGTTCCGGGGCGAGGCCGCAGCCTCGCTCCGGAACACGCCCACCTCCGTACGGGAGAGGCGGAGTCTCTCCGGCGTCTACCGGCTCACTCGGATCCGAGCAGGACGCGTTCGATCGCACCGTCGACGATACGCCAGGCGGCGAGCTCGTCGGTGCGCACCGTGTAGATCAGGTACGGCTGGCCCGCCCAGAGGCCGATGTTCTGCACGTCCGTGCGCGAGGGGCGCGGGGGCGACGAGATGTGCGAGTGGAACACCGCCTGAACCCCGTCGCGGTCGTTCAGGTCGGCCCAGGTGCCGGGGTCGATGTTCGGGGTGAGGCTTCAGCCTCACCCGCTCGTAGCGGCACCCGATCGCCGGTTGTCCCTCCCTGGTCGGGGCGGACGGGTGAGGCTGAAGCCTCACCCCAGGCAAAAGACCCCTAGGCGGAGGTCAGCGGGATCGACTCGATGTCGCGATCCACGATCTTCCAGGCGGCTAGTTCTCCCGTCGCGAGCGAGAGGATCAGCCACGGCCTATCCGGCCATGCGGGACTCAATTCCACATCCGTGCGGGAAGGTCTCGGTGGGCTGAAGATGTGCGTATGAAAGAGCGCAAGCTCGAAGCCGTCATCCTCGAGGTACACATCGAGGGGAGATCCCGGCCGGAGCTTGAAGTGGTAGGGGGATGGCTCCTCGTTGATCCCCGGTCGGTACTCGACCGCAATGCCGTTCTTCAAGACCAGGATCCCGCACGCCTCATTCGGTAGCTCTGCTTTGGCGTGCTCTACGAGTGCGCGCCGAAGGTCAGAGTTGATTACCACCAGATCGTGTGTTCCATGGACTGCTCGAGATCCTCGTCGGAGGCCTCCCAGAAGTCCGCGGAGATGTACTTCCAGCCTGCGTCCGTGAGGATCACGACGATCACGCCCTCCTCCATCTCCTCGGCGATCTTGCGCGCCACGTGGATCGCCGCGCCGCAGGAGACGCCGGCGAAGATTCCCTCCAGGTCGAGGAGTGCCCGCACCGCGTGGACCGATTCCGCATTCGAGACGAGCATCTTGCGGTCGAGCTTCGTCACGTCGAGGATCGGAGGCACGTAGCCGTCGTCGAGCGACCGCAGCCCCATCACCGAATCGCCGGGAAGGGGTTCGGCGGCAGCGACGACGATGTCCGGGAACGACTCCCGCAGCCGCTCGCCCGCACCCATCAGCGTTCCTCCCGTGCCGAGCCCCGCGACGAGCACGTCGACCCGGTCGAGCGCTTCCGCGATCTCGGCCCCGGTGCCCTCGTAGTGGGCGCGCGGGTTGGCGGGGTTCGCGTACTGGAACGGCATGAAGTACTTCGGGTCGCGCTCCGCCAGTTCGAGCGCGAGCCGGACGGCGCCGTTCGAGCCCTCGGCCCCCGGCGACATCACGATCTCGGCGCCGTAGAGCCGCAGCATGCGCTTGCGCTCCTCCGTTGCGTTCTCCGGCATCACGCACGTGAGCGGGTACCCCTTCAGCTTCGCGATCATCGCGAGCGAGTGCCCGGTGTTGCCGGACGTCGGCTCGAGCAGGTGCCGACCCGGAGTCAGCTCGCCGGATGCCTCGGCCGCCTCGATCATCGATTTCGCCACCCGGTCCTTGATCGAGCCGGTTGGATTCTGGCCCTCAAGCTTTGCGTAGATCTTCACGGCCGGCTTGGGCGAGATCCTGGTCAGCTCGACGAGCGGCGTGTTGCCGATCAGGTCGAGCAGCGACGAGACCACACGCAGCGACCGCGGCGGCGTCGATCCGCCCGCCATCGCGGGCAGCAGGATTACCGACTGGCCCGGTGCGACCGACGTATCGAGCCCGTCGAGTGTGCGGACGTCCTCACCGTCGAGGTACACATTGACGAACGTCGCGATCTCGCCGTCGCTGAAGATCTGCGTCCCGAGTGCCGGATGGCGCCCGACGAGATCCTCGAGCACGGCGCGCACGGTGTCGCCATCGGCCTCGACCGAACGCTCGCCGCCGACCTCTGCACGCAGGGTGGGTGGGATGCGGACGGCCGTCATGCGTGCACGGGCCCCTGACAGAACTCGACGTAGTCGACGTACTCGGTGATGGTCGGCGCGTTACCGCAGACAGGGCAACCCGGATCCTTCTTCACGGTCACCTCGTCAAAGGTTGTGTAGAGCGCGTCGAACAGCAGCAGGCGGCCGGTGAGCGTCTCGCCGGCGCCGAGGATGAGTTTCAGCGCCTCGCTCGCCTGGAGTGACCCGACGATGCCGGGCAGAACGCCGAGAACACCGCCCTCGGCGCAACTCGGCGCGAGATCCGGCGGTGGCGGCGCGGGGTAGAGGCAGCGGTAGCACGGGCCGACGTGGGGGTGGAAGACGGTCACCTGGCCCTCGAAGCGGTAGATCGAGCCGTGGACGACGGGGATGCTGTGCCAGACGGAGGCGTCGTTGACGAGATAGCGTGTGGGGAAGTTATCGGCTCCGTCCACGATCACGTCCCAGCCGTCGGCGAGGATACGCTCAACGTTCTCCGAGGTCAGGCGCTCCTGATAGGTGATCACGTTGACGTCGGGGTTGAGCGCTTCGAGCGCCTTCTTTGCCGACAGGACCTTCGGCTCACCGAGGGTGTTCGTGGAGTGCACGATCTGGCGTTGCAGGTTTGAGTCGTCAACGATGTCGGCGTCGACTATGCCGAGCGTCCCGACCCCGGCCGCGGCGAGGTAGAGCGACGACGGCGAGCCGAGCCCGCCGGCTCCGATCAGGAGCACGCGGGCGTCGAGCAGTTTCTGCTGTCCCTCTTCGCCGACCTCTGGAATCAGGATGTGCCGCGAGTAGCGAGCCCGCTGCGCGGCCGTGAGAGCATTCGGTGTCTGGAACTCGAAGCCGTTCCGCTTCCAATCCGAGAATCCGCCGGCCATCGAGGCAACATTGTCGTAGCCGAGTTCGATGAGCGACTTGGCGGCGAATGCAGAGCGGGCGCCGACGGCGCAGTAGACGATGATCTCCCGCGACTTGTCGGGAATGACGGCCTCGACGCGCGACTCGAGATTGCCGCGGGAGACGTGTACCGCGCCGGGAAGGTGCCCCTCCTGCCACTCCTCCTGCTCGCGCACGTCGAGGAGCAGCGGCCGGTCGAGCTCGCCCAGGCGTCCGAGGACATCCGGCGAGGAGACCTCGTCGATTTCATCCTTGACCTGGGCCAGCAGCTCACGGTAGGTAGCCATTACTTTCCTGAGTATAGCGATACGTGATCGCCGGAAAAAGCGCGCCTCCGCTGCCGTACCGACCGCGTCGAACATGCTCTTTGGTGCAGAACCGCCCCAAACGCACTCCTAATCCACATCAAGCCTCTAGATGATTCCGGCTACCGTCCACCCGTGAGCGCCCGCGCCCGCATGACCCTCATCGTCGGCGTCCTCGCACTCGCCGTCGGAGCTGCGGTCGCAGGGATCACGGCCGCTACGAGCAGTGACCCATCAGGGGCGCCGGCGCAGGGACCGGTGGCCCGGCCGGGGACTCCGCCGCTCTCGCTCGACCTTGGCGTTCGGGTCGACCGCCAGGCGATCGACCTGCGCGAGGGGTTGCGCCTGTACGAGGCCGGGAAGCGCGCAGATGCCGAGAGGCTGTTCGCCCGGCATGACTCGCTCGAAGCTCGGATCGGCGAGTCCTTCAGTCGTTGGCCCGACGGAACGGTGGCCCGTCTCACTCAGCTGTCGGGGCTCCACCCGAAGAGCGCTGCCGTGCAGTTGAATCTAGGAATCGCTCAGTTCTGGTCCGGCGAGGACGGTGCGAGGGCCGCGTGGCAGTCGGCCGCCGATCTCGAGCCTGACACAGCCTACGCGGTTACGGCGGGCAACCTGCTCCATCCCAACTTCGCCCGCAACGTGCCTATCTTCGTGCCGCTCACGGAGGCGCCGGCGGCCATCCGGCAGCTCACTCCTCCTGTCCAGTTCGCCACGCTCGAGCGTCGCGCCCGTAAGGGCGCCGTCGCCGATCGGCTTTTGTACGGCGTGGCGCTGCAACGGCTGGGGAAGCAGATCTCAGCACAGCATGTCTACGCCGGGGCGTCGCGAGCAGCGCCGAACGACCCCGAGGCGCGGGTGGCAGCGGCTGTGGGCCTCTTCGACAAGGAACAGCCCGCGCGAGCATTCTCCCGGCTCGGGCCGCTCACTCGCACCTTCCCGAAGGCCGCGACCGTGCGGTTCCATCTCGGCTTGCTGCTGCTCTGGTCGGGGGAAGTGAAGGAGGCGCGCCGCCAGCTTCGCCTCGTCCAGAAGGTCGACCCCGGCTCACCGCTTGCCGGTGTGGCAAAGCGATACCTCGAGATCCTTCCCCCGTAGGAGATTGAAGCGGCGGCGGTGCCGCTGGACGGGGGGAAGGAGCTTGATTTTTTGGGCTGCGCATTCTTTTTTCTTCTGCTGAGGAACTCCGAATAGCGGCAACTTGTAGGAATTCGCCAGGTACTAACAAGACACCAGGCGAAGCCTCCAGCTCGAGTTATTTCACCTTCGGCACGGCCGCTGGCCACCGAGCGCGTTCAGACCCGGGGAAATAGCTTTTGACGCCGGACGTGTCCGACGGCTACCGTCACCTCGGTTCGATAGATCGTCACCTCGGTTTGATGGATAGATCCCCATCGGTTTGATGGGATGACCGCGATCGGTTTGATGGAAAGGGGCAGTTCTGAGCGCAGCTGATTCGAGAAGCACGGCGCAGGCCCCGGTCATCGCGGGAGTCCTCGACCTGCTCGAGGTGCGCACGCTGTTCGAGCTGGGCAAGGGCGCCGGCAAGCTCGACGCCGAGGAGATCGCGCTCGCTCTCGACGAGCTCGATCTCGACGCGGCCCAACTCGACGAGTTCTACACCGCTCTCGAGGAAGCTCAGGTCGACGTTGTCGGTGTCGAGCCGAGCGAGGCCGAGATCGAGAAGGACTGGGGGGGCGAGGCAGAGATCTCCACCGACACCCTGCAGCTGTTCCTCAAGGACATCGGCAAGGTGCCACTTCTGACGGCAGCGCAGGAGGTCGAGCTCGCAAAGCGGATCGAGCTCGGCGAGCATGCTGCCAAGCAGGCGATGGTCGAAGCGAATCTCCGCCTCGTCGTCTCGATCGCAAAGCGGTATCGCAACCAGGGGTTGCCGTTCCTCGACCTGATCCAGGAAGGCACGATCGGGCTCGTCCGCGCAGCCGAGAAGTTCGACTACCGCAAGGGGTTCAAGTTCTCGACGTACGCAACCTGGTGGATCAGGCAAGCCGTCGCGCGCGCGATCGCCGACAAGGGGCGAACGATCAGGATGCCGGTGCACGTGGTCGAGAAGCTGAACAAGATCCACCGTTCCGAACGCAAGCTCCGCGCCGAGCTCGGGCGAGAGCCGACGATCCCCGAGATCGCCCGCGACCTGGATTTCAGTGTCGAGGAGGTCGAGCAGATTCGGCGGTCGGCGCAGACGCCCATCTCGCTGGAAAAGCCGGTCGGCGACGACGACGAATCGGAGTTCGGTCACTTCCTCACCGATGTGACGGCCCAGCTGCCGGACGAAGCGGCCGAGGTGTCCCTCCGTCGCGAGGCGCTCCGCTCGATCCTGGCCTCGCTGTCGCCGCGCGAGCGGGCCGTGCTCGAGCTCCGCTACGGCCTCGACGGCCAGCAACCGCGGACACTCGACGAGGTCGGGCGTGCATTCAACGTCACGCGCGAACGCATCCGTCAGATCGAGCACCAGAGCCTGAAGAAGCTGCGCGCGCTGGCGGAAGCCAACAACGTGAGGGACGTCGCGTAAGGCGGAGGAGAATCCGCGATACGCTCTTCCATCGCGGATTCTCCTCCGCCTTACGCGACGTATTTCTCTGCCACGCTTCGCGTGGATCCTGAAGCCGGGAACCTACGGTTCCCCGTGACCCCTCCCTCCAGTTAGGGCCAGTCCTCTTCTCAGGAGCCCCCTTCGGGTTGGCCGGTCTGGGTGGCGCGTGGCCCTCACCATGAAGCCCGCCTCGGGCGGGCTTCATTACACTCCCCGGGCCGTGGAGTTGCCGCCCTTCGATTTGCTCGTCGCCGAGCTTGCCGAGCTGATCGCGATCCCGTCGGTCAGCGCCGACCCTTCCCACCAGGCCGATGTCGCCGCGGCTGCGGAATGGGTCGCAGACCGGATTCGGGGTGCCGGTGGCACCGCCGAGATGATTCCGTGGGGCGAGCGGCCGCTCGTCGTCGGGGAGATTCGCGCCTCGCAGGGCGCGGAGACAGCACCGACGATCCTCTGCTACGGGCACTTCGATGTGCAGCCGCCCGACCCGCTCGAGCTCTGGGAGTCGCCGCCGTTCGACCTCGTCGAGCGCGACGGCTGGCTCTACGCCCGCGGGATCGCCGACGATAAGGGGCAGCTCTACATGCTGCTGAAGGCGGCGGAACTGCTCGCGGCCGAAGGCGAGCTCCACGTCAACCTTCGCTTCGCATGCGACGGCGAGGAGGAGATCGGCGGGCATTCGATCGTCGACTGGATCGCAGCCGACGACCGCGGTGCCGATGCGGCGATCGTCTTCGACAGCGGCATGGTCGAACGCGACGTGCCGGGATTCAACATCGCGGTTCGCGGCCTCTGCTACTTCCACGTCAAGGTGCGCACCGGCACCCGTGATCTTCACTCCGGCATGTACGGGGGCGCGTCCCTCAACGCGATGCACGCGCTGATGCAGACGCTCTCGGCCGCTCTCCCCCGCGGCGGCCGCCTTCCCGGCGCGTTGCGCGAGGGGATCGTGCCGCCGTCGGACGCCGAGGTCGCTGCGTGGAAGACGCTTCCCGCAGGGCCTGCCGAGATCGTCGCCGCAGGCTCCCACCCGGCCGATCCTGCCGCGGGCGACGAGTTCTATCTCCGCACCTGGGCCGAGCCGTCCGTTGACGTGCACGGTATCCAGGGCGGCTCGCCGGTGCTCCAGAAGACGGTGATCGCCGCCGAAGCGGAGGCGAACGTCTCGATCCGCCTCGTCGGCGACCAGGATCCGGCAGTGATCCGGCCGGCCTTCGAGTCACTGCTCCGTGACGCGGCCCCGGCGGGCGCAGAGGTCGAGATCACGATGCTGTCGACAGCTCCTCCCGGCCATATCCCGGCCGACGCTCCGGCCGTGCTCCTCGGTCTCGCTGCCTTCGAGGAGGTGCTCGGTGTCCGCCCGTTGCTCATCCGCTCGGGCGGCGCAATCCCACTCGTCTCGGAGCTCGCATCCCGCGGCGTCGCGACGATCCTGACGGGGTTCGCCCTCAACGAGTCGAACATCCATTCGCCGAACGAGCGCATCCCGACCGCCTACCTGCCGCTCGGGATCGAAGCTGCCGCTACTCTCTATCGACACCTCGCCCGGCTTTGATCCGGGCTAGGTTCTCCTCACCCCTCGCAGCGGAACTGTCCGAGGGTGTGCTTGAGCGCTTTCTCCGCTACGTCCAGATCGACACCCAGGCGGATGAGGAATCGCGTACCTATCCCAGTACCGCCAAGCAGCTCGACCTCTCGCGGCTACTCGCCGATGAGCTGCGCGTGCTCGGTCTCGACGATGTCGAGCTGACCGAGCACGGCTACGTCTTCGCCACACTCCCCGGGAGCAACGGAGCACCGGTGATCGGGTTGATCGCGCACGTCGACACGACGCCCGAGACGCCTGGCGGAGGTGTCGTCCCGATCGTTCACGAGAACTACGCGGGCGGCCCGATCGTCCTGTCCGGTGACCCGAGCCAGGTGATCGACCCAGCCGAGGAGACGGAGCTCGCCGCGAGGGTTGGCCACGACATCGTCACGAGTGACGGGACGACGCTGCTCGGCGCCGACGATAAGGCTGGCGTTGCGGAGATCATGGCCGCCGTCGCCTACCTTCGGAACACGCCCGAGCCCCGCGCCACGGTGCGGATTGCATTCACGGTCGATGAGGAGGTCGGGCGCGGAACCGACTATTTCGACCTCGAGGCATTCGGTGCCGAGGCCGCGTACACGCTCGACGGCTCGGGGATCGGCGAGCTCGAGATCGAGACGTTCTCGGCCCGCCAGGTGCGCGTCACTATCCGCGGCCGCGGCGCCCACCCGGGATCGGCGAAAGGTAAGCTCGTGAACGCCGTCAAGCTTGCGGCGGACTTTGTGGCATCGCTGCCGCAGGGCTCGCTCTCACCCGAGACGACCGAGGGGCGCGAGGGCTTCGTCCATCCCTCTCGCATCACCGCATCGGTGGAGGACGCCGTGGTCACGCTCATCGTTCGTGACCACGACGACATGTTGCTGGAGCAGCACACCGAGCTCGTGCGGCGGCTCGCGCTCGCGATCGAGGAGCGAGAGCCGCGCGCCCGCGTGGGGGTCGAGGTGCTCGAGAGCTATCGCAACATGCGGGCGGCCATCGATGAGCACCCGCGGATCATCGCGGCCGCAGAGGAAGCGATCCGCCGGGCCGGAGTCGAGCCCGTCCGCTCGATCATCCGCGGAGGCACGGACGGCTCACGCCTCTCGGAGATGGGGCTGCCGACCCCGAACATCTTCACGGGTGGCCAGAACTACCATTCGTTCCGCGAGTGGGCGAGCGTGCAGGACATGGCCGCCGCGGCGGCGACAGTCGTCGAGCTCGTGCGCGTGTGGGGCGCTTGAGGATCCTGCGACGGAGGAGCATATCGCAGGATCCTCAGGCGCATGCCTGTTGCCACGCTTCGCGTGGATCCTGAAGGGGCCCGCCCGCGGGCCAAAACCCAGGAGACAGGCTGAAGCTGTTCACCGTTCTCGCCCTCTACGAGGGAGGGGTCACCGGGGAACCGTAGGTTCCCGGCTTCAGGATCAGGCGAAGCCTGCAGAAAGCATGCGGTGCGTGAGGTGAGGAGAATCTGCGATATGCTCTTCCATCGCGGATCTCCTCGCGCTTACGCACCGTGCACGTCGCAGCCGAGCCACTGGTGGCCGAAGCGGCGCATCTCTGCGATCAACGGGAGGAGCGCGGCGCCCTTCTCGGTCAGCTCGTACTCGACGCGTGGCGGCGACTCGGCGAAGCTGCGGCGGGTGACGATCTCCTCGGCCTCCAGCCAGCGAAGCCGCTCGGCCAGTGTCCGCGGGCTGATCCCTGCGCACGAATGCTCGATCTGGGTGAACCGGCGTGGGCCCTCCGAAAGCTCGTGCACGAGGAGCACCGTCCACTTGGCACCGATGATCTCCGCTGTGGCTGCGACCGTGCAGGTCTCGGACTTGTGTACCTGGAGCATCGTGCGCGTCGCCACAACCTCGATCATACCGGCATCTCCGGTCAATCCCAGGGCGGCGGCTGGAAGACCCACCGGCCGCCGACCATCGTCGCCACGATCTCGACCGACTCGAGCTCGGCGGATGGGCACGTGAACGGGTCGCGCGAGAGCACGACGAGGTCGGCGAGAAAACCGGGGAGGAGCCGGCCGCGGCGGCGCTCGTCACCCGCGAGCCAGGCCGGCGTGACCGTTGACGCGATGATCGCCTGCTCGATCGTGAGCGCTTCCTCGGTGCGCCAGCCCGGCCGATCGTCGATCGTCCGGAGCACCCCGGCACGGAGTCCGGCGAGCGGATCGAGCTCCTCGACCGGCGCATCGGACCCGTTGACGACGACCGCGCCGGAGTCCCAGAGGCTCCGGAACGCGTAGCTGCCCTGCAGGCGGTCACCCCAGAAGCGCTCGGCCAGATCCCGATCCGAAGCCGCATGCGAGAGCTGGATCGAGCAGGCAACCCCGATCTCGGCAAACCGCGGGATGTCGGCCGGGTCGAGGCACTGGGCGTGCTCGATTCGGTGGCGCAGCCCGAGTGGCTGCCAGACATCCCGCGTTGCCCCGAACGCATCGAGAGCATTGCGGTTTGCCCTGTCGCCGATCGCATGCACGGCCACGGGCCAGCCGGCCTGCGCCGCCTGCAGGATGATGCCCTCCAGCGCCTCGCGGCTCGTGATCTCCACGCCGGAGCCGTCGAGCATCAGCGCGGTCTGCGATCCCAGAGTCCCGTCCATGAATGTCTTGACGTAGCCGAGGCGCAGGAAGTCGTCGCCGATAGGCGAGCGCAACGGCAGCGCCGCCACCTGCGGGAGCCGATCGGCAGGAAGCGACTGCCAGACCCGCAGCGACAACCCTTCGCGCTCGTGGATCCGGCCAAAGATCGAGGCCGCCCCGAGCCAGCCGTCCTTGTCGTGGATCGCCGCGACACCACGCGCGTTCGCGACGCGGATGCCCTCGCGCGTCGCCTCGACCCACTCGTCCTCGGTGACGGTGACGCAACGCTCGCGGAAGCGCCATGCCGACTCCTCACGCAGGATCCCGGTGGGCGAGCCGTCGGCGTCGCGTTCGACGACCCCGCCAGGGACATCGAGGTCGCCTCCGGCGACGGCAAGGCCCGCGGTGTTGAGCCAGAGTGAGTGGTAGTCCTTCGACCACAGGGCGGCCGGCGTCGTCCCCGTCACGGCATCGAGTGTCTCCGCCGTCGGCCGGTCGGGCCAGGCCGCATCGCGCCAACCCGTGCCGCGGATCCAGGTGCCGGCACCACGGGGATGCGAAGCAACGAAGGCCAGAGCCGACGCCACCGAGTCTGCGCTCTCCAGGTGAACATCGTGGCGCGCGAGCGCCCAGGTGGGGAAGTGCACGTGTGCGTCGGTGAACGCGGGCATCACGCAGCGGCCCGCAAGATTGACGCGCTCCGGCGTGGGGAGGGCCCATTCGTGGGTCCCGACACCTCCGGCGATGAACGGTCCGGCAATCGCGAGAGCACCACACGTCGGCAACGAGGGGTCGAGCGTGCGGATGACGCCGTTGTCTAGGATCATGGCCGCGAACTCACTGGCGGTAGCTCTCGACAATGTCCGGGTCGCGCACCTGCGCCGCGTTCGGGTCGAGGTGGGCAGCCCGCAGCGCCTTGCGCTGCCGGAGCAGGTCCCACAACTGGTCGAGCGCGATCTCCAGCTCGCGCAGGCGCACCCGCGTCGCGTCATCGACATCGCCTTCCGTTTCGCGCCGCCACAACTCGTGCTCCTCGTTGACGAGCTGCTCGATTTGCTCGTGGATTGTCGCGTCGTCCATCGTGCCCCCTCTCTCGTTGGCCTGTTGCCAGGAGTCTGCCCGGCCGGGCGGGTGTCGCGCGCGGAGAGGAGCCTGGCGAGCTCACGACCGGAGCGGCCCGCGTGAGCGTCGCCACCGTCAGTGGCGCAGCGGCGAGGCGTCGACGACCTCGAAGGCCGAGCCGGGCACGCGGCCGAGCGTATGCAGATCGTCGTTCGACCAGCGCGGGTCAGGTACGCCGGAGACGAACCAGTCGGAGCCGTTGTCGGCCACGATCATTCCGTACTCCTTCAGCGCCTGGAGCACGACTCGCGCCTGCCGCGGGAATCCCGAGATGTCGAACTCACTCTTGAGTCGCAGGCGTGCGCCCATCGGCGGCAGTGCCGGATCGGTAAGTGAGCTCGCAACGTGCCGCGCGGGCCAGACGTAGGCTCGCTGTGTCCTCGAGACCGTGAAGCGTAAGGCGTGGTCGATACGGCCCCGCGTGACCTCGTCGTAGCGGGCGAGCCCTGGCAGGATAGGCAGCCCTGCGGCATCGGCCGACGTCCAGCCTGCGGGCCTCAGCCGGTTCGAACGCAGATCCCAGATCGCGCCCGACCCGGCCGTCCAGCTTCCACCGACACGACGGAGCGCGTAGAGCTCGTAGAGCCGGCAGGCGTCGCGATCGACGATGAGGGCGTGCCGGTCGCCGTCGGCCGCGGCGCCTCCCTCGATCCGCACACCGGCCGGAATCGGGTACGGCCCGCGGTCCGACTCATCGGCGTACTCGAAGCGAACCGTGCTCTTGTGTTGAGCCTTGCCGACAACGGTGATCGGGATCCCGATCGGGCCACCATCCCACAGGCCCGAGCCGAAGTCCGCGTGCATAGTCTTCGCCGCCCCGATCGTGGCCACGGTTGCCGTCGAGCCCGACGCCACGGGGAGGGTGTCGACCCGGCGGTTCCATGCATTGTCGGCGGGGAACAGCTGACACGACTTCGCTGGAGGGAGCGGCGTCCCCCAGGCGGCCGTTGCGGCGACCGCGGCCACGAGCGTTGCGACGGTGACGATCTTCACCGTCATGGTTTCGGCAGGCGCTCGACGGCGCTCATCCCTCGATTTGTGGTGGGGTCGTGCGTGGGTAGCCCGCCCGCACCTCGTCGACGAACGTCGCCAGGCGATCTGCGACGGTCGCATCGTGAATCTCGAGCACGTTCTCCGCATTCCGCTCGCCCGAGCGCGAGAAGTTGAACGAGCCGACGAACACCACGTCGTCGGCGACGACGACCTTCGCATGCATGAAGTCGTGCAAGGACCCGGGTGTCCAGCGGGTCGAGAGCTTGCCGGAGAAGGACGCGGTCGTCAGAACCGTTTTCAGGAGAGGAATCTTCCAGGCGCTGACGCCGTTCCGTGCCCACTGGCGGAAGACCTCGTCGACCTGCGTTTCGTCGATCACGCCGGCGACATCGCACCGATGCTCGCTCACCACCTCGACAAGCGTGCCGAGGATCGGCCCGGCCGTCAGCACCGGCGAGGCGATCCTGATGCACCGCCTGGCCCGGCCGAGGAACTTCGCCACCCGATGGGAGAGCGCCTCGCCGTACTCCGGCGCGAACCACGGCCGCACCTCGATCCCGTCACCGACGTCGACGGGCCGCGGCTGGACCCGACCGGTGTGCTCGACCTCGCCGCGCTCCCACAGCTCGTCCATGTTCAGCGTGAAGGCGTGGGCAAGCGCCGGTGCTCCCAGCACGCGGACGATCACGTTTTCCTGCCGGCTCCACGAGTCGTCCGTCCAGTTCGTCGAGCCCGACCAGACGTCGGTCGCGTCACGCACGACGAACTTGTGATGCATCAGGTCGGGTACGCCGGCAATCCCGCGTGTCGGGACGGGTAGAGCCTCGATCGCCTCCGGCTTCATCTCGGGCGGCGGCGGTACCGGGATCGGCCCGGGGTGGTCGACGTTGTAGACGAGCCTGATCGCGACGCCGCGCTGCTGCGCCGCGAGGAGTGTTGCGAGGACGAGTGCGCCGGCATCGGTCTCGAATCGCACGTCGTAGAGGGCCATGTCGAGACTCGTCCGGGCAGACCCGATGAACGTGGAGATCTCGCGGGCAATCTCGGTAGGCGTCTGGCCGCCATCGGTCAGCGTGCGCAGCTCGATCGGCACTAGTGCGGCCTCCCCGGACGTTCCACCCGAAACGGGTCGTTGGTGTGGGCGGCCGCACGAGGTGGATGGGGTCGGCCGCTTCGCCGCCGGCTGTCTTCCCGGGCGCCTTGATCCGCTTCGCGGAGGGTCGCTGGCGCGGCCGGGGGGCGCAGGCGTCTTGGATGCATCCTTCAGCCTGTGTTCGCGCGCAGCGCGGCCTTGTGGGCGCGCTTGGCCGCCTGGTAGTCGAGGAGCGCCTGTGGGGAGTCGACGTCACCGAGGCTCCGGTGCTTCGGGGCGAACTCCTCCCATCCCCTGGGGCGGACGCCGAGGCGATTGGCCAGCACCCCGATCATCGTGCGGGCCTTCATCTCACCGATCCCCGGCAGCTCCAGGAGACGCCGTTGGAGGTCGGCCCCATCGCGGGCTCCCGTCCACACCGAGGCCGCGTCGCCGTCGTACTCGCTCACGAGCACGGCGCAATGCTCCTGGACCCGGTGGGCCATGTTGGCCGGGAAACGATGTAGCGCCGGCTTGGTCCGAAACACCTCCTCGAGCGTCCCGGGATCCATCGCTGCGATTGCCCCTGCGTCGAGCCCGCCGAGCCGCTTCGACAACTCGAGCGGCGACGAGAACGCCTTCTGCACCGTCACCTGCTGGTCGAGCACGAAACCGATCAGGAGCGCAAGCGGGCTCGCGCCGAGGAACTCGTCGGCCTCGGGGTCGCCGGTGAAGTGAAGGGCCGCTGTGCGTGCCATGCCCGATCCTAGCCCGACTCGTTTCCCCGTCGCCCACGGGCTACCCTGAGCAGATGGACGCACTCGCTGCCTTCACACCCGCGACGCGCGCCTGGTTCGAGCGGGTCTTCGCGGGCCCGACACCCGCCCAGGCGGCGGCCTGGCCCGTGATCGCCACCGGCGCGCACGTTCTCGTGCAGGCGCCGACCGGCTCCGGAAAGACGCTCGCGGCATTTCTTACGGGGATCGACCGGCTCAACGGCCGACCCGGAGAGGGACTGCGGCTGCTGTACATCTCGCCGCTGAAAGCGCTCAACTACGACGTCGAGCGCAACCTCCGGGCCCCGCTCGTCGGTCTTGGCTCGACGCTCAGTGTCGGCGTCCGCACCGGGGACACCGATCAGCGCGAGCGGCGCCAGATGCTGCGCACCCCGCCGGACATCCTGATCACCACGCCCGAGTCGCTGTTCCTGCTCCTCACCTCTCAGGCGCGAGAGATGCTGCGCGGGATCGAGACGGTGATCATCGACGAGGTGCACGCCGTTGCCGGCACGAAACGCGGAGCCCACCTCGCTCTCTCGCTGGAACGGCTCGAGCAGGTCACCGCACAGCCGTTTCAGCGGATCGGTCTCTCTGCGACGCAGCGCCCCCTGGAGGAGATCGGGCGGTTCGTCGGCGGAGGGCGACCGATCGAGCTCGTCGACGCGGGCTCGCGCAAGGAGCTCGATCTCGAAGTCGTTGTCGCGCTCGAGGACATGCGCGAGCCCGGCTCGGATCCGGGGCTCAGACAGCACGTCGTCGAGGACGACG
>Ga0315273_10004336_pt1 | contig 17370 bp, 15 predicted proteins | sample YL17G02_0_MG_FD_205753 | JGI IMG/M metagenome (GOLD analysis project Ga0315273, IMG submission 205753) | Sediment microbial communities from Yellowstone Lake, YNP, Wyoming, USA - YL17G02_0 | ecosystem: Environmental > Aquatic > Freshwater > Lake > Sediment | place: USA: Wyoming | collected...
TGCGGATTGCGGATTGCGGATTAAAAAATACCGAAATCCGCAATCCGCAATCCGCAATTGTCGCTTCTTAGGATCTGCTGCCCCAAGTACTCAGGCGGTTCGGTCGTAGACGAAACGGGCGATGCTGCGCAGCGGGCCGGCGGACTCCCCCAGAATACCGATGTCCTCGATCGCGCCTGTCATCAACTCCCGCGCCTTGACCCGGGATGCTTCGATCCCGTAAAGAGCCGGGTAGGTGGCCTTCTTGACCTTCTCGTCTTTCCCCGCGGTCTTGCCGAGGTTCTCGCTGCTGGCCGTGATGTCCAGGACGTCGTCCACGATCTGGAAGGCCAGGCCGATCTTGCGCCCGAATTCCGAGAGACTCTGCAGTTGCTGCTCATTCGCCTGCGCCGCGAGCGCGCCGCAGCGGACACATGCAGTGAGAAGGGCGCCGGTCTTGGACCGGTGAATGTACTCGAGGACCGGCGGATCGATAGGTTTCCCCTCCGATTCGAGATCCACCACCTGTCCGCCGATCATCCCCTCCACGGTCCCGGTCGCGTAGGAGATCTCGCGTATGATCGCCAGCCGGGCCGAACAGGACAGCCCCGGAACCTCCGCTAGAACCTGGTAGCAGCGTGTCATCAGCGCATCGCCGGCGAGGATTGCCATGGCATCCCCGAACATTTTATGGCAGGTGGGAAGGCCCCGGCGCAGGTCGTCGTTATCCAGGGCAGGCAGGTCGTCGTGAATCAGGGAGTAGGTATGAATCATCTCGATCGCCGATCCGAGGTGAAAGAGGATCTCGCGCGCGCCTCCGATGCTCTCACCTGCCGCCAGGGTCAGAATCGGCCGGACCCTCTTACCACCGGCAAAGACCGAATAGCGCATGGCGCGGTGGATCGTGGGGGGTTGCTCGTTTTCCGGCGGCAGCAACAGGTCAAGAAATCGGTCAAACTCCTGCTTGGTCTCGTTCAGGTATTTAAGGATATCCATGGGATCAATCCAAATGGAACCGACGATGATGATTGCCTTGGCCGCATGCGAATCCTACTCCTCGATCGTCAATCGTATACAGCGCGTCGTAAGTCTTTGCGCATGATTGAAAGGCATTCGACCAAAAAGCGGCGCCGGGGCGCCGCACTCCAAAGCCGCTTCGCGGCTCCCTAAATCGCGCCGGAGGCGATTTGGAGTGCGGCGGCCTGCCGCCGCTTTGGGAATGGTGTTGGGACCGACATATGCACAATAATCATTGGCTCTCTGTATAAATCAGGCTCAGGCTTCCCCGCCCTCCTCCTCGGCCGCAAACGGGACCTCCTTGAGACTGCCGTCGGCGCTCTTCATGAGAGTCTCGACTTTGCGCTCGGCTTCGGCCAGTTTGGAATTGCAGAAGCGGCTGATCTTCACGCCCTCTTCGAAAAGCTCGAGCGAGCGGTCGAGGGTCAGGTCGCCGCCTTCGAGCTTGGTAACGATATCCTCGAGCGATTTGAGCGCCGACTCAAAATCCTTCACCTTCAGTTCCATTCCTGCCTCCCAACGATTTGCGATTGACGATTCCCAGTGACTCTCAACCCCCAGAGCGGGTGGCATCAGGAGGCCTCCCCAAGGGAGGCGTTCGCCTTAGTGAAACCCCGGAGGGGCGCGTCAGACAATAGCCCCGGGTGAACGGAAGCGAACCCGGGGTTGGAGTCGGAATTTGGTTGAGCCCTGGAAGGGCGGCAGAAGACTCTGCCGCCCTTCCAGGGCTTGACACTCTGCGTTTACAACCGGAGGTTCGCTGCGCTCACCCCCGGCTATTGTCTGCCGCCCCTTCGGGGCCAGGATCAGTTTCATCTCCATGATGTCTTTTCTTAATAAACCGGTTACATGCCGCCGCAACGGCAGAGCCTTTTCGTGTCTCACCGGCGGAGGCGGTGGTTTACCTTCTTGGAATTAACTCTATTTTTCCGAGTGCTAATTTCAAATAGTAATTGGTCAATCCTCCCTGATTTGATCAACTCTGCATAGCAGGCCGCCTTGGGAGAGTTTTACCTCCACGCGATCGCCGACTGAGGCTGCAGCCGCATTCCTCACCACCGCGCCGTTTGCATCGCGGCAAATCGCATAACCACGCTCCAGGATAGCCAGCGGGCTGAGGGCGTTCATCTTCCCGGCGGCCAGTTCCAGGCGCGATCGCGCCCTCTCGATGCAGGAAAGAATTCCGGTGGCAAGCCGGCGGCCCTGGTGGATCACGGCTTCCTTCCGGCGCAGAAAAGTCTGGCGCAGGTTGAGCTTTATCAGCCTGGTCTGGGCCACCCGCTCGCGCTGGCGCGCCCGGGACAGACGGCGCTGGATCGCCTGGCCCATACGCAGGGCGGCTTCATCGAAGCTCTGCTGAAAGTCGCGAATCTTGTTGGGCGTCACGTAGAAGGCGCGGTTGCGTGCCAGGCGCTCGAGCGCCAGCCGCCGCGTTTCGATTCCCAAACGCGCAGCCTGGACCAGGCGGCCTGCGAGCGACTGTACGGTTGCCATCAGGTCTTCGCGCGCGCCCGAAACCATTTCCGCCGCCGCTGAGGGCGTGGGTGCGCGCAGATCCGCGACAAAATCGGAAATGGTGAAGTCCACCTCGTGCCCTACGGCGGAGATGACCGGAATGCGCGATTCGAACACAGCGCGGGCAACGATTTCCTCGTTGAAGGCCCAGAGGTCCTCGATCGACCCGCCGCCGCGGCCCACGATGATGACATCGATATCCCTGCGCGTGTTCAAATATCGGACTCCTTCGGCGATCTCCTGGGCGGAGCCGTCTCCCTGAACGCGCGCAGGATAGATCAGGATGTGGAGCGAGGCGTTGCGGCGCGCCAGAATCCGGAGCATGTCGCGGATCGCGGCTCCGGTCGGGGAGGTCACGATGCCGATTTTCCGCGGGAGCAGCGGCAGCGGCTTTTTGTGCCCCTCGTCGAACAGCCCTTCCTTGCGCAGCTTCTCCTTGAGCTGATCGAATGCGAGCTGCAACGAACCCAGCCCGACGGGCTCCATGTATTCCACGATGACCTGGTAATCGCCGCGGGGTTCGTACACACTGATGCGGCCGCGCACCAGCACCTCGAGGCCGTCTTCAGGCCTGAATTTCAGGTAGAGGTTGCTGTTCCGGAAGAAAGCCGCCTTCAGCTGCGCCCGGTCATCCTTGAGAGCGAAATACATGTGGCCGGAGCTGTGCCGCTTGAAGTTCGACAGCTCCCCCTGGATCCAGATGATTCCGAATCTGTCGAGGGTTTTCTTGATCTCCGAGGTGATCTCGAAGACAGAATAGATTTTCCGCTGCTCGAAGAGGTCCACGTCACATGTTTATCACGAACCTGTTGCCGGCACAATGCGTCTCAGAGATGTTCCGTTGTGGATCGAACGGCGAGAGTCAGGTTTGTCAACTGGTGATGATTGTTCCAATTTCGAGCGAATCGATAGCCACGGGAGTCTGGAGTGCGATATGCTGGAAATTGAAGTGAAATCCTGGGTAATCATGCCTATTTGGGAAACGTCAAACCGCCGTTTATTGTAAGGATTAGCTCATGCGAGATCATTTGGTGAAGCCTCATGGAGGAGTGCTCGTTGACTTGTTCATATCCGAAGACCGGAAAACGGAATTAAGAGAAGCATCCCGAGACTGGCCTTCATGGGATCTCACGCCGCGTCAACTTTGCGACCTGGAGCTGCTTTTAAACGGCGGTTTTTCCCCGTTGACCGGTTTCCTGGGACGTAGCGATTTCGATTCTGTATGCGGGTCGATGAGGCTTGCAGGTGGAAGGTTGTGGCCTATCCCGATCACGCTGGACATAACCGACGAATTTGCTGAAAAGCTTTCGGCCGGTAGCATGATCGCATTGCGCGACCCGGAAGGTATCATGCTGGCCGCCCTCGAGGTGAACGATCTCTGGAGGCTGGATCGGGAGGCGGAAGCCCATGCGGTTTATGGAACCCTGGATCGGAAACACCCTGGAGCGGCTCATTTATTCGAGCGCACCAATAATGTGGCGGTTGCAGGCCGCCTGGAGGGTCTCCAGTTGCCGTCGCATTACGATTTTGTCCGGCTGCGCAAGAGTCCCGCCGAACTGCGTGAGGAATTTGCCAGGCTGGGGTGGCGGCGAATCGTGGCCTTCCAGACCCGCAATCCGATGCATCGCGCTCATTTCGAGCTTACACTCCGCGCAGCCAGAGAAATCGAGGCCAATTTGCTTGTCCATCCCGTGGTTGGCCTTACCAAGCCCGGCGATATCGATCACTTTACGCGGGTGCGTTGCTATCAGCTGATCATCGAAAGGTACCCCCAGAGCACTGCCCTGCTTGCCCTGCTGCCCCTCGCCATGCGCATGGGCGGTCCCAGAGAGGCCCTGCTCCATGCCATTATCCGCAAAAACTATGGCTGCACGCATATGATCGTTGGACGGGATCACGCCGGGCCGGGCAACGATTCCAGGGGTGAACCTTTCTACGGTCCTTATGACGCCCAGGAACTGCTGCGTAACCACCAGGAAGAGTTGGGGATCAAAATGGTTCCCTTCAACATGGTCGTATTTGTCGAGGACAAGGATGCCTATTATCCGGAAAATGAAGTGACGCACGAATCCCGCACCCTGACTCTCTCCGGCACCGAATTGCGACACCGCCTGCTCGATGGGCGGGAGATTCCTTCATGGTTTACTTTCCCCGAGATTGCAGAAGAGTTGCGGCGCACTCACCCACCTCGCTCCAGCCAGGGCTTCACCATTTTCTTCACAGGTCTTTCCGGTGCGGGCAAATCGACCATCGCGAACGTGATGATGGTCAAGCTCCTTGAACTGGGCGGCCGCCCCGTCACCCTGCTGGACGGCGACATTGTGCGCCGGCACCTCTCCTCGGAATTGGGCTTTTCAAAAGAGCACCGGGATATCAACATTCGGCGCATCGGCTTCGTGGCATCTGAGATTACCAAAAACGGGGGGATCGCCATCTGCGCGCCTATCGCCCCATATGATGCGGTGCGGCAGGAGGTTATGAAGATGATCAAACCTGTGGGCGGTTTCGTTCTGGTGCATGTCTCTACGCCGCTCGAGGTGTGCGAAAATCGGGATCGCAAGGGCCTCTATGCCAAGGCGCGGGCGGGTTTGATAGGGCAGTTCACGGGAATTTCAGATCCTTACGAGGCACCCGTCGACGCCGACATTACCATCGACACCACCGAGATATCGCCGGACGAGGCAGCCCAGCAGATCATCCTCTACCTGGAAAGAGGAGGTTATATCGGAGCAAAGTCGTGACGCGCAGACGCACGAGCCGGCCGGAGGATTTGGAGATAATCGAGGCGGCCCTGCAAGGCGCAGCACGGGCGGCAGCCCCCTATCTCGGAAACCCCTTCAAAATTGATTACAAGGAAAACGGGGATCCGGTAACGGAGGTCGAGAGGAAGATTAATGAAGTGCTGCATAGTCTGCTGGTGCGCGGTGACGAGGGCTGGCTTTCCGAAGAAACGGCCGATGACCTCGCGCGTCTCACCAAACACCGGGTATGGGTGGTGGATCCCATCGACGGCACAAGGGAATTTGTGGAGGGCATACCCGAGTGGTGCATATCCGTGGGATTGATCGAGCGTGGTGTGCCGGTTGCAGGCGGCGTCCTGAATCCGATAGCCTGTCGCCTGGTCCTGGGATCGATTGAAGCCGGTGTCACCATCAATGGCAAGCCCCACAGCCTCGCAGAGAAGGCCTGCCTTGCGGGCTGCTTGGTCCTGGCCAGCCGGAGCGAGGTGAAAAAGGGAGAGTGGGAATGTTTTGGCGGCCGGGGATATGAAATCCGGCCGACAGGATCGATAGCCCACAAGCTCTGTTTGGTCGCCGCGGGGCTGGCTGATGCAACATGGACCCTTGTACCCAAGCATGAATGGGACGTCGCAGCGGGAACAGCTCTGGTCAAAGCCGCAGGCGGGGATGTCTACGATCTTCAAGGAAAGACTCCGCAATTCAACCGCTCCGATGTTCTCCTGCACGGCCTTATTGCTCACAGGCCTGGGTTGCGGGCGGCCGTAGGCGAAGAGATAGCCTCGAGCCGGACAAGGATCTGATTGTCAACATTGCTCTTAAGTAGCAGCGCCACGGTCTCTCGCGATCGTGGGCTGAGTTGTCAAAGCTGTCAGCCTTCGAATTTCCGCATCCACCATCTCAAATACGAGATCACGAAAGGTGATGCTGAAGGTCCACCCGAGAACCTTTCTGGCACGCGAGGCATCACCCTGGAGAATGTCCACTTCAGCAGGGCGGAAAAGCATCGAGTCCATTTGGACATACTTCGTGTGATCAAGCCCAAGGCGAGAGAAAGCCAGTTCGGCAAATTCCCGCACGGAATGAGTTTCACCGGTGGCAATCACATAGTCTCCCGGCTCGGGCTGTTGAAGCATCAGCCACATGGCTTTGACATATTCTTTGGAATGACCCCAGTCGCGTTTGGCTTCGAGGTTTCCCAGCGGAAGCGCGTCCGCCAGCCCGAGTTTGATTTTTGCAGCATAGGAAGCGATTTTGCGCGTAACGAACTCGTAGCCTCTCCGTGGAGACTCGTGGTTGTATAGAATGCCGCTGGAGGCATGAAGATTGTATGCCTCCCGATAGTTTCGAGTGAGCTCGAATCCTGCGACCTTGGAAATCCCATAAGCCGAGCGAGGATGGAACCGCGTGTCTTCGTTCTGCGGCACCTCGTGCACCTTTCCAAACATCTCGCTTGAACCGGCAAAATAAAAGCGGCACTGAGGAATAATGTCGTGCAGCGCCGCCAGGACGTAGTGGGTTCCGTTGATGTTCGTGTTCAGCGTGGAAAACTCGTCCTCGAACGAATAGCTGACAAAACTCTGCGCAGCCAGGTGGTAGCATTCATCGGGCTTGACCATGCGAATTACGCGATGAAGACTGGCAAAGCTCTCCATCGATGCGGAGTTGATTTCTATGTCGCCCAAGATGTGCCTTATCCTCCAGAGATGATGTTCCGGATCTTCCAGGGCCACACGCCGGACAATGCCATGAACCCGATATCCCTTTTCCAGTAAGAACTCGGCCAGGTAAGAACCATCCTGTCCCGTGATTCCGGTGATCAATGCAATCGGCTGGCTCATAGAAATCCTCCAATGAGTGAGATTGTAGGGCATCCGGCACCTGCCCGGAAACGCTTTCTGCTGTCGTCTGCCGCGAAATGGATCCGCCGGGAGGCCGCGCCGCTGGGAAAATGCAGGGACGTCCCAGGTTCCCCGTTGCCGCACCAATGCTCGCCTGAAAACCTTTGTTTCCGGTTCGTTCCACACTTTCACTTGTGCGCAATTACCGAGAGAGCAGTCGGACTTTGGTCGACGACCTCCAGCTGGCGAAAGCCTGCGCTGCCGAGCATTCCCAGGAACGACTGAGGAGTAGGCACAAACCAGTTCGTGTAACTGCCACGCCAGGTTTCGTTGAAAAAGAGCACTGTATTCGGGTTTGGCGCGTATCCGGCGAGAATCTGGTTGTTGAAAAAGGCCATCTCGCGAGTAACCGCCGAGATCCGATCGATCGCGAGCACCGGATTGCGGAGGTGGTAGAGCAGGCCGAAACAGTATACGACATCGAACTGACCGTGGCGCGCTGGATTGAGGTCGTAAACTGAACCCGACAGTCGCACAGCTGCCGATCTTCGGGCGGCACGGCAAAGTTCGAAGCCCAGGCGCTTTGCGTTCAGGAAAATCCACTCAGCCTCGGGACCGGCTGCCCGGGCTGAGAAGAATCGATCCACTATATGATCCCACGCGGCATTGAGACCAAGATCATACTCGAGATAATTGTCCACGTCGTAGGCCGTGAGCTGTGCGCCGGCGGCTTCGGCAGCGAAGGTGTCACCCCCCTCCACGGCGCCAATGTCGAGGACAGTCTTGCCTTTCACCCGCTCCGCCACAGCGAAGCGATGTGCGCGCTCCTCCCAGCCGCGCGAGCCTGGTGTTGCGATTCCGTGCGGCAGATCCACGCTGTGGAACCAGCCAACCTTTTCCTGCACCCAGGCCACGGCTTCGCGGAGCTCCGATTCGGTGGCGTTCGAGAGCTGTGAAAAGTCAACCGGATGCAGGTTCTTGGCCGAGAGGTCTGCGTTGAAATCCCGGTGTCGAATTGGCAGATTTACGATATGTCCAATGGGGAGGAGATTATTCTGATTGGGCAGGACGGCGTGTGCCATCGCCTCTTTCTCCTGTCTCTGCTTGTTTCCCCACTCCCGCTCGCCGGGCTGGCCATCCACGTACATGTTGCCGGCATTAGTCATGGGTTGTTTCCTCCAAACACTTCCAGCAGGAACTCGGCGAGGTAGGAATCATCATCGCCGGGAATTCCGGTAATCAATGCAATCGGCTTGCTCATGCACTCCTCAAGTAGTCGGGATTGTAGGGCATCCGATCCCCGTCCGGAAACCCTTTCTGACCTCATGCTGCGAAACTGAACAACCCCCGCCTGGAAGGCGAGGGGTTCGTGCGGTGTCACCTGAAGGTGACTGGAGCGCGTTTGGAGTGCGGCGGCATGACGCCGCTTTGGCCGCACGTAAAGCGGCGTCTTGCCGCCGCACTCCAAATTCGACCCTGAAGATGAGTTAGGGCGAAGCATTTTCTGCTCGTCGACAGCGTCGACTTCGCAACCCTAAGGCCCGCCTCGAAGGCGGTGGGTTTCCACCATCCCCCAGGGGGACACTAGCCCGCCGGGAAAGCGTTCGCCTCCCAAGATTCACCTAGTGTATATTGGGTACGGAAGAAGATCAGCGATTGCCCGGAGGCGCCGCCTGCACGCGGAAATGCCTCCTGCGAGTGAACATAGGCTCCTCTTCAGACCGAGTCCGAAACCTCCATGATCACGATTGGGATCGACGCGCGTACTTATTTTTTCCGCAGCGGGCTCGGACGGTACTGTCGCAATATTCTCCATGCCATCCTGAATGAAAGCAAGGAGAGCAGATTCGTCGTCTGGCTTTCCAATCAGAAGACCGCCGCGGATTTTCCCGCGCATTCCGGATCATCAACGGAGATCAGAATTTCGCAGGCGCCCTTTGGAGATATCGTCGCTGAACGGAACCTTCTCTGCCGTGAAATAAACGAAAGCCCGGTGGATGTGTTCTTTTCTCCATATTCGCCGGTGCCTGCCGGAGTTCGGGTCCCCCGTGTCCTCACCATCCATGATCTTACCGCGTTCAAGTTCCCCGAGATGCATCTGGAATCCACAGTCCAATATCTGAAAGAGGCGCTGCCTGAATGCCTGGGGGGCGGCATTACTCTGGTAGCAGATTCGAGGCAGACGGCATCGGATCTGGCGGAAGTGTTTCCCATGGCCGCGCCGCGGAGCTCGGTTATCCCACTCGGAGTTGAGGATCGCTTTTTCTCCGACATGAATGCGGAAGAGATTTCGGTCGTCCTGGCCGGATATGGATTGAAATCCGGTCAATACCTCTTGTTCCTGGGCAGTCTCGAATCGCGCAAAAACCTCCCGCGAACCGTCCGGGCATATGCCGGCTCCTCTCTCTGGGGACGAATCCCACTGGTGCTGGCGGGCGCTCCCCGCTGGGGCAGCGAAAAACTGCTGCGGCAGATCGAGGAGTGTCATCTGCACTCACACGTGCGCATACTGAACTATGTTTCTGAGCAAGACCTGCCCGCGCTTTATCGAGGCGCACTGTTTTTTGTTTACGCCTCTCTCTATGAAGGCTTTGGCCTCCCGGTGCTGGAGGCCATGGCTTCAGGAACAGCGGTTCTGGTTTCAAACACTTCTTCCCTGCCCGAGGTGGCCGGGGAGTCCGCGCTTTACGTCAATCCATGGGATACCGAGGAAATACGCGCGGGAATGGAGCGCCTGTTCGAGGATGCATCCTTGCGCGAACAACTGGCGGTCAGCGGAAAATCCAGAGCCGGACAGTTCACCTGGCAGCGAGCGGGGCGGGAATTGCTCCGGATCCTGATCGATGCCGCAGGGAATTAGGCGAATCTATGCGAAAACCGGTACGAATTCTCGTCATCACCCCGTTTCTATGGAGTGGTGCCGGGAAGGCAATTGTCCGTTTGATCCTGGATCTCAGAACCAAAGGTTACAACTTCGAAATCGTTTCGAGCGGCAGGAGTCGCGGGCTCTCGGATTGGCCAGAGTACGTTCGGGCTCTGCATCAGACGGGGATTCTTTACCATGCGATCGACTTCTTCGACCGCGACCCCGGGCGTTTTTGGCAGAGCGCGCGTGAATTGACCGATCTGATTCGAACGAAAAGTTTCGACCTGGTTCATGTGCATGCGGGTGTGCCCGCCTTGGCCGCGATTGTCGCGCGGGATCGGCTGAACTCGAGATTCCCGATCATCGCCACCTTTCACAGCTGGAATCCGGCGCGACCTGCCTGGATGAACCATGCCGACGTCTGGGCCCTGAATCGCTGCGATCAGGTCATCACGGTCTCATCCTCCTATAGGAAAGAACTCGAATCCTGGGGCCTCGACGGGGAAAAGTGCTCAACCATCCATCTCGGGGTCGATATCCCCGCACTCGGGGATCCTGCCGCCGCACGCCCGGCACATCGCCCGTTCCGGGTGCTGAGCGTGGGCCAGCTGGAGCCGCGCAAGGATCAGGAGACGCTCCTGCGCGGTTTCGCACTCTTCCGGAGCCGGTTCCCGGAAGCGGAACTCCATCTGGCAGGCCCTGTCGGCGACCGGGAATATCGCGACCGGCTGATGGACAGGGCGAAGAGGAATGGATGGGAGAGACAGGTTCGATTTCTGGGCAAGGTTGGAGATCTGGACGCCCGATACCGCACCGCAGACCTGTTCGTTTCGACATCGAGAGACGAAGGGCTCGGCCTGGCAGTGCTGGAAGCAATGTCCTATGGCCTGCCGGTGATATGCACGCCCGTGGCCGGCCACAAGGATTTCGTGGAGGACGGCCAGAATGCCCGAGTCATTCCCGTAGGCGATTTCAGACGTCTAGCGCAAACCATTGGTGAGCTACACTCGGATGCCAATATGCGCATTCGACTGGGTGAGAAGGCGCGTCAGACCGTCAGAGAGGAGTTTTCGTGGCCTGTCACGGTGCGAAAATACGACAGAGTCTTCAGGAGAATTTTGACGCCTTCAACTGACTGAACACCCCTCGCCTTCCAGGCGAGGGGTTCGAGCTGTGTCGCCTGAAGGGGACTGGTGGCTGGCTCTTTGGTGCCGCCCCTTCAGGGCTCTTCCCTCTTCCGACCTCAGACCCAGGGCTGACGCCCTGGGCTCTTTTGTTCCGCCCCTTCGGGGCTTGAGCTTCCGAGCCGCGCAGCGGCGACACAGCAAAGCCCAGGGCGTGAGCCCTGGGAATTAATCCCCCGGCTTACGAGAGCCCTGAAGGGGCGGCACATCTTTGGCTCGTCGACTGAGTCGACTTGGCCACCCTATCCTTCGCCTGCAAGGCGAGGGGTTTCGATCATCCCCGATGGGGTCACTATAAGGCGGCCCGGATCGGGCGGCATTTCAGTCTATTTTGTAGCACAGTAACGGTAGCCTACCCACCCAGGGGCAGAATAGTCGGGCTGAATATCGATAAGCCTTCCTTTACAGCGCTGAAGGAGATCCAATACCTCGGACTTTGGCACGTTGTGCATTTTCATGGCAGGCTCCGGTATTGGCATCTGCTTTTGAGAACTTCCCTTGACGCACACTTGCAGATCTGTAGTGTGTGATCCTTTGTCATGAAACCAGGTAACTCCCTCCAAAACCATATCCAGCACCATGATGTAGTTCCCTGGTTCATTAGGCGCAGTGACTGTCAGCTGTAAATCCGATTCCATTCCTGGTTTCATGCTCTGAGGCAAGCTCGCCCTGGCATCGTGATGCACCACAAGCTGTCGTGTGGAACTAAGCCAATGATTGCCCAAATGAATAATCGACTTCCCAAGGGAATCTGCACGGTTCAACCAGGTGGAATCGCTGACATTTTTAACTTTGACATTCAGGGTTGCTTGAGATCCGGCTTCCAGAACAATTACCGCATTTGAAGTTGTGATTTGCGCTCGAAAAGCTGAATCTGGCATTGATTCGAGAATGATCGGATCACTTGGCAATGCGAAAATCACGATTCCCGCAGGTCTTAGAGTTCGCAAAAACTCTTTAATGTAGTTTTTGCTATAGATTGGATCAATATGCTGGAGAACTATATTGGTGTAGATAAAGTCGAAACTGTTATCCTCAAATAATCCTAAATCGTCGGATCCATTGACATAATACATACATCGGCTGCCATGCTGATTATACTGCCTGGCCAAATCAATCATGGATTGGGCGATATCCACGCCCCGGCACTCCTGGAAATAATTGCAGAGTGCTTGGGTTAGCCTTCCAACACCACATCCAAAATCCAATGCTCTGTCCCGTGGAAATCGAAGTTTCAGCGCATCCAGATAATTCATGACAGATTTGATGTTATGTTCTCCGGTTTTAAAGAACTCTGCCCTATCCCATTTTTGCCCTTTTTTGGCCGGTTGTGTCAGGATAGCCCAGAGGGGATCTTGTCTCCCGAGCTCATCCCAGGTAGATCTAAGTTCCGCCAGTTCCATGCGATTTTATCCACTCCGTTGATAAAGGTTCCGGCCTCGCCGGCACCCCATGTGCCGTCATTTGACGCTATTAATCAGATGAAACGCCTCTTCCCGCGATCGTGCTTTTTCGGGAAGCACTCCCATCCTGGGAAGAAGGAACAGGACAATACATGCACCATTAATTGGATCGGCAAATTCATTCAATCCTTGAGCAATTTCATCGATATATGATTGAGAGGCTTGTATCGATCGGCCGGAGCCAGGCAAGGATCAGGAAACGCTGGTGAGCAGTTTCGCGCGCTTCCGAAAACGGTTTCCGGAAGCGGAGCTCCATCTGGCAGGCCCTGGTCGTGACAGGGGATACCGTTTTGGTGTACCATCGCCAAGCGTGGCTGTTTCAATACTTCCGGTGACAGCGGGACTCTTGGCAGTTGCGGCAGCAGGGCCGAAATCAACATCACCAGACGGAAGCCAGGCGGAATTAACCTCAGGAGGGCTCGCCGGTCGCTTCAGCCCGCACAGGCGGCTTGTTCGGACAATCCACAACAGCATCACCCAGCCAATGGATAAGTGAGAACAGCAAAATGGACTTTATGATTTTCGCCTGTCCCAAATCCGGCACCACCTGGCTGCAGCGGCTACTCTCGTCACATCCGCAGGTTCATTGCGCCGAGAGCCGTCCATTCGGCGACTACTTCGATCCCAACATAGGAGGGACAGTCCATTTATCCGTCGAGAAATTCGTCGGGTTCCTGATGGCATACTACTCGCCATTCCATCCCGGATTCAAAGAGGATCACTTTAAATGCAGTGTGACGGCGCGCATTCTGGACCAATTGGAACAGGAGGCCCGCAGGCTTACCGCCAAGCCGATTTACGGAGAGAAGCTCACACCTTTTCCCGGGACTGCTCGGCATTGCACCCGAAGGATTCACGATTGCTGGCCGAACGTAAGGTTTGTGCATCTTACCCGCCAGGGTCGGGATGTCATCGCCTCAGGCGGAGCGCATCACCTGAATATCAGGATGGTAAAAACGGACGGCGACGCCAGGGCGGACATCGAAAAGCGACTGCATGAGCGTCGGATACCGGACGATATTTTCGATCACTTCCTTGGTCTGTGGATCGAAGTTGTCGGCGCAGGGCTCGAAGCAGAGAACCTATTCGACCGCTACCTTCACATGACCTACGAATCCTGGATCGAGGACCCACTGGCCAGGGCATACCAGCTCTTCGAGTTTATCGGGGCGGACACGGGCGACGGCCTGGTGGAGCGTTGTGTCGAGGCGGCGAGCTTTAAAGCATTGTCGGGCGGGCGGGCGCCTGGGGAAGAGGATCGGAACAGTTTTTTCCGAAAGGCCGTATCCGGGGACGGTCAGTTCTGGCTCTCCGCCGAGCAAAAGAAGCGCTTTGAGGAGGAGGCTGGGGAGGCGCAACAGCGTCTGGAGATGAGGTCCGGTAAGTAGGAGCCTGGGGGTGACGGATTGCCCGATGCCATGCGGGGAGAGACGAATCGTCGAAGCATCTGCATTCATGCGCGCGGCCGATTGACGGCGGAAGAGGTGCGGTTCTGGGAAGACCTCAGATCGGCGCTGAATCGCGGGGGTATCGAATTATACCTGATCGTCCACCACCTGCCCCAGATCCCATCGGATCTGCCGGTCATCCAGGTACCCAATGGGCTCGAGAGTTTCTGGCACCTCATCCAATCCACCGGATGGGTGGAAGACGATAATTCCCCGCCCATTCCGCAGGAGGAGTTCCTACTGGAGCGGGAATCCTCGTTCCGCCAGGCGCCACAGGATTCCTGGCGTGGCGCCCTGCGCCGCCGGGCGCTTCGATTTGCACGGGATTTCTATGCGACCGCACTGACCCGCTCCCGCCCGGATCTGATGCTCATATGGAACGGTCAGCACGCCCAGGAACTCCTTTTCTCGAACCTGTGCAAAAGCTGCGGCTGCCCGGTCGAGTACATCGAACGAGGGCCTTTCCCCGGAACTATTCAGGTCGACGCAGAAGGAATCCTCGGGGGTAGTTCGGTCGCCCGCATCACCGACTGGCGCTGGTCGAGCGAAGCGAGTCGCCGGGCATCTTCCGTGCAGTACGAGAGGCTGGTTGAGTTTTATCGCCTTGGCGGCAAGACATGGTGGGAACAGCCGCAGAACCAGGAACCGGAGGCATTGCGCCGCAAGCTCGGGATTGACCCTCTTGCCCTCGTGATCCTGTTTGCGGCGCAGGTAGACGCCGACACGCAAAACATTCTTTTCTCGCCCCTCTTCAAGGAGAATCTGGACGCTTTGCAGTGGTTGGCCGCCCGCCTGAAGGAACGCCCCGGCGTTTTCCTCCTGGGCAAGCACCATCCCAAGAGTCCCGTATCGCCGGACGAATGCCGGAAGATCGTGGGAAACGCCGGAACCTGGACGACCGATGTATCACTCTTCGACGCACTTCAGCTTGCGGATCGCGTTGCCGCCGTGAACTCCACCGTGCTGTACGAGGGCCTCATCGCAGGGAAGCCCGCGTTATCGATGGGACGGTCGCTCCTCAGCGGCAAATGCATAAGCTACGAGATGCAAGACCGCCATGCGGGAGTTGACGTGCTCGACAGTTGGATAGAAGGACGGGGGGATGCGGAACGTCAGAATCGGTGGCGGGACTTCGCCGCCTATCTGCTTGCGGAGCATTTATATGCATTTACGGTGCAGGTCCCGGATCTTGGATTGAAAGGGCCGGCCCAACTGGCCCAGGCCTTGGAGGCGAGAATTCCGGAAGCCGGGCAGGCTGATTATGCGCATCTCCAGGCGTCACCTGCCCTCGCTGACTACTTCCAGACGTTCGGATCGTCCCGGCAGTGAAATGCCGTCGTGGGATATCCCCAAAGGAATGAGTGGGAGACCGATGAAGAGTATCGTGGTGGCGGGGAACGTCAAGTATTGGGAGGAGGACACCGGGGGCAAGAGCAGGGTTGGGAGACTCTGCGAGCACCTGCGGAAATCCGGGTTTGCGGTCAGCTATTTCATGACGTGTGACCTGAGCGACGCGGACCGGCGCATGCTTGATGAACGCTATCCCCACGAAACGCTCCTTTACGTGCAGCCGACCGGAGCAACAAGCGCTTCTCTAATGCGTTACGCCGCAGGCAATTCCGAATCCATGATGGAACTGAATCTTCTGGATCCCGTCTTCGCCTGTGTCTACGATCCCCGCTCGCGCACCGAGCCGATTGCAGCGTCAAATGGTCCGGAACCAAGGCTCGAGAGCTGGTATTCCCGCCATCACGACATCGCTTTCAAAGCCATGTGTCTCCACACGAGGCCGGACTTTGTCATCGTGCAGCGCGTGATCTACGGCTACCTGGTTGAAGGGATTGGCAAATACTCGGCGAACACGAAAACCCTGGTGGACACCCTCGATGTGCTTTATCGACGTTACGAGGCGTTCCATCGGAATGGCCAGCCGCACTGGCTCCAGATCACGGAAGAAGAGGAGAAGGGCTGCCTGAAACACTTTGACGTGATCATCGCCATCCAGGAAAAAGAGGCCTCTATCTTCCGATCCATGGTACCGGACAAAAAGGTGATCACGGCCGGCCATTCCTGCCCGGTACAACCGGGTCCGGAAAACCTCATCGATGAAAATACTGTTCTCTTCGTCTCATCCCAAAATCGGCCGGGCCTCAAGGCCATCACGCTGTTTGCGCAAAACGTGTGGCCGGACGTGCTCCGCGCTTCGGGAGGGAAGGCTGTATTGAAAATCCTGGGAAAGGTGTGCCATTTCATTGAACCCGGCAGGCTGGGGCCGAATATCGAGCAGCTCGGTTTCGTTCCGGATCTGAAACCGTTCTACGAATCGGCGGCGATCGTTATCAACCCGGCGGATTTTGGCGGCGGTCTCAAGATTAAAAATGTCGAGGCGCTCTGTCATGGCAAGCCACTGCTGACAACTTCCGTGGGAGCTGAAGGCCTGGAGGCGGGAGCGAATCGCGCTTTCCTCATCTGCAATACCCCCGAGGAGTTTCGCAAACGACTTGTGGCACTTATCTTGGATCCCGTCCAGCGCAAAGAACTGTCGGTGCAAGCGCTTGAGTTCGCCCGCACACGGTTTGCGCCGAAAGCTGCTTATAGCGAATTGATGCGGGTACTGAATCCGGGGATAGATTAAGGAGTGCCTTTTCAATCCCAATTCAGTTCGGTGATATCCCCATTGAAGCCCTCCGTCAAACCCTCGGGGAAAAAAGGCGTTAGCCGATCAACATCCATGGCACCGTAATACAGCACCGGCAGCTCGATCTCTCTGCGACGGACAAGCACCGCGATATCATAGCCGGATCTGGAAACTTTTGCGTCCCTGCAATCGAACCTAGCTACCACCAGGTTGTAGAGTAGCAGACCTGCGTTCCAGAGACTCAGATGTCCGCCTACAATCTGATGCTTCAGCGGCGGTACCACAACCGCCAGCCAACCCCCATCTCTCAAGTCACGGTGAATCTTGGTCAAAAACAGATTAACATTCGGCTGATGCTCCAACACATGGCAACACCAGACACAATCAAAGGGCTGCGACGCATGGTAATCTTCATAGCTGCAGCGCGCCGCCCCGTCGTGCCGCGGCTCCAGGTCCAACTCGACAACCTGCTTCCCGGCAGCCCGTAATTGAGCGGCATGCCATCCTCTTCCACTGCCGATATCAAGCACCGTATGAAAACCGTCTAATTCCAGCAATCGGGCAAGAGCTTTCTTGCCATGCTGGTAGTCTTCAGCAGGCAGCATTACCTTCTCCCGGACATCCATCATTGGGAACAAGGGTATATTCGACTAGCCCTAACGGTATAGGGCAGCAGATGCA
>Ga0315273_10004337_pt1 | contig 17368 bp, 13 predicted proteins | sample YL17G02_0_MG_FD_205753 | JGI IMG/M metagenome (GOLD analysis project Ga0315273, IMG submission 205753) | Sediment microbial communities from Yellowstone Lake, YNP, Wyoming, USA - YL17G02_0 | ecosystem: Environmental > Aquatic > Freshwater > Lake > Sediment | place: USA: Wyoming | collected...
GACAAGATTGGAACGAGGGCCCCAATCTTGCGCCCTTCCTGAGGGGGCGCAAGATACGCAAGATCGACAGGATTGGGGCGAGGGCCTCGATCTTGAGCCCTTCGTGGGAGGGGCGCAAGATGAGCAAGATCGGCAAGATGGGAGATAGGAAGTCGGGGGGATCGTCAGGAAGGAGGCGGCAAGGGAGCATGATCCGGCAGGCGAGGGGCGAGGGGCGAGGGTCGAGGGGCGATTCGTCCTTTCGGCCTCGTCCCTCTGGCCTCGTCCCTCCGGCATCGCCTTCCCCGGTTCATCCCCTGCGGGCTGCTTTCTGCCGAGCGCCGGCGGTTCGTCCTCATCGGGGTCGGGGCGTCGCGATGCGGCGGAGGTGCGTTCCGCGTTTGACAGTGCATGGGGGGTTGCGCTAGCATCCGGCGTTGGGCATGCGTTGGGAGTCTGTGCCCGTTGTGAAGGACTTGCGCGGATGAGTGGGACGATCAAGGTCACATTCGAGCCGGAAGGAAAGGCCGCTTACGTCCTGGCGGGGAGTCTCGTCCTCGAGGCGGCCGCCCGGGCGGGGATCATCATCGATACGCCGTGCGGCGGACGGGCGACGTGCGGGAAGTGCCGCGTCGTGGTGCGAGCCGGCTGCTCGGAGCCGACCGAGACCGAACGCCGCATGTTCTCCGCGAAGGAGCTGGCGGCCGGGCTGCGCCTCGCCTGCCAGGCGAAGGTGCTCGCCGACACGTCGGTGACGGTGCCCGATGCCTCGCGGTTCTTCGAGCAGAAGATCCTGACGACGGGGGTGGGCGGCACGTCGCACGTCCGGCCCGCCGTGATCAAGCGGGCGGTGACCGTGCCCGAGCCGACGCTGGAGGACCAGCGGGCCGACACCGACCGGGTCCTCGCCGCGCTGGAAGAGGTGGAGTGTACGAGGGTGCAGGGTGGAGCGTCCGAGAAGAAGAAAGCCGAGGGACCCGTTTCCGCACTTTCCACTCACCACTCTCCACCCTCTACTCTCCACGCTCCACGCTTCACGCTCCACCTCGGCGCGGCCCGCCAGCTCCCGGCCGTGATGCGAGCCGTGCCGCACCATCTGACGGTGGTGCTCTTCGACCACGAGATCATCGCGTTCGAGCCGGGCGACACGGCGAGCCGCTGCTTCGGCGCCGCGTTCGACATCGGGACGACGACCGTCGTCGGCTCGCTCATCGACCTGACCACGGGGCGGGAGGTGGCCATCGGCGCCCGCACCAATCCGCAGGTGGCCTTCGGCGACGACGTGATCGCACGCATCAGCCACGCGATGGCGGGGGGCATGGGCGATCTCCAGGGCAAGATCGTCGAGTGCATCAACGACATCCTGGACGAGCTGACGGCGAAGGTTCTCGTCCCGCGCGAGGCGATCTATGAGGTGACCACCGTCGGCAACACGACGATGCACCATCTCCTGCTGGGGCTGGACCCGCAAAACGTCGCCCTGGTGCCCTTCCCTGCCGTCGTCCGCCAGGCGGTGCACCTGCCTGCGGCGGACGTGGGGATTCGGATCCACCCGCGCGGCATGCTCTACACGATGCCGAACATCGCGGGCTTCGTCGGCGGCGACACGGTGGGCGTCATCCTGGCCGCCGATATGCTCCACCGCGAGAAGATCACGCTGGCCGTCGACATCGGGACGAACGGCGAGATGGTGCTCGGGAACAAGGAGCGGCTGGTGAGCTGCTCGACGGCGGCCGGGCCGGCCTTCGAGGGCGCGCGGATCCGCTACGGGATGCGCGCGGCCGACGGCGCGATCGAGCAGATCCGCTTCGGCGGCGACGTCGAGATCAGCGTCATCGGCAACGTGCCCGCCCGCGGGCTGTGCGGGACGGCGCTCATCGACGCCGTCGCGGAATTGCTCCGCGTCGGCATCGTCGAGCCGACGGGGCGGATGCTCGGCCCCGACGCCGCCCCCGCGAGCGTGCCCGACGCGCTCCGCCGCCGCATCCTGCCCGGCGACCACGGCCCGAGCTTCATCCTCGCCCAGGCCTCGGAGACGAGCCTCGGCGAGCCCGTCGTCCTCACGCAGCGGGACATTCGCCAGGTCCAGCTCGCCAAGGGCGCCATCCGCGCCGGCATCGAGGTCCTCAAGACCGAGCTGGGCGTCGACGACAGCGGGATCGACGCCGTGCTGCTCGCGGGCGCGTTCGGCAACTTCATCCGCCGCAGCAACGCCCTGCGGATCGGCCTCTTGCCGCCCGTCGAGCACCAGCGGATCCACTTCATCGGCAACGGCGCGGTCGTCGGGGCCAAGATGGTCCTCGCCTGCACGGACTACCGCGACGAGGCCGAGCTGGCCTCGCTGCGAACCGAGTACCTCGAGCTGGGCAGCCGGATGGACTTCCAGGAGCAGTTCGCCGAGGCCATGATGTTTCCGGAAGAAGATGCGTGACGCCGAATAATTCAAAAGTAAAGATTTGACACCTCCTCTCTGCGCCACGGGCGATGGAAGAGGAAACCGTGGGGCTCCTGGATGAAATCTTCGAAGGAGGCAGGTAATGAGAGAGATTCTCGCCAAGGCCAAGACCATCCGCGAACTGCTCAAAGGTGTGAAGTACTCCATTGAGTACTACCAGCGCGAGTACAACTGGGAGGAGAAGCATCTCCGGGAACTTGTCGAGGATCTTACCGGTGCGTTCCTTCAGGGGTTCCGGCCGGGCCATGAACGCAGGCGTGTGCTCGACTATCCGCACTACTTCCTTGGTTCGATCATCATCAGCGGGAAGGAGGAAGCCAATTGTGTTGTGGATGGGCAGCAGCGGCTGACGAGTCTGACGCTGCTGCTCGTCTATCTCCGCAACCTGCAAGCGGGACGTCCAGTCCAGGTGAACATTGATGAGTTGATCTATTCCGACGATCTCGGCGTGAAATCATTCAACTTCGCCGTGGACGAGCGCACACCGTGCATGGAAGCCTTGTTCGAGGGCAGAGCCTTTGATGCCGCTGATTGCTCACCGTCAGTGCAGAACATGGTCAAGAGGTACAACGATATCGACAAGTACTTCCCGCACGAACTTCGTGAAGATGCGCTCCCGCTCTTTATCGACTATCGACTGGCTGCTGAGGAACGTGCATCTGGTCGAGATAACCGCATACTCAGACGACGACGCCTACACAATCTTCGAGACAATGAACGACCGTGGGCTCTCCCTCAGCCTAACGGAGATGCTCAAGGGCTACCTCCTGGCCAACATCACCGACCCGGCCGAGAGAAACGCAGGCCAGAACCGGTGGAAGCAGATCATCCAGGCGCTCAACAAACTCCGCAAAGACGGCGATGCGGACTGCCTGAAAGCCTGGCTCCGCAGCCAGTACTCGACCAAGATCCGCGAGCGCAAACGAGACGCCGACCCGGAAGACTTCGACCGGATCGCTACCGAGTTCCACCGATGGGTCCGCGAGTGCGGAGACCGCCTGGGACTACGGAAGAGCCACGACTTCTTCCAGTTCATCGAGACCGACTTCAGCTTCTACGCTCGCCAGTACCAGCGCCTGATGATGGCCTCCGAGCGATTCGAGGAGGGCCTCGAACATGTGCTCTACAACGCTGACCACGGCTTCACCCTCCAGTACATGGTGCTTCTCGCACCCCTTCGTCCCGGCGACGCGGAGGAAGTGGTCACACTGAAGCTGCGGCTCGTCGCCAGGTTCCTTGACATCCTGCTCACTTGGCGATTGTGGAACTCCCGAAGCATCGCCTACTCCACCATGCAGTACGCCATGTTTCTGGCCATGCGCGACATACGTGGCCTGGACCCAAAGCCATTGGCGCTGAAGCTACGCGAGACTCTGGACAAGGAGGAGGACACGTTCACCACCAACATCCGGCTCTATATGCACCAGCAGAACCGAAACTACCTGCACCGGCTGCTGGCCAGGCTGACAGAGTACGTCGAGCGGGAATCTGGCATGCCCTCCCGTTACCTGGAGTACGTCGCGGATACCGGCCGCAGCCGCCACGAGGTCGAGCATATCTGGGCCGACAAGCCTGAAGAGCATGAGGATGAATTCCCCCACCCGGCCGACTTCGCCGAGTATCGTAACCTCATCGGTGGCCTGCTTCTCCTTCCCAAAAGCCCTAACGCCAGCTACGGCCCACTGCCCTATGAGGAGAAGCTGCCTTACTACTACTCGCAGAACCTGCTCGCGCGCTCATTACACCCGCAGTGCTACGAGCACAACCCCGGCTTCACACAGTTCGTGCAGAACAGCAGCTTGCCGTTCCATCCCCACGCGGCATTCAAGAAGGCGGACATTGACGAACGCGGCGAGCTTTACCGGCAGCTTGCTCAGCGGGTGTGGAACCCAGACGACTTGCTGCAGGAGGTGGGCGGACGCAGGGCCTGAGCGTCGCCCTTCGTGGGCGGCTGGAAAAGCAGGATGTCCCTTTCGATTGCTTTCGCGGGCCTTGCAGCCTACAATGGGTCCCGCCCCGACGCCAATGGGAGCGAAAGCGGTGAAGCCACGGGTATATGTCGAGACCACGGTGATCAGCTATCTGTGTGCGCGCCGCAGCCGCGACCTCGTGCATGCCGCGCACCAGGAGGTGACCTGGGAATGGTGGGAGACCCGTCGCCAGGACTTCGCTCTCTTTGTCTCGCCGGTGGTGCTGCGCGAAATAAGCGCGGGTGATCCAATCGCCGCGGCCCGGAGACTCGAGTTCATCGAAGGCATTGATGTTCTAAACGTTACGGACGAAGCCATTGAGTTGGCGGACGCCCTCGTGGCAGAGGGGGCTCTACCGCCCAACGCGGCAGACGATGCATTCCACATCGCCCTCGCAGCAGTCCATGGCATGGATTACCTCATCACATGGAACTGCAAGCACTTGGCGAACATGGAGATAGCCGACGCCGTAGGGCGGGTCATTGAAGACAGGGGCTTCGATCCGCCGCGCATCTGCGTTCCCGAGGAACTGATGGGAGACTGAACATGCGCAACGATCCAGTCGTCGAGGAAGTGCGGCGCATCAAGGAGGAGCATGCGGCCCGCTATAACTACAACATCCGCGCCATGGGGAAAGCCCTCCAGGAGGAACAAACTCGCGGAGGCCGCAAGGTCGTCACACTCGCTCCAAAGCGGCGCCGCGCTACGGGCAAGTGATAGCCCGGGCCGGAGGGACAGGGGGAAGCCGATGTGGTGCCATGAGGAAGGCGAGTGGGACAAGGCACGCCAGGAGGTTATCGAACTGCTGTCGTCTGGCGAAAGGAGACGGACCCCATGAGCGGATCGATGGATCGGCGGGATTTTCTGCGGGCGAGCGCGGCGGCGGGGGTCGCGGCGGGGCTGGCCGAAGCGGCCACAGCCGCCGAAGCACCCAAGGCCATCCGCCTGGGCGTGATCGGCACCGGGGGACGGGGCACCTACCTGCTCGGGGTCGCGCTCGGCCTGGGCGCCGAGGTGCCGGCGCTCTGCGACATCCACGAGGGGCGATTGGGGAACGCCTGCGGCGTCGTCGAGAAGGCGCGCGGCCGGAGGCCGGAGGGCTACTCCCGCGGCCCGACCGACTATCGCCGCCTCCTCACGCGCGACGATCTCGACGCCGTCCTGGTCACCACCCCCATGCAGCTCCACGCCGTCATGGCCATGGACGCCCTCCGCGCGGGCAAGGCCGTCCTCAGCGAAGTCGCCGCCGCGATGACGCTCGAGGAGTGCTGGGGGCTCGTCCGCGCCGCGGAGGAGACGGGCAAGCTCTACATGCTCTCCGAAAACTGCTGCTACTACCAGCAGAACCTGATGATCCTCAACATGGTGGCGAAGGGCGTCTTCGGCCCGATGACCTTCGCCGAGTGCGGCTACGTCCACGACTGCCGCTCGCTCCTCTTCCAGGGCGACGGGTCGCTCACCTGGCGGGGCGAGATGGCACGGGACAACAATGCGAACGTCTACCCGACCCATTCGCTCGGCCCCGTCGCCCAGTGGCTGGGGATCAATCGGGGCGACCGGCTGGTGTCGCTGGTCGCCGCGGCGACGCCGCCGGCGGCGCTTCACGACTACGCGGCGAAGCGCTTCCCCGAGGGCAATCCGGCCCGCCAGGTCCGCTTCAAGCTGGGCGATTCGACGAGCACGCTCATCCGCACGGCCAAGGGCGCGGTCATCGATCTGCGGTTCGACATGTGCTCGCCCCGCCCCGTCGTCAGCACGACCTACTACACGCTCCAGGGCCTCCGCGCGAGCTACGAGTCCGCCGGCCAGCGCATCTGGATCGACGGCCGCTCCGCCGGCCACGCCTGGGAGCCGGTCGCCAAGTACGCGGCGGAGTTCGAGCATCCCGCGTGGGCGAAATGGGAGCAGGAGGCGAAGAAGGCGGGCCATAGCGGCGGCGACTTCTTCGTGATCCAGCAGTTCCTCGACGCCATCCGCGCGGGTGGCCCGCCGCCGATCGACGCCGCCGACGCCGCGGCCTGGAGCGCGATCATCCCGCTCTCGGCGAAATCGCTCGCCGAAGGCGGCGCGCCGCAGGAGATCCCCGACTTCACGCGGGGAAAATGGGAGAGCCGAAAGGCGTGAGGAGGCAGTCGGCAGACGGCAGGAAGCAGTCGGCAGTGAAGAAGGGATGAAGCCAGACGGCAGGAGACAGTCGGCAGAAGGCAGGGAGCAGTCGGCAGTCAAGACTCCCGGATTTGTAACAGTTCAGTGGATTGAGGCACGGAGCGCGCTCCGTTCTGCTCTGAGCCCCAAGGGGGCGTACTATGATAGCCCAGGGCAACGCCCTGGGAAAAGGAGCCCACCCTCACGCCAGCCCTGAAGGGGCGTACTACACGCCCTAGTACGCCCCTTCAGGGCTGGTCCTCCAAACGCGGGTTTCCCAGGGCGTTGCCCTGGGCTATCATAGTACGTCCCTTCGGGACTGAGACTCGACAGAAGCTCCGAAAGGCCGTTTCATTCGCCTGAAATGTTACCCGGATTTCAGTCTTGCACTGCCGACCGCCTACTGCCGACTGCCTACTTCTTTTCCTCGGGGACGCAGGCGATGCGCATGCCGATGAAGGCCATCTCGGGCAGCCACCACTTGCTCTTCGGCTCCTGCGGGTCCTTGAACTGCCACCAGTCTTCCTGGAAGGCGCGGGCGCCCGAGCGCAGGTCGGCCGCCTCGTCGTCGTAGGAGCCGCCGCGGGCGACGTGGACTTTGCCCTCTTTCGGGCCGGTCGGGCAGACGGCCGTGCCAGCCTTCGCGTCGTTGGCATAGCCGTCGGTGCTGTAGAAGTCCTGGACCCATTCCTTGACGTTGCCGTGCATGTCGTAGAGGCCGAAGGCGTTGGGCTGCTTCTTGGCGACGGGCTGGGTCTTCTCGTCGGCGTTGTCCTTGCACCAGGCGTGATCGCCGAGCTTGGCGGCGTCGTCGCCGAAGGAGTAGCCGGTCTTGGTGCCCGCGCGGCAGGCGAACTCCCACTCGGCCTCGGTGGGCAGGCGATAGGCTCGGCCGGTCTTCTTCGAGAGCCACTTGCAGACGTTGACGGCGTTGCGCCAGGAGATGCCGATCGCGGGCCGCCCCTCGACGCCCCAGCCCATCGTCATGTCGCCGTAGACGACAGTTGGGCAGGAGATGCCGTCGATCTTCTCGCGTTCGGCGCTCTTCTTCTCCGCCTCGACGCCGCGGGCGGAGGTCGAGGTCTCATCATAGTACATGAGGAACAGGTCGAGGGTCAGCTCGGTCGCCGCGAGGTAGAAGGGCTTGACCTCGACCTCGTGGGTGGGGCCTTCGGGGGGCTTGTGGCCCGCCTCGCCGTCGGGCGTGCCCATCATGAACTTCCCGCCGGGGATGAGCACCATGTCGAAGCTGGCCTTCTTGTTGGCCTTTCCACCCGTGACCGTCTCGGTGAATTTCTTCGACGGCTCCTCGCCGGCCCACGCCAGCGAGAATAGCAGAGCGCCGGCCCACAGCCCGATCCAACGGAGTCCCTTCATCAGAAGCCCTCGCAGGTCCACCGGAAAAAAAGCATCCAGCCGGCGCCGCGCGGCGCCTTCTGCTGGATGCCTATATCATCCCCTTTCGCCGCGGGAAAGTCAAGCGGGCCGCGACCCGGGGGTGCGTGTCATCTCCTACGGTCGCGCGGCGGCTTCTTGAGCCTCCGTAGGAGGCGGCGGAATAAAGCCCACGGCGATGCCCTGAGAGCCGTGGGATCGCGAAGGCCGCCCGAACCCTTTTCCCCTTCTTCTCAGCCCCCGAAGCGGGGCGGCGGAACCGTTATCCCACGGTGGGCGGCCGGTCCACGGTTCCGCCGCCCCACTTCGGGGGCTGGGACCAAGGAGACGGAGAAGAACGCACCCCGAATCCCGATCCCACGGTTCGCCGAGCCTCACCGTGGGCTTTATTCCGCCGCCGTAACACTTCAGCCGAACGAAGTGGGGCAAGAGGGCCACGCGGACAAGGGTTAGAATGTTTGTAGTGCGGGCTTCAGCCCGTATCCGAGGGATGGAATACGGCCTAAAGGCCGCACTACGAACGCCCCACTTCATTCGGCTGAAGTGTTACCCGCCGCCCCATACGGGGCTTAACCCATCCCTGGGTGATCGGTTTCTCCAAAGGCTGTTCGGGATTAGCCTTACGGACCGTAGGAGATTACACGCACCCGCGACCCGGGGTCCGCGCGCCTTACGGCTTGTCGGCCGGGCAGGCGACTCGGAGGCCGATGAACGCCCGCTTGGGCAGCCACCAGATGCTCTTGGGGGTCTGCGGGTCCTCGAAGCGCCACCAGTCCTCCTGGAACTGGCGGGAGCCCGAGCGCAGCTCCTCGGCGTCATCGACGTAGGAGCCGCCACGGGCCACGTGCGGGTCGTCCATCTTCGGATCGGCTGGGCCTTCCGCCGCGCCGGCCGCATAGGCATTGGCTCGGTACACGTCCGTGACCCATTCCTTGACGTTGCCGTGCATGTCGTAGAGGCCCCAGGGGTTCGGCAGCTTCTTGGCGACGGGGTGGGTCCTGTCCTCGTTGTCCACCTCGGAGTTGTCCTTGAACCAGGCGTAGTCGCCGAGCTTGGCCGCGTCGTCGCCAAAGGAGTAGGCGGTCTTCGTCCCCGCGCGGCAGGCATACTCCCACTCGGCCTCGGTGGGCAGGCGGTAGGGCTTGCCGGTCTTCAACGCGAGCCACTTGCAGAAGTTGGCCGCGTTGCGCCAGGACACGCCGATGGCGGGCCGCCCCTCGTAGCCCCAGTGCATGTCCAGGTAATCGGCGTAGACCGTCGTCGGGCAGGAGATGCCGTCGACCTTCTCGCGTTCGGCGCTCTTCTTGATGGCGTCGGCGCGGGGGAGCGACGTCGCGGTCTCCTGGTAGTAGAGCGAGAAAACGTCGAGAGTGACCTCGGTGACGGCGAGGTAGAAGGGCTTGATCTCAACCTCGCGGGCGGGGCCTTCGTCGGGCCGGCGTTTGGCCTCGCCGTCCGGCGTGCCCATCGTGAACTTGCCGCCCGGGATGAGGATCATCTCGAAGCTGGCCTTCTTGGCGGCCTTGCCGCCCGTGACGGTTTCCGTGAACTTCTTCTGCCCCTCCCCCGCGGCCGCGAAGGAGATGCCCAGGCCCACGATCCACAGCCAGCCAGCCCAGCACAAGTGCTTCATTGGATTCCTCCTCAATTCCGGGACCATGTTCGTTCCGAAGCCCTGTTACGGCCCATCCGTCGAGCAGGCGACGCGAAAGCCGATGAAGGCCCGCTTGGGCAGCCACCAGATGCTCTTGGGGTCCTGCGGGTCCTCGAACTGCCACCAGTCTTCCTGGAACTCGCGGGCACCGGAGCGGAGATCCTCGGGGTAGTCAGCGTAGGAACCACCGCGGGCAACGTGGACCATCCGCTGCTTCGGGCCGGTCGGGTTCGCCACCGGGCCTGCCTTGGCGTCCGCCGCGTAGGCGTCGCGAGCATAGAAGTCGGCCACCCATTCCTTGACGTTGCCGTGCATGTCGTAAAGGCCCCAGGCGTTGGGCTTCTTCTGGGCCACAGGGCGGGGCCTCGCCTCGAGATCCTCCCCGGAGTTGTCTGTGAACCAGGCATACTCACCGAGGTTGGCCGGGTCATTGCCGAACGAGTAGGCGGTCTTCGTGCCCGTGCGGCAAGCGTACTCCCACTCCACCTCGGTGGGCAGGCGATAGGTCTTGCCGGCCTTCTTCGAGAGCCACTTGCAGAAATTGGCGGCGTTGCGCCAGGACATCGCAAACGCGGGTAGGCCCTTCTCGTCCCAGCCCATGGTGCGGTCGCCGTACCAAACGTAGAATTTCGAGATCCCGTCCCGGTCCTCGGGGAAAGGCGGGCCCTCGACGCAGAGGGTCCTGACCCCCAGTTCCTGGAGGTAGATCCCGAAGAGGTCCCGCGCGACCTCGGTGGCAGCCAAGTAGAAGGGCTTGATCTCGACCACGTGGGCGGGGCCTTCGCCGGGCTTGCGGCCCGGCTCGCGGTCCGGCGTGCCCATCGTGAACTTGCCGCCGGGGATGAGGATCATCTCGAAGCTGGCCTTCGTTTTGGCCTTGCTGTCGGTCACGGTTTCCGCGAACTTCTTCGGAGGCCCATCGCCCGCGGCCGCCGAGGCGAAGGCGGCGACGCCTATCCAGAGCCAGGACGCTTGGAGTGTGGTGAGTTTCATTCCCGATCTCCCTCCATCCCCGGACACAGGACCTTGCCGTGCGCCGACGAGTGGCGCGCGGGCAGCCGGTCGCAGGCCCCGGTCACGGCAAGGGCTAGGGCACCGGACGGCAGGCCGAACCAGCGGCGATTTCGCATCGCGATGCCTCCCAGGCCAAGCAGATCCTTCGGCTCATCCCCTCGTTACCGTGCATGATGCTGCATGGGGCGCGGGGATTCAAGTCGGAACCGCAATCTTCGTGCCGCCAATGGGGAATGCGGCGAAGTACACGGTTGCCTGCTTTGCCACCACGGGGCTTGCCCACATCTTCCCTAACGCCCGCCTTGGCCCCGATCATCTTGGTTGTGCGTGGGAGCAGAAAAGCGGCGGCACGCCGCCGCACTCCATAGCGGCCAGCGGCAAGGCCGCTGGCCGCGGACCACACCACGGCCTGTCGTATCACCGCGGGCGCTTCGCCCGCAACGGCCACTACTTGGGCGGTTCCTTCGGCTGGGCGAACTTGAGGGAGAAGAGGACGAAGGCGTCGTTGCGGAGCGGGTAGCCGCGGGGGTCGGGATGGCGCAGGTCGCGGGTGCCCGCGTCGAACTGCTCGCGGATCGTGCCGGGCTGGGCCAGGGAGCGCGACGCGGCCTTGCCTAGCCGCAGCGTGTGGCGGAGCGGCAGGAGGATCGACTCGCCCGGGTTGAGCCGGATCTGGCAGGGCGAGCTCACCTGGCCCACGCCCTCCAGCACGGCCGGCTCCTGCCAGAAAATCTCGCGTTCTTTCCCATTCACCTCCGCCCGCGCGGTCACCGACCGCGAGCCGAGATAGGCCACCACCTTGGGCTCGATCCGCGTAACCACGAAGGCGCCGCCGTCGACCTCCACCCGCAGTTTCAGCACCGTGCCGTCGCTGACCGACAGGAGGAGGGAGTCCAGGGGCTTCTCCTGGCCCGTGTCGGCCTCGCCGGCGTACTGGAAGCCGGTTTTCACCTCGACGTTCGTCAGGCGGAGGGGATAGACGGGGAACTTCATGACCCGCTGGAAGAAGAGCTTGCCGCCGGGGACCGAGGGCTGGGCCTCGAGCCGGATCGGGGGCAGCCTGCCGGCGGAGAGGGAGGGCCGGCCCTCCCACGGGTTGGGGGCCGGCTTGAGGGGAGGGGCCGAGGACATGGCTTCGGACAGGATCTTGGACCGTTCGCGGTCGGAGAGGATCTGGAAGGGCCGGTCGAGCCGGACGCCGAGTTCCTGGAGGCAGCCGGGCTTCGCCGCAATGAAGTCGGCCTCGGCCTGGAGGGGCGCCGGCTCCTTGGGAGGGCGCTTGTATTCGGCCTTGGCTTCCTCATCCCACGTCTCGATCGGCCAGGAGTAGTTGTCGTCCATCTGGACGATCGGCGCGAAGCCGTAGACGGGCCGGCTCTTCAGGCGGATGCAGCCGGCCAGAGACGCGAGAAGGAGCACACCGAGGATTCCGGCCGTCATCGCACGCATCGTGTGGACCCCCTCGCACAAGGATCAGTGCAGCAGATGGGGAACCATGGCGGAGACGATCAGGACCAGAAGGACCACGCCAACGGTGAGGGCGGCGTAGCCGAAGGGGCCCGCAATCCGCTTCCGGCTGTCCCACTCGTCCTTGACGCGCCAGGCATCGAGCTGGCCGGCCGCGGCCATGCGGTCGTGCCAGCGCTTGCGCGTGTGGAGCATCTCGGCCTTCGAGATGCGCCCTGAGAACATGATGGGGTCCATGGGGAAGTTTTCGGGCCGCAGGTGGTTGTTGAAGAAGTGGATGGTGAAGATGAAGCCGGCGGCGAGGAGCGCCTCGTCGGAGTGGACGACGACGGCGACGTTGATCATCCAGCCGGGCATGAGCCAGGCGGCGGCCTGGGAGCCCCACAGGATGAGGCCGGACGCGCCGATGACGGCGACGCCCCAGAAAACCGCCCAGTAGTCGAACTTCTCCCAGTATGTCCAGCGGTCGAATTGCGGCCGCGGCCCGCGGCCGAGGAACCACTTGACGTGAGCGCCGAAGTCGCGGAGGTCCCCGAGGTTCGGCAGGGGCGAGTCGGGGCCGAACAGATAGGCCAGCGCCCGCCGGACCGAGAATCGTCCCGAGGCCGGGTCGCGGAACTCGGCTCGCCTCTGACGCATCGTCACGGCCAGAGCGACGAGGTGCATGCCGAAGTATGCGAACGTGATGAGGGCGCCGATGCGGTGGAGCGCCCGGGCCGCTTCGACCCCGCCGAGGGCGGCCATGAGCGCCTGCGCCCAGCGCGTGGTGTAGAACTTCAGCGGCATGCCCGTGAGCACGAGGACCAGGAAGCTCGTGATGATCAGGTAGTGGAGGAAGCGCTGGAAGGGGGTGAAGCGCGCGAACCATTCGGTGTCGGCGCGGGCGTGGGCGCGGGCATCGCGGAAGGCCTGCGGGTCCCGCCGATACTCCCGCAATGACCGCGTGAGCCAGAGCGCCGTGTGGATGCCGAAGAAGGCGAACGTGCCCAGGATCAGGCCGGTCATGAAGACGAAGGTCCAGAAGAGGATCGGGTAGTTCTTGCGGTCCGTGGGGTCGGCGTGGGCGCGGTACTGGGCGAAGCTGGCCGTGGCCAGCCGATGGCATTTGCGGCAGGTGCCCACGATGTTCGCGCTCGACAGGCGGGAGGCCGGCTGGGCGGTGGCCAGGACATCGTGGCTGCTGTGGCAGTCGTAGCAGGCGGCCACGTTGGGGAAGCCGAGGGCCATGGCCTTGCCGTGATAGGTCTCGTGATAGGTCTTGAGGCGGTCTTCGTGGCAGGCGCCGCAGCGCTGGTCGGCGATCTGCTTCGCTTTCAGCCCGCCGCGGGCCTGGATCTCGTGGGCCGTGTGGCAGGTGACGCAGGTGGGGCCGCGCTCGTCCCCCTGGGCGACGAGCCGGCCGTGGGCGTCGCGCTCGCAGGCCTGCTGGCTGCCGCGGTGGCACGCCCCACAGGTGGCCGCGACGTGGGTCCTGAAGATGGGCGAGTCCTTGTCCTTGTCGCGGCGGATATCGTGGACACCGTGGCAATCGTTGCAGGAGGGGGCGACGATGAGGCCGCGCTCGAGGAGCGCGCGGCCGTGGATGGAGTCGACGAACTGGGTAACCGCCTCGGGGTGCTTGATGGCGTGGCGTTCGGCGAGGGCGCGGTTGCTGTGGCAACGGCCGCAGGTGGCGGGCAGGTTGCCCTTGAAGACCGGCGAGTCGCCGCGCTGGACGGAGACCATCTCGTGGCCACCGTGGCAGTCGACGCACCGTGCGGCCTCGGCCGCGTTGGGGCCTTGGGCCTGGGCGTGGACGCCGTCGGCGTAGGCTTCGGTCTCATCCGCGTGGCAGCCGTCGCAGCGGGCGGGGGCGAGCTTCTCGCCCTTGTGGTCGGGCTTCTGGATGTCCCGGTGGCAGGCGACGCAGCGGATGCGGTCGTGGACGGATTGGCGAAGGACCTCTGCGCGGACCGTCATCGAGACGGTCTTCTCTCCCTCTGTCTTCACCAGGTCGGGCTTGGCGTGGCAGGCCATGCACTCCGTGTCCTCGAAGCTGGGCAAGGCCCAGGCGAGGCCCGAGGCGGCCCAGAGAAGGCAGAGAGCCAACCGCCACGCCATGTGGAGTGCAGGGACCGAACGACGAGCAGGAACCCGGTACCGCCGCCCGAGCTCGTGGCTCATGTACGCGCGTCTCCTCAGAGGAACGGATGAGTGGATGGCTGGATGAATGTCCGACAATCATCCAATCATCCATTCATCCAACCACCCAATCATCTTTCACCTGCTACTGGCCCTTGTAGGCCTTGTCGACCTTGTCCAGCTCTTCCTTGCTGAGGCCCTTGAGCCAGGCGTGCTCGTCGCTGGCCCGGACCTTGTCCGTGACGCCCTTCTTGAGGCGCTCGGCCTCGGGCAGGAACTCCATGTAGAACGTCCTGGCGACGTCGTAGAAGCCGTGCCAGTGAACGTAGTCGGGTCCCATCATGGCGGCGCCGTGGCGCGCGCGGCGCCCCTGGTGGTGCCACAGCTCGTAGTAGCGCCACTCGATCGGCTCGTCGAAGGGCGTGGGGGTGAGGAGCTTGTCGGCGGTGAGTTGGTCCATGATTGCCTTGGCGGGTTTGGCGAACTTCTCGTTGTAGAGGCGGACCACGCCGTCAAACTGCTTGTAGAAACTCTCGATGTACTTCGTGCTGTGGCAGTTGAAGCAGACTTCCTGCATGCTCATTCGCTTCTTGGCCATCCCGGCCCGCCGGGTGGAGATGACGGAGCGTAGGTCCCAGGAGAGGCGGAGGCCGACGTCGTGGGAGAAGGGCTGCTTGGGCGTGGCGCTCATGTGGCAGGTGGCGCACGTGGGCGCGGCCGTGTAGTCCACGCCGACCACCCACTTCTTGCTGTCGAGCTTGAGCTCCTGGTCGTGGGCGTCGAAGAGGACGCCGTGCTTGGATTCCTTGTAGATCTCGATCTGCGGGTGGTCGGGGCCGAGGTGGCATCGACCGCAGTTCTCGGGCCGGCGGGCCTGGGCGCGGGCGAAGCTGTGGCGGGCGTGGCAGGCGGAGCAGCAGCCCTTGCTCCCGTCGGGGTTGATGCGGCCCACGCCGGCGTTGGGCCACGTCTTCTCGTCGAGCTTGCCCTCCTTCCCTGCGGCGACCGTGCTGCCGTGGCACTGCTGGCAGCCGGAGACCGCGGCGGCATGGCCCTCGATCATCTCGACGAGGAAGACGCTGGCGCCCGTGATGCTCGCCGCCTCCGCGTGGCGGCTCGCGGCGAACTGCTTGACCTGCTCGGCGTGGCACGGCTCGCACCGCTTGGGCGAGACGATCGTCGCGATGAACGCATCGTGGTGCTTGTAGGCGTCGGGCTCGCTTTCCTTCGCCTTGTGGCAGTCCATGCACGTGACCTCCGGCTTCGCCTTCGCGTGGCCGGAGGCCTGCCACTGGGCGACGACGCTCGGAGTCGACTTCAAGTGGCACTCGACGCAGAGCTTGGGATCCGGTTCCCCCCCCCTCGCGGGCACCCACACCAGAACTCCAATCCCTAACGCCGCTGACAACGCCGCCCATCTATGGGACACAACCATTGCCGCCTCCTGAGTGAAGGCTTCCTTCGCCAGCGCCCGTCGAGCGCGGCCAGCGAGGGCTGCCATTCTCTAGTATACGGCATACGCCCCCTGACGTGCAACCGGTGAAACGGCTCGGAGTCTGGCCCCCAGTTATGGGAACTTGTCTGGGCCTCTTCTCGTGCTCGCTCTTTGGCGGCTTCAGAGTCAGAACAGACGAGCACGAGCAGGAGCACGATGAAGACCAATTCCGCCGTACGGCGGACTGGCGCCATAACTGGGGGCCAGACTCGATCCCCATCCCCCGCTTGACTTCCGGACGGTGGTTGGTTAAGGTGTTGGGCCTGTGGCGAGTGGCTGAATCCCCGGACGGGGTTCGGGGCGGTGTGTTCATGGCCCTCCGGCCACATTGGGCAGATTCAGGAGAGCAGCGATGGCGCAGGGGCGAAGGAGCACGTCGCGGCGTAACTTTCTGCGGAATGCCGTGGGGGCCGCTGCCGGCCTGACCCTCCTCGGCTCGACCGCCAGGGGAGCGGGCGAGGGCAAGGTGATCAAGGTCGGCCTCATCGGCTGCGGCGGCCGCGGCGGCGGCGCCGTCCGCAACTGCATCACGGCCGGCCAGGCCGTCGGCGCGCAGGTTCGCGTCACCGCCCTGGCCGATGCCATGCCCGACCGCCTCACAGGCGTCCGCAACGGCCTCAAGGGGGTCGGCCAGGAGGTGCCGGAAGACCACTGCTTCGCCGGCTTCGACAGCTACAAGAAGCTCTGTGCCACCGATGTCGATCTCGTGCTGCTGTGCACCTCGCCCAACTTTCGCCCGCCCCAGTTCGCGGCCGCCGTGGCCGCGGGCAAGCACGTCTTCATGGAGAAGCCCGTCGCGGTCGATGCCCCGGGCTGCCGCAAGGTCTACGCGGCCGGCGAGCAGGCGACGGCGAAGAAGCTCTCCGTCGTGGCCGGCACCTGCCTCCGCCACGGGAGCGGCTACGCCGCCACGCATAAGATCGTGGCCGAGGACAAGGCGATCGGCAAAATCGTCGGCGGCGTCATCTGGTACTGCACCAGCCGCCTGTGGGCCAACGTCCGCAACGAGAAGTGGAACGACGCCGAGTACCTCGTCCGCAACTGGGTGAACTTCTGCTCCATGTCGGGCGACCACATCGTCGAGCAGTACGTCCACACCCTGGACATGCTCGACTGGCACATCGGCGCCCACCCGGTCTCGGCGGCCGGCTTCGGCGGTCGCGCCCGCCGGCAGACCGGCGACCAGTTCGACTTCTTCAGCAACGACCTCGAATACCCGGGCGGCGTCCACGTCCACGGCTGCTGCCGCCAGATCAACAACTGCTGGAGCCGGGCCAACGCCGGCGAGCTGATGGGCGAGAAGGGCCGGTGTGTCTTCGGCGGCGGCTCCGTCCTCGACGCCGACGGCAAGGCCATCCCGCTGCCCAAGTTCGACTGGCGCCCCGCCCAGCCCGGCCAGGACAAGGACCACCGCTACTCGACCGAGCCGGGCAACTGGCACCCCGACATGTACACCCAGGAGCACATCGTCCTCCTCGAAAGCCTGCTGAAGAGCCAGCCCGTCAATCACACGGTGGACGTGACCGACTCGTCGCTCGCCTGCATCATGTCGCGGATCGCGGCCTACACGGGCCAGAAGATCACCTGGGACCAGCTCACGAAGCCGGGCTCCGAGTGGTACGCCTACGCCTGCGCGCCGACCGCGGAAGACTTCGAGAAGGGCGAGGTCAAGG
>Ga0315273_10004338_pt1 | contig 17366 bp, 18 predicted proteins | sample YL17G02_0_MG_FD_205753 | JGI IMG/M metagenome (GOLD analysis project Ga0315273, IMG submission 205753) | Sediment microbial communities from Yellowstone Lake, YNP, Wyoming, USA - YL17G02_0 | ecosystem: Environmental > Aquatic > Freshwater > Lake > Sediment | place: USA: Wyoming | collected...
TAATGTAAAATGATCAGCTGTATTTCCAAACCATAATTTTTGAGATACTGAATTATATACAATAACAAATCTATCATAACCTGATGAATTTTCAAATAATATTTTTGCGGCACTATAATCAGTTCCGTTCCAAAGTGAAGGATCATTGAAAAAAATATTAATTACTTTGGTAACCGCATAATTAAACCTGTTTGTTAATTCTATAGCCATTTGTTCTGGATTATAAAACCCAGCTTCAATATTTGTCACAATCTCATTGTTAGAATTATAATAAAGAGCCGCAAAAATAGCTTCTGTTAAAATATTACTAAATGCATTTTCGCCTGGATTATATAATTTATTGAATTTAAATGTGATAATAACATTAAAGTATGTAGAAGAAAATACATTATAGTTAGACGGAAATGACCAAGAATAGAGACGAGCTGATGCTACATTTAAATACTCTTGAGGAAGAAGCATTTCAAATTCGGCGGAATTAGGATATTTAGTAATATCTCTGTCTTCTGATGAAATGGAGATAAATTTTCTTTCAAAAAAATATTGATTAGAATTGTCGGTTAATGGGCGATGATTTGAAATATTTTTATTCATATATAATTATTAGTATAATTATGTTTATATAAATATTTATTAAATATATATATTATGAGTAATCCAAATTGTGGTGAAAAACAACCTAATCCAACTGCTTTTATTAAAAGATTTGTTAATGGATCGACATCATCTTTATGGAAAATTTTAAATTATATAAAATCAGATGGAACAAATGTGCAAGTGTTAACACCAATTTCACCAAATGTTAAAAGTGTGTATATTCCAGGTGATTTATTTGTAGATGGAAATATAATATCTCCATCGGATATTAATCTAAAAACCAATATAGCATTATTAGATATAAATATAACTGATAAATTAATGAATTTAAAACCGAGTTCATTTGTATTTAAGGATGATTTACATAAAAATATACATTATGGGTTTATAGCAAATGAACTTGAAAATGAATATCCTGAATTAGTTCAAAGTAAACCAGATTTAAAATATTCTAAATTAAAGTCAGTAAATTATTTAGAAATAATACCTTTGTTAGTTCATAAAATGCAACTAATGCAAAAAGAAATAGATGAATTAAAAGATGTAATATGTTCTTTAAATTTATAAATAATTAATATATAATTATATATTAATTATGATATCTGGAAATAATACAAATGTACAAGATGTTAAAAAACTTATTAATGTTCCATTTGCTGTTATAATAACCGCAATTATTATTATTGCAATTACTACAAATATGACTGATAGAAATGGATTATCTGCATTGTCAGGAGGTTATTTAGGTTTATTATTCGGACTTCTTTTTGTAGTAATAATAAATTTAATATTTCTTAAATCAAGATATTTTGATATGATTCCAATAATTATGGTTATGATTGTAGTGGGTTTATTATCATATTTTTTATATACTTATTTCGATAAGATAACATCAGGCAATGTTTCTAATTATTATTTAAGTTTTTCATATGCTTCGTTATTATTTTTAATTGTACAACTTTGGATGATATTTAAGGTTATTTATAAAAATAACGAACAAATGAATTCAAAACTATTTTCTAATACTGAATTTGCGTGGTTACGGTTATTTAATATCATTAATATAGTATTTGTAATAATAATTGGTATAGTATTATATTTTTATTCAACGCAAGGTTAGAATCATCATTCATCCCAAGGTTAGATTACCCAAGGTTAGATTACCCAAGGTTAACAATTAAATTATTAAAAATTTATATGTTAATCCATATTCAGTACCTGTTTCCCAAACGCCTGCTATTTTAAGTAAAAAATGATTACCTATTTTATCAGATGTATCAGAAAAAACTTTAATATTCCCATTTTTAAATTGTTCATAAATTTTATATTGTGGAATTTTATCAATGATGCCAATTTTTTTAATTAATCCTTCTTCAAAAATCCGAAGTTTATCAATAAATTCTTTGTATTGATTTGTGTCAAATGAGTATTTATATTTGTTATAGTATTTATCAATAGATGTATTATTGATATTAAAACTTATATAAATTCCATTTAATGTAAATAGAGGTGTTGAATAAATAATTCTAATAAATTTTCCATTATTCATAATATTATTTTTAATAGGTTCTAAAAAATAAACGTGATCTTCTTTATATTGTTCTAAATGTTTAACTATATTCATAGTTCTTTGTTTATTATGTTATAAAATGTTTTTAATATTATATGTTAATTTAATTAATAAAGAATATTTATTATAATTATATAATGAAATTTCTTGAAACCCATTTTGATGATTATATAAATGAAGTTAAAAAAATGAACTTACATCCGAAGTTAGAAAAATATTATTCACATTTTCCAAATTCCCTAGATAAGTTAGGTAATTTAATATTTTATGGTCCAAGTGGTGTTGGAAAATATAGTCAAATGTTATATTCAATACAAAAATATAGTCCAACAGATTTAAAATATGAAAAAAAAATGAGTTTAACATACGATAAAAAACAATATTGTTTTAAAATAAGTGATATTCATTATGAAATTGATATGTCATTATTAGGTTGTAATTCGAGATTATTATGGCACGATATTTATCAACAAATAGTAGATAGCTTATCAGCAAAAAATAATAAAACTGGAATTATTGTATGTAAAAATTTTCATAATGTACATAGTGAATTATTGGAAAACTTTTATAGTTATATGCAAGATAACAATGCAATGTCTGTAAATATAAAGTATATTTTATTAACAGAAGAGATCAGTTTTATGTCGGACTCAATATTAAATTCTTGTGAAGTAATTCATGTAGCAAGACCAACCAAGATATCATACGCAAAATGTTCAAAAAAAAAACTGCCAAATGACTTAAAAATTGAGAATATATGTAATATAAAATATTTACATACAGGTGTATACGAATTGATGTATCCTCATAAAATAATTTGCGATAATGTTATAAAGGAAATGTTAGTAATAGATGAATTAAAATTCTCAAAATTTCGTGATTTGTTATATGATATATTTATATATAATTTAGATATAACTAATTGTATATGGTATATACTAATAAATTTAATCGAGTTAAATAAAATAAAATCAAATAATATATCAGAAATATTATTAAAAACGTATAATTTTTTAAAATACTATAATAATAACTATAGACCAATCTACCACTTAGAGAGTTATTTGTTTTATTTAATTAGAATAATACATGGATTATAATGAAAAAATGAATATTCAAAAGGCATTAGATGAATTAGAGATATCATTAGATAATATTGAACTAACAAAAATAGATCATGAATATATAAAAAAGAAATATCACAAATTAGCTTTAAAATGGCATCCCGATAAAAATAATGATTTATATGCAAAGGACAAATTTCAAAAAATAAATGAAGCATATGATTATTTAACAAATGAATTAAATATATTAAATAATGATACAGAATATTCTAATTCGAATACTAATACTAATACCAATAATTTTGTTAGTTATACAGATATTCTTGGTCATTTTATTTCATCATTATTTAAAGGAGCTTATAACGAAGTTTTAACAAACATAATAAAGGAAATATCATTAGGATATGAAACAATAACATTAGCATATTTAAGAGCCAAAATTGAAACACTTGATAAACAAAAGGCAATTGAATTATATAAATTATTGTATAATTACAAGGATATTTTATATATTAGTAATGATATATTAGAACTTGTTAGTTTGTTAATAAATGATAGAGTGTTTATATTGAAACCAACCTTGAAGGATATGATAGATCATAATATTTACAAATTATATGTAGATAATGATTTATATATAGTTCCATTGTGGCATAATGAGTTATATTTTGATGCACCAGATGGTTCAGAAATAATTGTTTTATGTCAGCCAATTTTACCAACTAACATAAGTATTGATGAAAATAATAATATATTTTATGAGAAATATATAAAAATGGATAATGATTTATTAGATTTAATAAAAAATAATAAATTTGTTAGTATAAATCTGGAAGATAAATGGTTTTCAATTCCTTTACATAAATTATATTTAAAAGAAGAACAATTGTATAGGTTTAAATGTCAAGGTATTTCACAAATTTGTGAAAAAGAAATATATAATATTGATGTTAAAGCAGATATAATTGTTAAAATTATTTTGCATTAATGCATTAAAATGTAATAAGTATTTTAATATCGTAATCAATACGAAATTAAAAAATATATATATATATTTATTTATATTATAATAATTATTTATTTATATTTTTATAATATTTAATATGTTATATTTTTAATAATATTTTATTCAGTAGCCTTCTTGCGAACAATCTTCTTCTTAGCTTTTACCTCTTCAACCTTTACTTCCTCTTTAACCTCTTGTTGTACTTCTTCTTTTACTTCATCAACAGCTACTTCTTTAACCTGTTCTAAAACCTCTTCAACTACCTGTTCTACATTATTATAATTTGGTAGATCTTCTTCATCATCTGAATCAGCAACAACAGTAGCAGAAGCTCCATCAGGATCAACATCTTCTTCAGGAGGAGGCAATGTCTTCATCAAAGCTTTATCAGATGCCTTAGGCTTCAAGAAACAAGTTCCTTCCATAGTTTGTTTGGGTTTTTGAACAATAGCCTGCTTCAAATTCCAAGTAATAGAGATCTTACCATTAACAAACCATAACCCTCCGCATTGCAGTAGACAAATGACGTGAGTCTTAGGCTTCAAAAATTCAAGAGGAGAAAGATGTTGATTTACCTTTCCATTAATATAAAGAGGTTCTCCATCTTCATCATAAATTTCAGGCTTCCAAACACCAGACCATTGAGGAATTTTAACAGTTAAAGTAGGAGGTCTAGATTCATCAATTTCAACAGATCCCTTAGACTTTTTAGGATGTCTAAGCATAACATTAAATTTTTCATCAATCACTTCAGCACTCTTGATTTCCTTTCCAAACCATTCCTTAGAATGAGTGATAGCATCTTGTTTAACCTTTTGTTGTAAAGCCCGCATTGATGCTAAGAAAGCTTCAGCGTCCGGATTAGTATACTCGCTACTGGGAAATTGTAATGACATAGTCCACTTTCCATTAGGTTCCTTCTTGTCATTCATTCCTTCTTGAGCTCCCCACGTCAACATAAGAGGAGTAGATAATGTTAATGATTCTCTGAAATGTTTATTAAATAAATTAACAACCTTTCCTCCAGAAGCGTGTGCTTTAGGAGCCGAATATGAAAACACTTCAGTATTAATTTTAGTTCCGTCAACGATTGAGTCAGTCATTCTATATGTTATACTATCTATAGTAGTTATATCTTTAAATTGTTATTTAAAAAAATAATAATTCATTTTCAAAAGCTAATACTTGTAATGTAAATATATTATAATAAAAAATAATACAAAAACATATTTGTATATAATATATAAATGAATTCTTGTAAGAACAATAATGATAACATTAATAATTACTTATTTTTTTTAGAGTGTAATACGTCAAAAAATATAACAATTTCAAAAAACGTAGATAGAATTAATGAAATTGAAACAATTCCAAATATTAATAATTATGAAGATTTATTGAAATATAATTATAATGTAAAACAATTAAAACAAATTGCAAAGGAATATAAATTAAAACTAACAGGGAATAAATCACAATTAATATCAAGAATTTATTCATATTTACATTTATCAAAATTAATAATTAAAGTACAAAAAATAATAAGAGGACATATACAAAGAAAATATATAAATAGCCATGGACCAGGTTTTAAGAATAGGTCATTGTGTGTAAATAATTTTGACTTTTTATCAATGGATGAACTAACAACAATAGAGGATAAACAATTTTACAGTTTTAAAGATGATGATGGGTTTATATATGGATTTGATATTTTATCATTATATAATTTAATAAATAAAACAGACGGTGTTGTAAAAAATCCATTTAATCAACAGCCATTATCACCTAAAATTATTGAAAAATTTACAACATTATTAAGGCTAAGTAAATTATTAAAGATAAAAATATTAACTGAACTTTCAGATATAACAAATGATGTATCGTATGAAAAGTCAATAGAATTAAGAGCTTTAACATTATTTCAAAATATGGATGCATTAGGTAATTATACAAATGTTCAATGGTTTTTAAGTTTGAATAAACATCAATTGATAAAATTTGTAAGGGAATTAGTAGATATATGGCAATATAGAGCAAATATATCAAATGAAATGAAAAGGGCAATATGCTATCCAAACGGAAATCCATTTCAAACACTACCTAATTTTAATGTATTACAAACAATAAATAATTTAAATGATATTCGAAAACCAATATTATATGTTATGGAAAGATTAGTAAATTCAGGAATAAATAATGATAATAAATGTTTAGGTGCGTATTATGTCCTAAGTGCCTTAACTTTAGTAAATTATGACGCTGCTACATCACTTCAATGGTTATATGAAGCTGTATACCATACGTAAGTAGGAACAAAATTATAATAAATTTAAAAACTATATTTAAATATTAAATTACTTTAGACCATATACAATAACAAATAATATATTTAAGGGTTAAAACTATTTAAAAAGAAAACATATTAATATAGTATAATAGAATGCCACCAAAACAAAGCAAATCTAAGACCGAAGTCACTGAGACCACTCCTGTTGTTAATGTTAATCCTGTTGTTAATGTTACTCCAGTTGTTGCTGTAAAGGCAGCAAGACAATCAAAGACAAAGGAAGCCAAGGCTACTCCTGAGGTTGTAGCTTCTTCATCTTCTTCTTCTGTTTCTTCTTCTCCTTTAACTTCTTCTGTTTCTTCTTCTTCTGTTTCTTCTTCTGTTTCTGTTTCTGAAACAGTTTCAACTGTTCATGTTGTTGATCTTATTGAAAGTGAGCAAAATGATTTGCTGGCTCAATCAACCGAATTCTTTACTAAGCTTAACCAATTGAGTTCTCTTTTTGCTTCATTGAAGACTGAATATCGTTCTCTTGAGAAGAAGTGGACTCGTGAGCTTAAGGTTGCTCAGAAATCACAAGCCAAGCGCAAGCGTAAGTCTGGAAACCGTCAACCTTCTGGTTTTGTAAAGCCTACTAAGATTTCTGATGAGCTTGCCAAGTTTTTGGAGAAGCCTGTTGGATCTGAGATGGCTCGTACTGATGTTACTCGTGAGATTAACACTTACATTCGCGCTCATAAGCTTCAGGATAAGGATAATGGTCGTAAGATCAATCCTGATACCAAGCTTGCTACTCTTTTGAAGCTAAAGAAGACTGATGAGCTCACTTACTTTAATCTCCAGAGATATATGTCTCCTCACTTTTATAAGAGTGATAAGGGTCTTGTCCCTGCAGCAACTGTTACTGCTTAAAAATATTTTATAATTAAAATATATAACAAATATAAACAATAAACTAATTTTATTAATAATTTTACTATTAATAAAATATTCAAATACTTTTATCTAGCCAATAAATACCCAAGAGTTATAATGGGCTTGTACGTACGTTTGAGTTTTATGGTGGTCATAATTGAAATCTTTGTATGCTTCTTTAACGTGCAATAATCTTCCTATATAACCAAAAAACATTATAAATATTAAAGTGATAATTAAACGAATATTTATATTTTTACTCAACATTTTTTCATAAAAAATATAACTAACAATATTACAAAATGATGTATATAAAATAGTATGAAATACAACTGACACAATTATCATTGAAAATATATTTAATCCAAAAAATGTTTTCCAACTAAGGTTTGGATTGGTTGTTTCTAAAAATAATTTCGTAAACATATTATATTATATCATATTATAATATAAAATAAATGATATTTGATGATTATTTATCTTACAATAATAAAGTAATTATTGCCGTTATTTTTGCTGGACTTTGGATATATAATAGAACGGCCGAATGTTACGCAATGATACCAAGAAAATCGTTATTTGCGGCTATTTTTGTTATGATTTGGGTATATTTATATTCATATGAACCCCTCTTTTGTCCTATTGGATTATTTATTTTACTATTTTATAAAAAATATAATAATATAATACATTTTAAATTATAAATTATAAAAATATAAAATCTTCGCTTTTCATAATATTTTCAATTTCTTGTTGTTTAATCGGTCCATTTGCAATTTTAATATTATTAAATATATTATCTAATTTTTCATTATTACAATCTAGGCTAAACATATTATTTATTTTATTTAATAAATGAATATCAGAAATATAGTCTGTATTTACTTGTAACCAATCATAAAATGTTGTATTATCTGAATTTTTTGATTTTTTAAAATTATTAAAATGTCCAATAGTTACATTTAAATGTACTTTGTTGTTAGTATTAATATTATAATCAGTTCCAGATAATATACAAATTTCTTTAAAATCTTTATATGTCATATTAAGTTCATTGTAAATACCTTTACTAAAATATAATACCACCGTATGTGAAACAAGACTAAAATATCTAAGTACTCTACTACATCCATATACAAATAAATCCATATCTTCACTTAAACACGCCCACACTTTTTTTTTAATAACAAGTAAAGCACATAATTCATCTGCTTCACCTGGCGCATCATAATATGTCGCCCCATATGCTCTAATTAAAGATTTTACCTTTTCGATTTTCTCTTTGTTTATTTGAACAAATTGTCTTTTAAGTTGATCCATTTTAGCAATAATTTCTTTTTTATTATCTTGTTTATCATTTTGTAAACTTTGTTGTAATTTATAATATTCTTTTTGAGCCGTTTTCTTATCTTCCTTTCTTTTTTGAAGTAACATCTTTTTTTCATCAGGAGGTTTTCCATCAAAAATAAATATAGGAATAATATTGTAATGCCTAAAAATAGATAACATCATAAACATATTTTCAAGTAATGCATTTTCAGTTTCATATTTGTATAAATAAATACTAATATCAACCGCAATCTTCTTATGTGAAATATCAGAAATTGGAATACACCTAATTGATTCAGGACAATTATTTCTTAAATAACGATTTAAATTACGAATTCCCATTTTATTGTATTATATTTTATCTTTTATCCTTTATATTAATTATCTCAATTTTTTATTATTATAATAAATATAAAATAATTCTAGTAAATAAAATGATAACAAACTAACAAATAAAAAATTGAAATACAATTTGTTTACAAGTTACAAGTTACAAGTTACAAGTTACAAGTGTATTTACAATAAATTAAACAATGAAGACAAGAAGTCAACAAACTAACAAAATGCAACAATTTGAAGTAAATATTGATTTTGATGACGCAACTAAAGAATGGAGATCTAATAAAAAATCAATCGGTAATGGTTCTTATAAATATATATGCACAGTTAATAAAAATGGAAAAAAATGTGGTAAACCTTGTTACAAAGAATTAGTATATTGTTGGCAACATCGAAAATATATATTATAAAACTACTTAAAGAGCGGCAAATATAACAACAAATATACCGCATAATATATCATTACTGTATTTACTATCCAACACCACATTGAACCTATTGTATCGTCCTTATAATAATTATATGTTGTTAGTATTAATGTCAATAATCCAAACATTAGAGCAAAAGTAAACCTTTCATAAAATAATGGAAATAAAAAGAAAAATAACCAAATAATATAAAATATTATATCAGTAACATATTTAACACTAAATGTTGTATTCCATCGTAAATGATTTAATTTACTTACACTTGAATTTAATATTTGTATATCAAATTTATATATTGTTAATGGCACTATAAATAATAAATAACTCTGTAATAACCTTTTTTTCACTGTGTAATCACTTATTAACATTGTTGATGCTATCGGCTGAAATATTAATAATAAAGTGGCCAATGCTGTAAATATACTATTATATAATGGATTTTTTATGTTTATCCAAATAAAATATTCTATTAATTGCATCAATATAAAAGACATAAAAAATATATAAATATATACATTGTTTAACTCATCTATCTTATATTGTGTATATGCATTATTATATATTATTAAACATAACACAAAACTACTAAACAAAAATGTATTCAATGATATATCTTTATTCCAACACATTTTATTATAATATATACTAACAAATTATATATTATATTTTACGACACTTCACAAATAGTCATACGCAAATTCTCCAATAAATATATATTATTTTTATTTTTCATATTATAAAATATTTTTTCTATACATTTTATTCCATCTAACATATTTTTTGTCTTATATTTTTTCTCTATAAACGCACAGAAATTGTTAATATGTGTTGGTGTCTTTTTAAAATTTAATAATGATGTATTATTTGTATCACACCATGATAAAAAATCCTGATAATTATTTAGTAAAATAGTTGTTAACACATAGTACGATAATATATTAGTGTTTTCCTTATACTGTGTATTTCTTGTATTTTCAGATACTAATGTTTTTCTATATAAATCGTTATACGATAACCCCATAAAATCTAATATTTTTATCATCTGAAAAAATGCAAAATTTTTCTCTAAATTTATAAAAAACTCAGTATTTGAGTAAAACTCATCTATATCATTTTTATTTTTCATATTTATAAAACTACAGAATGAAGCATTTATTATTCTTCCCCAGAATTCTGTATATGATTCAAATAAATTCACTTCTGAATTCACCGGGAATATTTGTAAGATTTTTTTATTATATAAACTAACATTCATTGATGAAAAATCTAATCCAAAATTGTGAAATGTCTCGTGTATAAATACCTTAAACCATTCCTCTTTCCGAAATACAACTATTTCCGAATCTACTGGACAACTCATACAAAACCCCGTATTTGCATTATTCTGATTTAATATTTGCATATTTGTTTTTGGTAATTGTTTTAATAAACTTGTATGGTATATAAATATTTTTAATTGTTTCACACATTTTTTTGATGAATGTATATTTGCTATATATAACCAAACTAACATATAGTCAATATATTTATTATATGTTTCTATTAAAGCATTCATATTTTTTTCTTCTATTACAAATATTATAGTTATAATTCTATCAAACATATTAAATTTATAGGTTAATAAACCATTACTATTTTCGTAAATATGTTTTTTTACTTCTTTAGTAAATGTGTCTTGATAAAATGTAACTGGTGTTGGAATATTTCCTTTATTTGTTATTTGTTTTACTGTTAGTTTATAAAAGGCATTACCCATTTTTGCCTTTATTGTATTAACATAACTAACACCTTCTTTAATTTCATCATATACGTTTTTTAAAATAGCATCTGTTTTTTTTGTTTGTTTTGTTTTTAAACAATCATTTTTTACAAAGAATGATATTAATTCATTGCTTTCTTTTGTTAGTTTCATACTATAATAATATAATAATATAATTTATCGACGCCGACAACCACCCGGATAGCATAGGGTTGCTAATGGTATTATAAAGTTAATAGGGACAACCACCCGGATAGCACAACTGGGTGTAACTACTATAGTGTTTTAGTTTTCCTGTTTGCTTGTTTTTATATTCAGTTTCAGATAGACTGCAAGGCAATCCATTCTGTTCCCAAATAAGTGGTGATCCAATACACGCTGGAACAGTTGAAAAAGAAGATATATATTCATCGTTAAACTCGTTAAATTCAAAATTACCATCTACAAAACTATGATTACTTTTTGGATATCTTACATTTGAAATGGTGGGGGTAAAAAAGAATAATATCTTTTTGAATTAAAACCACTGAATACTAAACTAGCGTAAGTTATTTGAGGCATATATAATAAATCTTTATTTTATATTTCTTTAAGAGATATTTTATTGCGAAGTATCATTAAATTATCACATACTTCTGGTTCTTTGCCTCTTAAATGGTGAACTAATTTTGCGTTTTTTGTGGCTAAAAGAAGTTCCTTTAAGTCTTCATTTTGAGTAAATTTTGCTTGTTGTGCAGCATTTAACTCTTTTGTTGCTCTCGACCCAAAAAAATCAGGATCAATAATAACTGATTTCGGTCTAAGCAGTTCACCTTTATATTTTCCATTTGTTCCGCCAGCTGCCTTTGCCATTTCCGGATTTTGTGATAGATCTGTACCAGAATCTAAAGTAAATGATAAATAGAATTCTGGATTATTTTTTTTAAATTTAGATGCTTGATAATAATGCTCAACTGAACTCCAACGATGATTATCCAAAGAAAATGGCTGAACCCACGTATCTGCCAGTTTCTTTCTCCATTTTGATATATTTGCTAAACTAGCAAAATCGTGTATAATATTTACTGGTATTTTTTCTCCAGTTCCTTTTCCAGGTATAGGATTATCCGATGAATTCGTATAAAACTGAAATACAATATTATCGTCATATAAATTCATTATTTTTGCTTCACCTAAATCGTCAAATGTTGGCATCAACCCAACACCGCTAATCAATCGTTCTTTAAACTCTCGAAACTCTGGTATATATGAATACACCCCTGAATTCTTTTCCATACATTTATCCATAATCATTTTTTTAACATCATAAGGAATCTCTTTAAATGAAAATATTTTTTTATGTTTGTAACCAATTAATTTATAGTGATCTCCTGTATGATCAACCATAATATAAAACTCTGGCGTAAATTCATCCCTGCTAATTATAATTGGATCTACATCTGCACCGCATTGTAATACACTATCCATATCATTATTATAATAATTTTTACTTGATAAAATTATAAATTTTATATTTAATAGTTTTTCCATTATACTTATGGTCCTTGCATCAGCCCAAAAGGAACACGTTCGGATATATTTTTTCATATCTTCTAGCGATTTTATGTTTTTCATAAATAAAACTTCTGTTATATTTTCATTTGCTAACTTATTTTCTAATTTTATTGTATTATATTTTTTCTTAACAACTAAAGCCGCATTATGAATTATCTTTTGTTGGTCTCTATCTAATGTTGTTGCCAATTGTGTCTTAAATCCGTCGTGTTCTTTTTTTAAAACTATTGATTGTGCCCTTGTTTCATTTATTTCTTTTAAAAACAAATCATATCGTTCTTTATAATCATCAAATATATCTCTATTAACATTATCTGATAATTTACTTCTTAATCGATTAACAGTTGTATCTTGACCTATTGTTTCAAATGCATCTCTTATTGTAGCAAAAAAACATTCTCCTCCGCCTTCATTATCTGTTATTGAATAATTAATATTTTTCATAAATTTTTGAATCCAAGTATCTTGTTTACTTTCGTGATATTTCTCTCTATAATCTCGCGCAATTTTAGACGTTTCTTCCTTTAATGTTTCGTGAATGTTTGCTCCAATTCGCGCTGTAAAAATATCCTTTCTTATTTCTGGAATAAGTATTTCAGTTTCTTCCTTTCTTTTTTGTTTTTTTGGTTTGGCTTCTTTTACTGCTTTAACCTTTTGTTTATTCTCTTGTTTTTCTTCTTCAGGGATTTTTCTTAGTTTTTCTATCATATCCTTTGTCGAAAAAGTATAAATTAAAGGATCATTTAATCGTTCAATATCAAGAATTGCATTTTCGTCTACATAATCTATCATATTACTTGATGGAATTTCATAAACACCTATTTGTAACACTTTATTATTATGCTTAACTAAATAAATAGGAAAATATGTTACATTTTTATCAGCAAATGTATTCTGTGGTCCACCAATTGCTACAATTATATTTAAATCCTTTATTTCAATTTGATAAAGATTTGTTTCTTTACCTAAATCTTGTGGATCCACTCTTTTAAGTTCCGGATAGTTTATTGTATTGTCAATTATAGATACAACCATCTATATATAATTTAGTTATATTTAATATTTTTATTAGTTTTATAATATTATAAAACTTATAAAATCATAATATTATAAAAATTATTGCCAAATTACATATTTTTTCATTATTGGATCATTTAATAATTCATATATATTTTTCCACATTAAATATCTTTTTTGAACAATATAATTATTTTCGGGCAAGCTTTCAAAGTAAAATATTGTATCTATTATATCTTGTTTTTTATATTTTTTTATGCTCTTATCTAACCCATAATAACTACATATTTTAAGTAATTCTTTAACAGGAAGTGATTCATTTACTGTAAAATCTATTAAACAAATTGATTTTTCACCAACCTCCAATTCGAGATCTCTAAATTTATCCATCATTTTTGTTATTTCATCATTATAATCATTTTCATCATCGTTTTTTTCATTAAAAAAAATACTTATATTATTATCTGTTTCATTCATTAAATATGATTAAAATATTTATTTATATTTAAATTGTTTTATATTATATTTATTACATTTCTATTAGATCCATATACTTAAATATAGCCTTATTGGATAAACTGGGATATTCTTTTACTTTTTTTTGCGCTAAACTGCTAACAGTATTTATAATTGATTGGTCTAAAACATAATATTCCTCTAAATCATCCGCTTCATTATCTACTTCTTCAATCATTTCTTTATTAAATAAAATACCTACAATTTCAGTTAACTCATCTACTTCATTTTTTTTATCATTCATCCTTATCATATTCATTATTGAAATAAGAATATCTTTTAATATATTTACCATTCCAGACTTTGCAATAAAACCATTTAATGCTAAATTATAATAAAACATTGTTATTGCTCTGCGTTTGTCATTGTTTTTATTCATTTCACAAAAACCGTCATAATCTTTTTCTGAATCAATATATTGGATATTATCATATTGTTTCATAATATCCGCATAATTTTTTTTAAAAATAACATTTAACCAACTATATGTCAATGCTAATTCAGCAAATAGATCCGCAAATATTTTCGAATAAAATTTATTTGTTGAACATATTTCATACAACATTGTCCCCACTTTTAACTCATCTTCTTTATCTGTTGAATTTTTACAAAAAGTATTAATTTTTTCAATAATTTTCTCTCTCATATCTAAAAAGGTCTTATCGGTTAATTTGTTCAAATATAAACGAAGCACATTTATATCACTTTCAATACCAGTATTTTGATCAATTGTTGTTGTTTGAAATGTTCTAATACTTTCCCAATCATCATTACTAATTTCCATTCCTTTATTACCACGTTTTTTTCTATTTTTATTTGGACAATAAGATGAATTAAAATCATTTGTATTTTCATTAACCGGAAGTAATTGATTATTTTTTATAAATAATCGAGATTTTACGGTTGAACTTCCAACTTGTACACATAAATAATTAATAATTTCAAAAATATCTTCAGGCATTTCATAATAAAATCCACTATTGGAAATATCAGTAATTTGTTTAAGATTGTATTTATTACTTGCCATTATACGTATAATACTATTATATAGTTTATTATTTAAATCAATTTTTTTTTAAATATAATATTTAATTTAAATACACTTAAAACCAACTTATAATATATAATATATAATATATAATGTCCCAGAAATTTAATAAAGAAACTAATATGAATAATTCATATATAAAAAAAAACGATTTTAATACAGATACAAATGTTAATACTTATACAAATGTTAATACAGATACAAATGTTAATACAGATACAAATGTTAATACTTATACAAATGTTAATACTTATACAAATGTTAATACAGATACGAATGTTATAGAAGAAGAAACACCCGTGCAAATTTTTAATAATTGGGATGATTTGGATTTACATCCGAATTTATTGAGAGGTATTTATGCTCACGGGTTTGAAAAACCTAGCCCTATTCAAAGTAAATCAATTAATCCGATTTTGCAAGGGCACGATTTAATCGCTCAAGCACAATCGGGTACCGGTAAAACCGCATCATTTTCTATCGGAGCATTATCAAAAATCGATCTTTCCGAAAGTATAATTCAAGCTCTTATTATGGTTCCTACACACGAATTGGCACATCAAATCACAGAAGTTATTACTTGTTTATCTAATATGATGACTGGAATTCGTATTAAAACGATTGTTGGAGGAACTTCTATTGATGAAGACGCGCAAGACATTCGCGATAATACCCCTCATCTTATTGTTGGTTGTCCTGGAAGAGTTTATGATATGATTAGACGACGATATATTAATGCCAATAAAATTAAAATCGTCATCCTTGATGAAGCAGATGAAATGTTATCTTCTGGATTTAAAGAACAAGTTTATAACATATTTAAATATTTAAATACAAATGTGCAAATTGCGTTATTTAGCGCAACACTACCTGATAATATTTTCCAAATTACTAATAAATTTATGATAAATCCGGTTAAAATTTGTGTTAAAAAGGAAAGCCTAACATTAGAAGGAATTAAACAATATTTTATCGCGGTTAACGATGACAGAGAAAAATATCTCACTCTTAAAGATTTATATCAACATATTTCAGTGTCGCAATGTATTATTTATTCAAATAGTGTTAAAAGAGTGATTGACCTATATGAAGCTATGAAAGAAGATGGATTCCCTGTTTGCTGTATTCATAGTAATATGGACAAAATGGAAAGAGAAAATGTATTTAAGGAATTTAGAAAAGGAGCATCTCGAGTACTTATTTCTTCAAATGTGACATCTAGAGGTATTGACATTCAACAAGTAGGAGTAGTAATTAATTTTGATATTCCTAAGGATGTTCACAATTATCTTCATCGTATTGGAAGATCGGGGCGATGGGGAAGAAAAGGTACTGGTATTAATTTTATTACTAGAAGAGACATTCACAAAATGAAGGAAATTGAGCAATATTACTCTACGCAAATTGAGGAATTACCATCCGGATTTAATATTAGTTAAAATTTTTATATATCTTTATAAATAAAACTTTTTTTAAAAATTCGTAAAATAAAATAACATTCGTAAAATAAAATAACATTCGTAAAATAAAATAATAAATAATATTTTATTTTAATTAATGACAGTCACAGAAACCCAAAATGATAAAAAACACGACGACATAAATATGGCCTTTAAAATTCCTATTTGTTACAATGAAAATGTTCAAAAACTTAATGAAAATGTTATAACAGACCTTGAACTTGTAAACAGCATTGATAATTCAGAATCATCTATTTATGAAACAGTATTTAAACCATCCAATAACACATCTTCACAAGTTATTACCCAAATATCTCAATATTACACAACTGATATTGACTATTTAAGGGAAACACAACAACTAACAAAAAATATCAATTCCGCAGAATTAAATACAATTCACAACACCTATAACTTTAGCGATTTTGATATTAATGATACGGTTACATTATGGAAAGAAATTAAAGGAGACAC